>Ga0180009_10005820_pt1 | contig 13092 bp, 11 predicted proteins | sample OS_PC_MetaG_FD_123537 | JGI IMG/M metagenome (GOLD analysis project Ga0180009, IMG submission 123537) | Groundwater microbial communities from the Aspo Hard Rock Laboratory (HRL) deep subsurface site, Sweden - OS_PC_MetaG | ecosystem: Environmental > Aquatic > Deep subsurface > Groundwater... | reverse complement strand
GCGCAGGTAGGGCAGCAGCGAGGTCACTGTGGGGCGATCGGATCCGAAGGTCACCTCCAGCTCCAGCCCCGGCTCCAGCCCCGACAGAACGAAGTAGCCGAAGGCCCCGCCAAGCGCGAAGGCAGTCCCCTGAGAGGCGCTGAACCCCAGCACCAGCCCGAGGTTCATGCTGCCCTGGCTGAACGGCTGGCCGCGATCGACCGCAGCAGCAGCGCCAGCGGGAGCAGGAGCGGAGGGCCCGGGATCGCGGACTGGTCGCTCGAAGTCGCGGGGCGACGCGCTGGCGACTCCTGCCGAGATGATCACGCCGGCAAGAAGGAACCGTACCGACATCTGTGCTCCGGTGGGCCGGGCGGGTGGAGCAGACATCGGTAGAGCTCAGCCGCTCGCCTGCGGCGCGGCGGAGAAGACCTGGTGACCATCCTCGTCGCCGGTGTAACGCAGCCTGAGCACCTCCAGGTTCAGCCGGACCAGTCGGCTGTTGCGCAGCCGCACGGTGACGTACTCCTGGTCGGCGTCGACACGCTGCACCTCGCAGCGCCCGAACTTCTGGTGATCGAGGATGTCCCCGACCTCGACCGGGCGGCCCGGCCCCGGGTCACCGACGACAGCAGGCGCATCCGCGGCGGCCCGCACCGAGGCCATCACTGCGTCGGCCCAGCTGACCTTGCCGGGGCTGCTCGGCTCCCGCGCGTCCTCCCCTGTCGATTCCCGCGACTCGTTGGCGCTGGCGGGCGGCGACCCGGCGGCGAACGCCTCGTGCAAGTTGAGCAGCCCGGTGCTGCGATCCAGCCCCTGGCGCAGGATCAGGTCGTCGTGCGCTTCGATCACGAACTGGCAGGAGACGACCCGGCCGGCGGGGCAGACCCCCCCCAGCACCTCGAGGCCGTTGTCACGCTGCCGTGCCAGCACCAGGCTGAGCTCCAGGTGGAGCTGACCGTCGAGTTCCGTCACCACCCCCGTGCAGGTCAGCAGCTGCATCGCGCCTCGAAAACGCCTCGCCTTGCCCATGCCCCGGCCCTCGGCGTCGTAGCAGGCCAGGTCGACCTCGGACAGAACCCCCCGGGCCTCCACGCGCGCGCACCGAACGGATCGCTGCTGGCAGACGTCCACCAGGCCCTTGCACAGATCCTCACCGCGCGTCAGCTGTCCCATGATGCAGCGCAAGTGATGGCTCTCCTCGACGAGACGGCTCAAGAGCTTCCCTCCTCTGCCTGCGGCGGATCTGCGTCCGCCATGACGACCCGGTTGCGTCCCTCGGCCTTGGCCCTGTACATGGCAGAGTCCGCCAGACGGATCAAGCTATTGGCGCGCTGGGTACTGCCGGAGCCGGCCACGTGCTCCCGCAGGGAGGCGACCCCCAGACTCGCGCTGAGGTAGATCGGTGTCTCGTAGTCCGGCCTGTCGACGACAAACGGGGTTGTGGCCAGCTTCTCCCGCAGATCCTCTCCCAGGCGGCGAGCAGCCTCGGCGTCGATCCCGGGCAGGATCACGACGAACTCGTCTCCACCATAGCGGGCGGCGATGGTGTTGGGTGGGATCTCGTTCTCCAGCAGGATGCCGACCAGGTGCAGGGTGCGGGAGCCCTCGAGGTGTCCATAGCGGTCGTTGATCGACTTGAAGTGGTCGAGATCAAGGAACAGCAGCGACAGGTGCATCGCCTCCCGGTCGGATATGCGAATCTCGCGCCGCAGCCGGTGGTGCAGGTAGCGATCGTTGTGCAGGCCGGTCAGATCGTCACGCTGAGCCAGCTCGCGGGCGCGAAGGCCGTCCAGCGTGTTCTGGATCGACGAGGAGATATATCCGGCGAAGATCTCGATCAGGTTGTGCTCCTCCTGCGAGAACCGGTCCCTCCCCTGTCGGTTCACCAGCAGCAACACGCCGCAGATGGCGCTGCCGAGCAGCACCGGCACTCCGAGCAGCGACTGCACGTGGACGCCGAAACGACTGTCCAGCCCCTGTCCGTCCTCCTGTGCGACGCCTTGCCCCGAGGAGTAGACCCTGCCGGCCAGCCCCTCCTCGGTGGAGAGCTTCAGCCCCAGCATCGTCTGGGCCCATTCGCCGAAGGCAGCGATGACCGTGAGCTGGTTGGGGACCTGGCCGAACATCTTGGCCGCCGGATCATCGAGCAAGATCGCTCCAGACTCCGAGGGCACGAACTCGTTGGCCTTGGCCAGAATCTCGCGCAGGAACCCGTCCAGCTGTGGCTGGAACCTGTCCAGCGTTTCGCCACGTCGATGGCGCACAAGGAAACGCGCGATCTGAGTGGGAGGTAGAGTGACGATTCCCTGGGGCACTTTTCGTCCGTGCAGTCTATCTCGACCGGCGACCAAGATCCACGGCCAGCTGCACCCCGCGTGAACGGAAAAGTGACGACCACGTGGTGACCTGCAGCTCGTCGTTGCCCCCGTCGCTCTCTCTGAGGCCTATGCCGCGACGGCGCGGCGCCAGCTGGATCGCCTCGGGCAGGTGGTGGCTCATCCCACCCCCCGCGGATCTGGCAAGGCCTCCGTGCCTCTGGCAGAATGGAGGCCATGCCGATCCCGGAGAGCAGCATCGCTCAGGTTGTCACAGAGGCCTCCAAGAAGATGCATGACCCCAAGTATATCAGCAGCGAGGTCGATCGGTTCATCCGCGGTCAGCCCGCGATCTCCCAGCTGGTGATGGCTGCGAGCGCCGAGCTGACCGTCGAGGGGGTCGTGATGGTGTTGTTCCACGCCGCGCTCCTGGCCCGGAGCATGGCCCTCGCCACCGGCAATGCACCCCGCCTGGTGACGGCCAGGGACCTCGAGCACGCCGGGCATTCGACACCAACGGTGGAGTCGCTCGCAGAGGACGAGCCTCACCTGGCATCCTATGTCGCCAGCAACGTGGAGGAGGGCTCGGCACAAGAGTCCGGCGGGGCGGGCGGGCGGAGCGGACAATTCGACGCGCCGCTGGCGCGCACGCTGCTGGCTCGCGTCGCCAGGGCGCTGGTGGGCTGAGCCTACTCGAGACGCGAACGGATCACCCGCTGGGATCCGGTGAACTGCACGGAGTAGTGGTCGTTGCCCTCGCCGGGGGTGCCATTGTCGTTGCCATCGAGCAGGATCCCGTCCTCCGATATCGCGTCCCGGCTCACCTCCAAGGTGTAGACCCCGGCAGGATCCAGAGCCTGGGCAAGATCCAGCTCGACGCTCTGGGCATCGCTCCATACCAGGGCGCCGACCTCCAGCGGCTTGCCTCCAAGATCGGTGATCTGGATCTGCTCGCCGATGGCGGTGGGGTTCATCGGTTGAGAGAAGCGAATCACCACGCGAGGCGAGTCAGAGCTGGAGGACTCCAGATAGGCGGCCCTTACCCGCGGCCTCGACCCGATGCGGAACCCCAGCCTGAAGGGCCAGGACACCGACTCGCGGGGTGACTCCGACTCGTCCACATGGTCCAGGGCTCCCCCTGTCACGCTGCCCGCTTCCAGCACCAGCTGGTAGTCACGGCCTGTCGTGAGCGGCTCTGTGGGTCCGTAGGTGATTGTGGATCCATCCACCTCGACCGTGCCCCCCACCCTCCCCTTGCCTCCCGCGGTGACGTCATATAGCACCACCCTGTCATCACGGGCGTCAACAGCCGCCCCGCCTCCCACGACCACCACCGGCTGGATCAGCGTATCCACATCGGTGGCCCGACTCAGCGGGCTGACCTTGCGGATCACGGCATGAGGATCGGAGCCACAAGCCCCGAGCCAGACCAGCACCAGCAGCGCGCTTGCTCGGATCATGGGCAGATTGTAGTCCGGCAGGAGCGGTGGGTGGAGGAAGAATTCCGCTCCCTCGCCTCCCGACCGACAGCCAGCAATCGCTGCAATGCACAAGCCACCGAAATCAAGCGCAAAACGCGAGCCTTGCTCTGCTACATCATCCTACCGTATAATACTGGACACACGGTTCTCAACAATACGCGTTTCGTCTACCAACCTGGCCGCACTGGGGATTTTGGGCTTTCGGGAAAGGGGTCTGGCATGGTTCGTTGTGTGTTCTTTACACCAGGTGAGGAGGATTCCTGTCAGGTTCTGCGGCTGGCAGGCGCGTCACCCGTGATCCAGCAAACCAGACAGCAACTCGAGGAGCGGTACTGTCGTTGCGGCCGTTTCATCGCCTGTCCGATCTTCACCCGGGTCGAGCGAGGGCTGGTCGAGGCGAATGAGCTGCGAGCCAGTCGACGGATCCGAAGCGACAGCCGACCAGAGCTGGCCGCCTCCTGATCCCTGATCCTGACTCCGGTCATGTACCTCTTGTATTTCCTGTCGACTGATCCAAGAATCCCGGTCCATGAGAGCCTCATGGACCACGCTGCTGCTGTTGACCCTGCTGCCCGCGCTGCCTTGCTGTCGGTTCGACCCCAGTCACCTCGAGGATCGGTACTGCGAGACAGGGGATACGTGCGAGAAAGGGACGGTGTGCTGCCAGGGACGCTGTGTCCTGGCGTCCACCTGCGCGGACGCTGGTCCCGACGGATCCCCGCCCGACGCCTCGCCGCCCGACATCAACCTGCTGGTCGACAAGGATGGAGACGGCGTGCCCAACGACAAGGACAACTGCCCCTCCCTCTACAACCCCCAGCAGCAGGATGTGGACAAGGACGGCCTGGGAGATGTCTGTGACTGCGTGCCCACCAACGCCAAGTTCGGCGCGACCACAATCGACATCCTGACCTTCAGTGACCCCGTTCCCTTCACTCCCGTGGAAGACGCGAGCCAGTGGAGCGTGGTCGGTGGCGTGTACCGGCAGGGCTCCAAGGATGGTTTCCATCGGTCCGCACACAACGACGTGACCGACGCCAAGGGGCTCGCGGCAACGGTGAGGTTTCGCCTGATGGTCAGCGGCGACGACGCCCTCAACATCCCGAACAAGAACCTCTCCATGGCCGGCGTGGCGGTCCGGACTTCGGGCCTCTCCACCGGAAACGGTGACGGCTACTACTGCGGAGTCGACCTGGCCAACGCCCTGATGATCATCGGAAAGACCACGGGTAACGACCTGTCCCAGGGCAAGATGGCGCTGTATCCCAACCCCACCGATCCCTTCGCCGATCCGGGCAAGAAGATCGCGGAGGGAGTGGCGGCAAACGCCCCCTACCAGGTGACCCTCCAGGTGGAACAGGACAAGCTGACCTGCCAGGTGCTGTTGCCGAGCCTGAGCCTGGTGGAGGTCGTCGAGCATGACTCCGGGCTCACTTCAGGTGGTCTGGCGCTGTTCACAGCCGGCGCGGTGGCCCAATTCGAGGCGGTGAAGGCATGCACCTACTAAAGACACTGACGCCCGCGCTGTTGCTTCTGCTGTCGATCCCCGGTGCGGTGCGAGCGCAGACTGCGTCCAAGCTGGTGATCCTGCCCCCCCAGCAGCCGAAGACCCCGATCGCGACGCTCTCGGAGGAGATCGAGCGGGCGATCTCCGCGGTCGGGAGGAAGGCCGAGGGCTCTGCGTTGAAGCTCGACGAGCTGATGCTCGCCGTGGAGTGCTCGGAGATGTCCGTGGCGTGTCTGCAGAAGATCGGCGTCAACCTGGAGGCCGATGGGCTGATCCTGGCGGAGGTGGGTGGAACCGAGGAGAGCCCAACGCTGACGTTGCGCTGGTTCGACGTCAAGACCGGTGGTGACGCCGGCCGGGCCACGACACCGCTGCCCCACGACAAGGACAGCCGCGCGACCTCGCTGCGCAAGGCGGTCCGTGCGCTGTTCGGGATCAAGGAGCCCACCGTCGCCCGCGAGCTGACCGGAGGGTTGAAGATCACCGCCACCGTCCCCTATGTCGAGATCCTGCTCGATGGGCAGGCGCGCGGGACGGCTCCCCTCGAGCTGCGCAACCTGCCGGCTCGGCGCTACGAAGTCGAGGCAAAGCTCTCCGGCTACTCCACATGGCGTGGAGCCGTCGAGGTGAAGCCCGACGAGATGACCCGGTTCGAGATCGAGATGGAGTCGAGCCGTGCGCGGCGTGGCCGAGCACCGAGCTTCCTCGAGTCGATACGTTCCCGTACCTGGCTGGTGGCCGGGCTCGGGGGGGCGTGCATGGTGACCGGTGTGGCCTTCGGCGCCCACATGCGCGCCCAGCAGAACGAGCTGGACGAGACCGACGGCAACACCCTGGAGGAGATCTCCCAGATGGAGGAGATCAGGGACGCGGGAGATCGCGATGCCCTGGTGGCCAACATCATGTTCGGTGTGGGGGGGGCCGCCCTGTTGACTGCCGGACTGCTCTCCTACCTCGACTACCGCCGGGCCCGCCGCGAGTACCAGGCCCCGCCCGTCACCACGGTGCAGGTGGGCCCGGGGTCGGTGGAGTTACGGGTCAGCTTCTGATCTTCTGATCGTCAGACCATCTTCGACATCCGACCGGCCCCGTTGGGGCTGCCCCCGGGGGTGTTGTCGGTCGGCCGACCGCCGTCCTTGCGCCTGATCTGCTCGATCTTCTTGCCGACCTCGCGAAAGCGCGCGTCCTTCTTGGCAACCTTCTCGTAGTAGTACAGCGCCTCGCGGTAGTCCTCGAGGCGTTCGTACGCCTGACCCAGCTCGAAGTACAGTGCGATCGTCTCGCGCTCGGTGATGCCCTCGACGTACAGGCCGGTCTTGAACTGGCTGATCGCCTCGGAGAGCATCTCCTTCTCGATGTAGCACAGCCCGATCATCATGTGGCACAGGACCTCCTTGTCTCGTGACCTCATGGCGACCTTGAACTCGGTGATCGCGTCATCGAGCAGCCCCATCTCACGGTATGCGATGCCGAGATCGTAGTGGGTGTCCGAGTCCTCCTCCGCGTTCTGCGATTCCCCGCCCCGCTTGAACTCCTCGAACACGTCCTCGACGCTGAAGTTGGTCTGGCCCTCGTCGGGAAGCTCCAGCTCGTCGATCCGGTCGAAGTCCGCGGCGAGCTCGTCGGCCAGCTTGCCCGTGGACTCCTCCTCCTCGGGCTCCTCCAGACCTCCGACGCCCACCTGCTGCTCCAGGGCGACCAGCTCGGCCATCTTGGAGCGCACCAGCGGATGGTTCGGCGCTCGACTCGACAGCTCGTCCAGGATCCCACGTGCCTCGGACAGCAGGTTCTGCTGGATGAAGAACTCTGCCTCCTCCAGGTCGTCCTCGATCTTGGTGCTCTCCTCCTCGAGCTGCGTGCGGACCTGGGAGTCGGGGCGGTGGGGCTCTCCGCCGAGCTGGATCACCTCCGAGGCAGGCGTCCCCGAGCCCAGGGTATCGGTGGTCTCTCCATGGACCTCGATCACACCCGAGCCGATCTCATCGTCCCCGGTGAGGGTGTCGTGCGGACCCGGCCCGAAGTAGCCATCATCCTCGAACTGCATGCTGGAGCGGTGGCGGTCGGTGGGCCAGCCGTGGCCTGGCTCCGTCGATGAATCGGGCTCCCCCATCGGTGTCATGTCGCTCGCCTCGAGCAGATCGGCGGAGTCGATGGGGATCTCCTCGACGATGTCGGCCGCGTCGAGGTCGATCGCCTCCACATCGTCGTACTCGTCATCCAGACCGGCGTAGGGCTCGCCCTCCGACAGCGCGCCCTCGAGGCTCGCCAGCAGCGACCGCGCCTCGCGGTTGTCCGGGTCCAGCTCGAGCGCCTCGTTGATGAACACCGCCGCCTGAGGCCGGTCGGCCTCGGCGTACATCTGGCCCAGGATGAACAGCTCGCGGGCGGCATCGCGGTACCGCCCCATCTGCACGTAGATCTCCTTCAGCTTGAGATGCACCTCCAGGTTGTGCGGGTCGCTGTCGAACACCTGGAGCAGGTGGTCGATCGCCTTCTCCTGCAGTCCGTATTTGAGATAGACGTCGGCCTCGGTGATGATCTTCGCCACCTCGGCCTGAAAATCCCCGGCAGGAGGCGGCTGGTACGCTTGCTCCGGCTCCTCCTGGAATTGCGCATCGGAGAAGGCTGCAGCGTCGAGATGCTCGGGAGCGTCGTAGTGGCCGGCCGGCTGCCCGTAGTCGGGAGCCTCCACGTAGTCGGCAGCCTCCGCGTAGTTGGGAGCGTAGGGGTGGTCGTAGGGCTTGTCGTCGTAGGCCTCGTCGGTTTCGCCATCGTAGGGCTCGACGCTCTCGTAGGCCTCGTCGTCGATGGGATACTCCGGCGCCGCCTCGACCGGGTACTCGGCAGCTTCGAAGCCCTGGCCGTCGAAGTCGGCCGGCGCCGGCTCGACGTGGGGCGGCTCCACGGCGGCCACAGGGGCGGCGGCGCTGCCCTGCTCGTAGGCCTTCAGCGCCTCCTCGTCCGAGGGCGAGAGCGTCAGGATCCGCTGGTAGGTCTCGCGCTGCTTGCCGGGCTGCCCGTTCTCGGCGTAGACGTTGGCCAGCTCCTTGAGCACTGACACTGTCTTCGCCACCTGGCCCAGATCCTCGAACGCCTGCCCCAGCATCTCGAGCGACTCCGTGTCCCGGGGGTCGGCCTTGAAGGCGAGCTGCAGCTTCTGGAGCGCGCGGCGGGGGTCTCGCTTGCGCAGGTAGATGCCCGCAAGCTCCTTGGTGATCGGGATGTTGTCTGGCTGGTGGAACACGAGGCGCTCGGCGACCTTGACGAAGTCGTCGATGCGGTTCTCCGCACGAAGGTAGTCGGCCGCCTTGGCGAACTCCTCCACCGCCTCGTCCCGCATCGACTCCTTGCTGTAGAGCTCGGCCAGCTTGATGCGGCTCGCCACGTTCTCCGGATCCAGGTCGACGATCTGGCGCAGCGCCGCAAGAGCCTCACGGGTACGGCCCTCGTGGTGGTAGTGGTTGGACACCTGCTCGTACTGCTGCATGGCATCGCTGAGCAGGCCCAGCTGCTTGTAGAGCTCCGCCAGCCGGAGGTTGATCTCCACCAGCGAGTTGTCGATCTTGAGGATCTGCTTGTAGACCGCGACGGACTTGAGGTAAAAGCCCTGCTCCGAGTAGAACTCGGCGACCTTGGAGTAGGTCTCGACCGCCTCGCTCGTTGAGTTCTTCTTCGCGTGAAGGTCGCCTATTTTCAGCCATATTCGAACGTCTCGGGGATCCTCCTCGACGATTCTCGTGTACTCCCGGATCGCCTTGTCGTACTGCCCCTTCTGGACGAACTTCTGGGCAGCCGCAATGACCTTGCTCTTGTTGATCTTAGTGGCCAAGTGACATCAATCAGACAAGGCATCCGTGTGGCTGGGAGCAGACTCCTCCCCTGAGGCCGCTCGTTCCATACGCTCTTGTCGCGCTAGTCAACGCTTGGTACGGTACCCCTCAATCGAAAAAAGCCAATAAGATTATGGGTATTAGAGTTTAGAGGATGCCCCTGGTAGTGTCAAGGTAAACCTGTGAGAAGGACTGGGGTTCTCGGCATTGCGGTGTGCCAGATGCCCTTTGGCGAGGCGTGGGGACGGGCGCCAGCAGGTGGCAGGGGGATTCTCGTCAGCCTGTATTTTCGAGTCGTGTCAGGAACCCGGTGTCAAGGCGCGCGGCGGTAAAATCCTTGTGGGCGGTGATCCTGTGGAACAGCTCAAGGTTGGTCTGGATGCCCTCAACCACGAACTCCGCCAGCACCCGGCGTAGCCTGTGGATGGCCTTGGCCCGGGTCGGTGCGTGTACCACCACCTTGGCCACCAGCGAGTCGTAGTAGGGTGGCACCACGTATCCGCTGTACAGCGCCGTATCAACCCGCACGCCAAAGCCACCCGGAATGTGAAGCGCCGTGATCCGACCCGGGGAGGGGGCAAAGGTCCTGGGATCCTCGGCATTGATGCGGCACTCGATGGAGTGTCCCCTGATCTCGATCTCCTCCTGGCGATGGGTGAGCACCTGACCCATGGCGACCTTGAGCTGCTCCTGCACCAGATCGAGGCCGGTGACCATCTCGGTCACCGTGTGCTCCACCTGAATCCGGGTATTCATCTCCATGAAGTAGCAGCGGCCATCCTCGTCCATCAGGAACTCGAGCGTGCCTACGCTGTCATAGCCGATGCTCCTGGCCGCGGTGACCGCGATCCCCCCCAGCTGTTCGCGGGCCTCGACGCCAAGAGCCGGCGAGGGCGCCTCTTCCACCAGCTTCTGGTGCCTGCGCTGGATCGAGCACTCGCGGTCACCGAGGTGAATCACGTGCCCCGCTGCATCGGCCAGCACCTGGACCTCGATGTGTCTGGGGCGGGCAACATAGCGCTCCATGTACACGCTGGGGTTGTTGAACGCGGCCTTTGCCTCGGACCTTGCGGTGTTCCAGGCCCCGACCAGCGCTCGCTCGGACTCGACGATCTTCATCCCCCTGCCCCCACCGCCGGCCGCCGCCTTGAGGATCAGGGGATACCCGAGCGCCTCTGCCGCCGACAGGACCTCCTTCTCCGAGTCCAGCACCGGGCTACCGGGAAGCACGGGCACACCGGCGTCGGCCATCAATCGGCGCGCCTCCACCTTGTCCCCCATCTTGCGCATCAGCTCGGGTCTGGGGCCGATCCAGCGCAACCCGCTGCGCTCGCAGACCTCGGCGAACTCGGCGTTCTCGGCCAGGAACCCGTAGCCGGGGTGCACGGCGTCGGCACCGCTCACGTCGGCCGCGCTGATGATGGACGCGATGTTGAGGTAGGAGGCGGTGGCGGCCGGCGGACCGACACAGACAGACTGGTCGGCGAAACGGACGTGAAGCGCGTCGGCGTCGGCGGTGGAGTGGATCGCCACGGTCTTCAGCCCGAGCTCGTGGCAGGCCCGGATCACGCGCAGGGCGATCTCACCGCGATTGGCGATCAGTACCTTCTCGAACATGGATCGTCACGCCAGCGGGAAGACCCGGAACAGTGGCTCCCCGAACTCGACAGCCTCACCGTTCTTGCCCAGGACCTCGAGGATCCTGCAGTCCATCTCGCACTCGATCTCGTTCATCAGCTTCATCGCCTCGACGATGCAGAGTACCTGTCCCTTCTTCACGGTCTGCTCCAGTTCGACAAACGGAGCCGCCTCGGGGCTCGGGGTCAGGTAGAAGGTCCCCACGAAGGGAGAGGTGATCAGTACGCTGCCGTCGTCACGCTCCTCGCTCTCGCTGCTCGTCGATGATGGCTGGACCGGCGCCAGGGGCATCCCGAACGCCTGGGGCCGGTCATCGAACATCTGGGGCACCATCGTCACCGGCGCGCCGCTTCGCTCCCGGCGGATGCGCAGCCGCTCGGCGCCGCTGTCGATCTCGAGCTCGGACAGGTCAAACTGGCTGACGATCCGGGCCAGTGCCTTGATTTCCTGAAGGTTGAGCAACCGGTCCTGCTTGGAGGAGGCCCCGGGTGTCTTGCGTGTTGCCATCTTCATCTCCTCGCCTCGTCATGGATCGTGGCTGCCACGAGCTGGCGACGTCGAATGCCTGTTTCGTCCGCCCCACCGGGACTGCGATGGGGGCCTGACCTGTTTGACCCGAAGACCGGCCGCCGGGATCTCAGAGCTCCGTCAGAAGCTCCGGGACAGCCATCCTCATCAGGAATCTTCCCTTGCCGAAGTTCCCACTGGGCTTGAGCGCCACCCCGAGAAAGTACTCCTCGTTGAGCACACGAATGACAAACGTGAGGTTGTCACTGCGAATGGCGACCTCCTGCAGTGCCCCGACCTCGAGCAACTCGGCGGCCTTCCGCACCTGCCCCAGCACGAACGAGAACTCCATGCTGATGGTGTTGACGTCCACGCCATCCTGAGTGATCGATTCGACGGCGATGCCGTCGAACCCCATCAGCACACCCGCCACCGCGCCGTCGCAGTTGTTGACGATTTTTTCCAGGCTCTTACGAAACATGGCGCAACTCCGCCCCCTTTTACACTGCAATCGGAACGCAAGTCAAGCGGCCCGGTAAGCTGAGCTGGTGAGCTGAGTCGGAGCTACTTGCGCCTGGAGCGCTGGAAGCGGCTGAAGAGGCCCTTGCGCTCGGGCAGCTCCTCGCCCATCTCCTCTGCCAGTTGTCGGAGCAGGTCCTTCGTGCGGCTCGAGAGCTTGGTGGGGACATCGACCTGAAACCGCAAGATCTGGTCGCCACGGCCGCGGCCCTCGAGCCGCGGCACGCCGGCGTTGCGCAGGACCATGACGTCGCCGGGCTGCACCCCTGCCGGAATCTCCACCTCCTGTTCTCCCTTGAGCACCGGCACCGTCACCTTGCCTCCCATCGCCGCCAGCGGATAGCTGATGTGCACATCGACGAACAGATCTGCCCCCTCCCGGTGCAGGCGTTCGTCGGCCTCCACGTGGAGGTTGACATAGAGGTTGCCCGGCACCCCCCCCTGCCGTGATGTCTCTCCCTGTCCGGACAGCCGCAGGGTCTGGCCGTCCTCCACCCCGGCGGGCACGGTGATGCTCAGGCTGTCGTCGCGCTGCTGCACACCGGCGCCCTGGCACGTCTTGCAGGGGTCCTTGATCCGCTTGCCCTCGCCCTGGCACTGTGGGCAGGTCGTGCTGATCATGAAGAAGCCCTGGCTGTGGACCACCTGCCCCTGTCCTCTGCACATGTTGCACGCAACGGCGGAGGAACCCTCCGCGGCGCCGGTCCCGTTGCAGGTGGAGCACACCACCTGGCGCGTGATCTTCACCTCCTTGCGACATCCCTCGGCGGCATCGAGGAAGGTGAGGACCAGATCCAGCTCGAGATCCGCCCCCCGCGCCCGGCGCGTACGGCCGAACCCGCCCAGGCCGCCGCCGAAGCCGAAGATGTCTCCGAAGATGTCCCCGAAGGAGGAGAAGATGTCCTGGACATTGTTGAAGCCGGAGAAGCCCGCCATCGAGGGGCCCTCCGCGCCGTAACGGTCATACAGATGACGTTTGTCGTCGTCAGACAGCACCTGGAACGCGTTGGAGATCTCCTTGAAACGCTCCTCCGCCTCCAGGTCGTCCGGGTTGCGGTCCGGGTGGTACTTCAGCGCCAGCTGCCGGTAGGCCTTCTTGAGCTCGTCCTTCGAGGCCCCACGGGAAACCCCAAGGAGCTCGTAGTAGTTGATATGTGGCATTGATGATACGGCCGTGTTGTCACTTGGCTGCCTAGGAGCGTTCGGGAAAACTCAATAGGAACAAGATTCCGATCGCCTGGAGATCTTGCGCAATGAGCTTTCCCGAACGCTCCTAGGGTGAAGTGAACCGCAAGCGGTTCACTTCACCAAGG
>Ga0180009_10005819_pt1 | contig 13093 bp, 13 predicted proteins | sample OS_PC_MetaG_FD_123537 | JGI IMG/M metagenome (GOLD analysis project Ga0180009, IMG submission 123537) | Groundwater microbial communities from the Aspo Hard Rock Laboratory (HRL) deep subsurface site, Sweden - OS_PC_MetaG | ecosystem: Environmental > Aquatic > Deep subsurface > Groundwater... | reverse complement strand
CCTAGATCCGATGGTCAGGGAGGATTTCGATAATATCGGCGGTTTTCAGATTGAGAGCTGGATGACAGAGCAGAGCGAACCGGAATTCAAAATGTTCAGAATCAGATCTGTCATTGTGTGGGAGTATGATCGCCCGGCAAGTAGAGGGAAAACAACGAGCGTGTTCTCAAGATACAGTTCGTCGAAACTAACATTCGTTTTCGCTGATTTCGACGGGTATGGCGCATACACGCAGGTCTATTCCACTGCGGAGGGGGAGATCGACGACACCCGCCTGATGATGGGACCGGTCGGCCCGAAACAGTCACAATGGAAAGCAGATCCTCATCGGTGAGCCGGGAGTCTGCATAGGCATATGTGGATACAAACTAAGATTGCAGTATTCGGGTATATGCTAACTGCCATTTGCACGATCATTATGATGGTCGGCACAGCCGCACCGTGTCTTGCCCAGACCGAAGCTAAGGTCGACACTATCAGAATCAGACATAAGCACTCGAGTTGCGAGTACTACCATGGCGTATATAAGGTGGGGTCATCCAATCTCAGGGAAATCATGATCGACTGCCCCGAAGCAATATCCAGATTGAGCAAGGCAGATGCGTGTCGTGCGACCTCCTCATTCTTGATGGTAGCAAGCGGCGCCTGTATCGGAATGTCGCTGGCGAGCGCATTTCGAACCGGATGGGACAATGAGACGGCTACAATGGTAGCAGGTGTTGCTCTGGCTGCTATCAGCTTCGATCTTGATCAACGTGTCTATAAACACCGCAACACAGCCGTCAAGATATTCAACAACAAGCAGCTCATGCGCTCCGAAAAACCATCGACCACAATCAAACTCGCGTTTACGGGACAGGGTGTCGGGTTGGTTGTGAGTTTTTGATATATGTAGGGCAAAATCCCGGAGCGGTTCTGCCTCTCTGGTCTACCATCAGTGACTCCCCCATATTTATGTTGAAATCGTGACCGATTCGGTTTACCATATCCTCTGTCATGTTTGAACTCTGTTTGACAATAGATGAGGCGCTGTGCGGGGAATGCGGCGGATGTGTGGCTGTATGCCCGTTCGACGCCATTATCCTCGAAGCTGATGGCGTCCGCGAGATTCCGAACGCGTGCACGCTGTGCAATCTCTGCGTAATCACATGTCCATCACGAGCGATTTTACTCAAAGATGAAATCAAAGTATGATGTCGTAGTCGTAGGCGGAGGGCCGGGAGGTCTGTCCGCCGCGTTGTCGGCTTCACGTGCCGGAGCCGAAGTCCTTCTGCTCGAAACCCACCGCAAGATCGGCCAGCCGGTCTCCTGTGCCGAGGGGATAAGCTGCACGGGACTGTCTCAAGTGCTGGAGCCGAATGAAGATTGGATCAGTAGCAGGGTCAGCGGCGCAAAGCTGTTTTCTCAGAACGGCAAATCGATGTTTATCGATCATCCCAATGCCGGTTACATACTCGATAGATCGAAATTCGAGCCGTATATCTCAAAGATGGCCGAAGATGCCGGTTCTGAGATCGCTAAGGGCTGGAGGGCTGAGAAACCTGTATATGAAGATGGGCGGTTTGTCAGAATAGATGTGGTCTCAAACGGTGAGCGGAAAACTGTCGAGTTCAAGATTCTTGTTGCAGCCGATGGCATCGAATCGACCATCGCAAGGCAGGCAGGGCTGGTGAAGCCGTTGCTGCCGTCTCGTGTAGCGAGTTGCGCACAATACCGTATCGAGGGCATCTCCATTGAACCGGAAACTCCCGAATTCCATTTCAATTTCGACATCGCTCCCGGTGGATATATATGGGTATTCCCGAAGGGGCCAGATTCGGCCAATGTCGGCCTCGGATTGATCCCGACAATGGCGAAACACTTGAATCCGTTTGAGCAGCTTGATCGCTTCATGAGCAGCCGGTTTGATCGGTTCAAGATCACTCAGAAGATGATGGGCGTTGTGCCGCTGTTCGAGGGTCGCCACACCATGCTGAAGGATAATCTCATGGTCGTAGGCGATGCTGCTCGTCTGATCGATTCTCTTACCGGTGCGGGAATCGCTACGGCGCTATATTCCGGCAAATTGGCGGGAGAACTTGCGGCCGAAAGTGTGCAGAATGGGAATAGGGCGGCGATTTTGAAAGAATACCCGAAGCGATTCATGGCGATATTCGGGCGTAGACTACGCATGTATTCTCTGGCTCACCAGATATTCCGCAGGTTGAAGCCGGAGGAACTCGATTTTGTGGTTGGATTTGCGGAAGAAATATTTGCCGGGAAGAAGACTTACGCCATAGATTCTGTGGACGTGATCAGAAAGATTCTGACACGGATGCCGGGGTTGATAAACTCGCCCCCCGATTGGTCTGGAAATAGGAACTGCCGGTGACAGGCGCCGGCAGATATCTACATAACCGAAAGCGGCAGATCAGGAATGAGACTTGACCAGATTGTTATAAGCGCGAGCAAGCTGAGATTTCCTGCGAGCAGCAGCATTCTTATGAATGATGTTCTTCTTGGCAGCGCGGTCGATTGCCGTCTGCGCCCGCTTGAGAGCGGCCAGCTTCACATCGGCAGCCTCGGATGCAAGAAACTGCTTGATCGAGGTTTTCATCTTCGACTTCGTGGTCTGGTTACGCCTTCTGCGCCTGTCCGACTGCCGGATAGCTTTCTTTGTGTGTAAGTGATGCGCCAATCAAAGCTCCTTTATTTGGCTAAAAAACGTTATTCTGAAGGCTGAATATAGCCAAAACGTCTGGTTTGTCAATGAAAAATAGTCCCGAACAACCGCACTTTGTGAGATCGACAGCCAAGGTCTCGGCGGGCACATTTGCCTCGCGAGTGCTCGGCATGGTGCGGATGAGCGTAATGTCGGGTCTGTTTGGGGCATCCGACGCTAACGATGCATTCGTTGCTGCGTTCAAAATCCCCAACCTGCTTCGAGATATGTTCGCCGAAGGAGCGTTGTCGGCGGCATTCATACCGATTTTCACAACAAAGCTCAAAGAAGTTGGCAGATCTGACGCCATGCAGACAGCCAATATGGTGCTGAGTTTCCTGCTGGTGGCTGTCGGACTGCTGGTCATAGTCGGGATTTTGGCGGCGCCCGCGATCGTCTCGGCGCTTGCGCCGGGATTCGAGAATATTCCCGGCAAATTCGAACTGACGGTCATGCTTGGTAGAGTGATGATGCCGTTCCTGCTGATTGTCTCTATTGCAGCTCTTTTCATGGGGATGTTGAACGCGCTCGGCAAGTTCGGCACTCCGGCATTCGCTCCGGTGCTGCTCAATGTGGGAATGATAGCCGCCGGATTCCTGATATGCCCATTTACTGATCCACCGATTCTCGGCATGGCAATCGGCGTACTTGTCGGGGGTCTTGGCCAGACATTTGTGCAGTTGCCTCAGCTCCGAAGGGCCGGATTTCGGTTTAAATTCGACTTCAAATTCAACAATCCCGATCTCAAGCTGATCCTGAAACTGATGGCGCCGATGGTGATCGGCCTCGCGGCCACGCAAGTCAATGTCTTCGTAATCACTAACCTTGCGTCCAGACTATCGGATGGAGCGGTCTCGTATCTTGACTATGCGTATCGGCTGTTGCACCTTCCGCTCGGTCTGTTCGGTGTTGCGATAGCTACAGTCGCGTTGCCAAGCGCCTCCAGACTTGCGGCCGAGAAAGACCTGAATGGTATGGCTCAGCTCTATATCCGTAGCCTCAGATTCGGATTGTTTCTTGTACTGCCTGCTCAGGCGGTATTGCTATTTGCAGGAGAACCTATCGTTGCGCTGTTGTACCAGCATAGTCAATTTGCTGCAGCCGACACTATGGAGACTGCATCGGCGCTGGCATATTACGCCATCGGGCTGGTGGCGTACTCTTCTGTTCGTATCACCGTCCCAATGTTCTATGCGATGAAAGAGACTCGTATCCCCGTAGCAGTATCCGTGATAAGTGTATTGGTGAATATAATCCTCTGTTTTGTTTTCAAAGGGTATCTCGATTTCAAAGGGCTGAGTCTCGCCGTGGCTTGTTCAGGCTGGCTCAACTTCGCACTGCTGCTTCTGCTCCTGTCAAGGCGATTGCCGATTCTCTCGGTCAGGGGAGAGTTGATCGGCTTCATCAAGATTGCCGCATCTGCCACTCTGATAGCTCTTGTTCTTATCATTGGGCAGAGATTCTACCCTTGTGACATTCACGACGGCGCAAAGTTGGAATGGTTGGCTTACTCTGCGGTGATGCTTGTCGGGGCAGGCCTAATCTATTTCGGGATCACGAGACTTATGCGAATTATCGAACTCGATTCTCTGAAGGAGCTATTCGGGAAACGTAAATGAAAAAGTATCCGGGGCTCGTTGCATGTACATTGCTGATAGCAGGCGTGCTGATCGGCAGGGAAGTGCATCCACCAGATTTCCTGACTTTCTGCGTCCTGGTGGGATGTTTCTGTGTGACGCTCGTATCTCTTATCAAGAATTGGGACATCGCATGGCGTGTCGCGGCAGCATGCTGCATTGTGACTCTGGGCATCTTCAGATATAACTTGCTTGCATCGAACATGCCGGCCAATCATATCTCACATTTCAACCACGTCAGACAGGAATCCACTGTCTACGGGGTGCTGGCTAACGAACCGGATCTCAGGCCTGACCGAACGTATTTGACCGTCAGATGCGACAGTATTCGTCTCAAGAGCGGGACACTGGAGACATCAGGACTACTTCTTGTAAAAATCGATCGATTCGATGATCGCTTCAATTATGCGGATCGAATATCTGTTGAAGGTGTCCCCCGCCCTCCAGTTGAGCGGCGAAACTTCCACGGTTTTGACTACAAGCGGTATCTTATGCTGAAAAAGATTGCCTCTTGTATCCATCCGGATCACTGGCAGAGGATCAAGGTACTTGAGCATGGAACTGGAAGCCCGATGCTGTCGAAAGTCGTAATTCCATTGCGTGGCTATATTCTCGACCTGTTTGGGAAACAAATTCTAGGCTCAGAAAGGTATCTTATTGCCGGATTTCTGATAGGAGAGACGAGGTTCATTCCACGGCAGATTTATGAGCGTTTCAAGGACACCGGCACACTGCACCTTCTCGCGGTCTCCGGCTCAAATGTTGCCCTTGTGACCGGCACGGTCATGCTGCTTTTCAGGCTCGCGGGATTGCCGAGACGGCTTCTGTTTGCACTGTCGCTGGTGGTCATAGTGATCTTCTGCCAGCTTTCATTCAACCAGCCCTCTGTGATAAGAGCATCACTAATGATCGGCTTGGTCCTGGTCGGCAGAATCGTCTATCGCAAGGGAAGTCTGGTGAATATAGTGGCAGTGGCAGCGCTGCTAATACTGCTGTACGATCCTCTGATGCTGTTCGACATCGGCTTTCAGCTATCGTTTGTGGCAGCGTTCAGTCTTGTGTACTTCCTGAAGCATATGTTGCCGCGACACCGCTGGCGATCGCGGTGGAAGAGATGGGTTCTGGATTACGGGCTGATGATCGTGCTCTCGTCAGTGGTCGTCCAACTGATGGTTGCCCCAATCCTTGCCTATTATTTCGGCAGGATCCCATTGATATCTTTTCTGTCGAATCTGGTCGTGATTCCCATTTCGTCAATTGCAGTAGTGCTGTCGTTGCTGCTCGTAATCCTCGCACCGATCCCGTTTCTATCGGATGTCATTGCCGTCGGAACGCAATTCTTCCTGCATATGTCGATCAGGGCTGTCGACTTCTTTGCATCACTTCCATTGGTGAAATTGTCACTCTCTCCACCTGATCTCTCGACTATCATCTTCTATTACTGCACCCTGTTCGCTCTTTTCTCGGTCATGAGATCGAGACGGAATGTCAGGTATCTTCTGGCAATTCTGCTCGCCTGGGGGAGCATTGCGTCCTGGAGAAGTGTGGTTGCTGACTGGAGAAGTGGGCCGACCGTCACGTTTCTGGATCTGGGGCAGCGGTCCGGGCTGCATGTTCACATTCCGCCTGATTTCGATCTGATCGCGACAAACGCTGACTCAGGAGAGGGTTTCGACCAGGTCAATCAGATCATTCTGCCATATCTGATCGGTGAAGGCGTTGGCAGCGCCGATATATGGGAGCAGTGCGCTCCATCGGACTCTGAGATTTCCGAGGCGGTTGGCGTGGAAGCGGCAGACCTGCTTCCTCCTGATACAGGTTTTGTCCGAGTTGGTTCAATTTACCGTGTGGAAATGGCTAAGTCATCTCAGGGTATTGAGATAATGGAAGTGCTACTTGATGGTAAGCTCATGATCTGGCTCTCTCGATGGGCTCATCTCGATCTGCTAGATACAAATGATGTGAGGAACCTCGAAATCCTGGCGTTGCCGTATCCGGGAACAGATGCTTTGAGATTCATCGACAAACTTAAACTGCTGGCTCCAAAGAGGTTGATTGTCTTCAATCGTCCAATGGATGAGAATCACGCTGATCTTGATTTTCTGGACAAGGAGATTGGTGAATTCGGCATCGCTGTGTTTGATGTTTCTCGGTCTGGTGCTGTTCAATTCGATATCAGAAGTGCCAAGATTGAGGTCAAAACCGCCATCACCGTTGACTGACAACAGCAACTGAAACCATGATGGGGAATCTCCCACTTTTTCGCTGTAAACCCGCTTCATATAAAGCAGTTTTGCTCCCGCGCAGTAAAGTAATTCATCCTGCTGCCCGATAATGATAGAGAAACAATACGTGGTAGAGTAACCTCGGCCTGGATAATATATGAGCTTTACCGGCAATCTGAAAACGGTAGCGTTTCCGGATATTCTGCAGCTCCTTTCAACCGGAAAGAAGACCGGTATTCTATCAATTACTAAGGGCGCTACGCAGAAGGAAGTCTGCTTCAAAGCTGGGAACATCATCTATGCGACCTCCAGAGGAGCAGAGGAAGATTATCTCGGCGGACTTCTGTTGAGACGGGGACGAATAGTCAAGGCCGATCTCGATCGCGCGCTGCATATGCACAAGAATACCGGGAAGCGACTTGGCCAGGTTCTTGTAGATATGGGACTCTTCTCGCGCGAGGAAATTACAGACTGCCTCAAGCTCCAAGTTGAAGAGATCGTCTATAATCTCTTCTCCTGGGAGTCAGGCGAGTTCATCTTCAGCGAGGGGAAGCTTCCCACTGTGAAGGACATTCTTGTCGAACTGCAGACTGTGAGCCTCATCATGGAAGGAACTCGTCGAATCGATGAGTGGCTTGAAATTCAGAGATCCCTTCCGAAGGAGAATCAGTTGCTCAAAGTGGTTCTCAGTCCCAATGCTAAGTCTGATGAAATAGTCCTTTCGCCGGAAGAATTCCAGATCCTGTGGCTTATCAATGGCGAGCGATCACTTCCTGATATAGTCGCGGCTTCCCCGATAGGGGAGTTCGCAACATATCGAGGAATGTACAAACTCATACTCTCGAATCTTGTTATAGTCTCAGGCGTCAAAGCCGCCGCGGAAAAAGAGGACACGGATGAGGAAGAGCAACTGTGGTGGCTGGTTCTGCGCCTGTATACAGCCTGTTTCGACTCGATTCGCCGAAAGCTGGAACGTAAGCTCGGCCCCGATAATTCGTGCATCACCAATATGTTTGCGGCATATCGCAAAGGTGTCTGGGCGTATTTCACCGGGCTCGGATCGTCCGATTTCAAGACGAATTTCGAGAATTTTCGACGAACCGCAAATAAGATCCCCAAGGAGGCGAGACTCCACAAACTGCTATCGGGTCTGAACCACATCCTTGGAGAGCAGCTCGCGTTTGTCGGATCGATGCTCGGAACAAATGTGCTTCGCTCCCTGGAATCGGAGATCAAGAAAGAGATATCAATCCCTCTTGCCGAGCGGCGCAGTGTGAGTTCGAAGTATGAACTTGAGGAAAATATCTTTCAGGTCCTTAAGGACAGCAAGAAAATCTTTATGACATGAGGTTAGCGATGAACCGACTGCTCTTTTCAGTTATAGCCGGCGTTTCCGTGTGGCTCACCCCCGCCGTAACGTATGCGGGAGTTCAGCCCGGAGGCAGTGGTATCACCGAGGGACTTCTCGTGGCCCTGATGCTTCTGCTTGCCGCAATTTGCTTTTTCGTGGCACTGAAGATATTCTCATCTCTTCGGGGCGGAGAGATGGCTGCGGCCTGGCAGATACTTGCGGTATCGTTCATAATCCTTCTGATAGCTGAAGCTGTGTCCTTGCTCAACATTCTCGATGTGGCGAATGTCGGGCAGTACACGGCAATGGTGATTCGACTACTCGGTCTGGCAACGATCATGATCGGAGTCTCAAAGATACGGAAGGTTCTGAGTTGAAGAGCCGTTTAGGCGACATTCACCGGGGAACAAAATGCTAAATACAGTGGAAATTGACGACCGGATTGAGAAATGCGATAGAATTCTCAAGGAAAATCCCCAGTCCCAAATATTCGCTGCGCTCGCCGATGCTCTTCGGAAGAAAGGTGAGCTTGACGGCGCGTTCAAGGCTTGCCATCGGGGCCTGAGGATGCATCCGGATTACGGTGGCGGAAGGCTGGTGATGGCTAAGATTTGCTTCGATCGCAAGATGTATGACTGGGCCGAAAAAGAACTGGCCGAGGCTATCCGGCTTGAGGGCCGGACACGCACAACTGATCTTCTGGAGGTCGAAATACTGATCAAGCGTGGGTTCTTCGCCAAAGCACAGGTTGTACTCGATAAATTGAAATCGACGGATTCGCGAAATGAGTACTACCGTACGCTCCAATCTGAGATCGACGATGGCAGAGCCGATAAGAAGGCTGCACTCGCCGCGACCAAAGAGTTCTACAACCAGAGTCTCAGAGCTGAGAGAAGCCCGGAAGTCCAGCATGATGGAATTGATGACCAACCGATGACTTTCGACCGCGCCCTGGAAACAGTGGCGAAATATCCCAATATGCGTGCAGCGTTCCTGGTCAATTCGCAAGGTCTTGTCGAGAACTCGATAGCGCCGGATGATTATGCCCTGGACGAAAACGCTGCGGAGATGGCGGAAATTGTCAGATATGTCACTGCAAGTCTCGATTCGGTTTCGTTCGGATCCCTGCAGCAGATTCTCGTGGAAACCAGCACATATAAGTATGCCATGGCAGTCATCGACTCCAGGATCCTCGTAGGGGTGTGCAAATCAGAAGTGAATATAGGCTCCCTGAAACAGAAGCTTCTTAGGATATCAGATTCACTCAGAAGGGATTGATAGAGGATAAAATGCAGTTACAAGCTCAGGAAACACGGCACACCGTGTTGCTCTTTCTAATCGTGATCGTATTGCCGCTCATTTTCTATCCGAAGAACTTTGGAGTCGGGTTTGATATATCGCCGATTTTGTGGATGATTCTCGAATTCCTTTACTTCGGTGTCGTACTTTGGACAATCAATGACGATCCGACAGCGAAAGGTCTATCATATTCGCTGATGATATGTTTCGGATTCAGACTTTGTGCCGGAGTCGGATTCGCACTGCTGCTGGTTCTCATGAATGGCATCAGTGTCGGTACGGCTTTCGCTTCAGGTCTCAGTTCTTATAAGCCTGCAGTGCTGTTGCATACCCTGAGTGCGCCATTCATTATGCTGACCATACTGAGACCACTGCTTGGAATGTCAAGGCAGAAGGTCAAGAGCAGATTCTCGATAACTCCACTTTCAGAGTCCAGCTTAACTGAGTCCATTCAGCCCGAGCAAGTCAGGCACGAACCGGAATACGTATCGAAGAACCCCCTGAGGGGACGCGTGATCCCGATGCAGCCGGCCGTTGACACATTTGAATCTTCGCCGAAGAGTTTCGACCATGCTGTTGAACACGTCTTCGAGTTGTCGGCGGTGCGGTTCTGCGTGCTGCTTGATACGGAAGGCCTGCCGGTTGCGTACGCCGGCGATGAGCTTGTACATCGTGATGTGTGGGCACCCATAGGGCGCCTGCTCAGTGAGCAAGTTCAGTCAACGCTACTCAGGGCCGGGAATCTGGTGCTGCAGGGATTCGACCTTTCACTGGACACATACAGGCTCCATTCGGTGCAGGTTTGCGGAATGTGGCTCTTAGTAGGCGCTGATCGTCAGTCTGAGGAGCTCGAGAAGGTGCGAATCAGCCAGGCGGTTGAAATGATAAAGAAAACATTTGAGACTAAATACCCAGACGCGAGCTTTCAAAGGGTTCCGGAGGAATACTATGTATGATGTTCTTGAAGATATCAATCGCACCAGCGGTGTGACCGGATCTATGGTAGTCGGGCATGACGGCATCGTGATAGCAGCCGATCTCGACGCACGTTTCCAGGACGAGACCGTCGGTGCTATTGCGGCATCAATTACCGCAAATGTTAACAAATCGCTCGAACGACTGAGTGATGAGGAACTTTCGCAGATTACGATCGAGGCAGCGAACGGAAAGCTGTTCATGTCTTCCAATGAGACCGGCATTCTCGTTGTCACAGCCGATCCCGAAGTCAACATCGGGTTGATTCGACTCGAAATGAAGCATGCAATGTCAAGAATTAAGACTGTGTGAGAAGGGCACATCATTCATGGTAGTCATCAATTATAATACTCGCGAAGTCAGTTGCAAAATCGTCTTCTATGGTCCGGGATTATCCGGCAAGACGACCAACCTGCAATATATCCACAGCAAGGTCCCGGGAAAAACAAGGGGCGATCTTATAAGCCTTGCTACCGATGCCGACCGAACACTCTATTTCGATTTTCTGCCGATTAACATCGGAGATATCAACGGATTTACGACCAAGTTTCAGATTTACACCGTGCCTGGACAGGTTTTCTACAACGCCACTCGCAAACTCGTCCTGAGAGGTGTGGACGGGATAATATTTGTGGCTGACAGTCAGCGCGCCAAGGCTGATGAAAACGTGGAAAGCCTGAACAACCTCAAAGAGAACCTCGCTGAATACGGTGTCGAACTGAGCAGCATCCCGATAGTGCTTCAGTACAACAAGCGCGATCTGCCGGATGTGATGTCGGTTGACGAACTGAATCAGCTCATGAACGAGCTCGGTTGGCCGGTATTCGAAGCCGCGGCACCCAATGGAGTCGGAGTTTTCGATACCCTCAAGTTTGTGATCAAACTCGTTCTCGACAAAGCCAAGAAGTCCCCCGACGCCAAAGATTCAGAACAGTCGGAACGGGTAGAGGACGCACAGCTTTCAGCCGACGATGATATTCCAGGGTCGGGAGGCGGCGACGATTCTGTCCGCGTGCCAGCAGCTGCGACTTCTGCGAGCACTTCAGGTCATTCAGGACCGTCGACTCAGCCGGCTCATGGGTACGGTGCGCTTGCTGCCAGCGAAGAATCAAGTTTGGGCGATGGTCACGCTGGGAGCGTGTTGCCATCATCGGTTGACGAATACACTCGGACCAGTGCCCATGAGAGCCTGGCGGGAGTATCGATCGATATCGAGGTTGCTGAGAGTCCGACGTCGGCTCCAGATGCGGTGCATGCGAATCAGACCGATCGAATTCCGGTTATCAGAGAGAATCAGCTCAGACCTGTGGGAATCACAGACATCAGCGACGAAAGCATGTCCGGCTCGGAAGCGAGTTATGATACATCACAGACCGAAGACTCCGATTCAGGTAAGACTGAGGATCAGCTCTACGGGCAATTGCCGTCATTCAATCAGCAGCCCGATGATGAATTGTCTGCGGATGTGACGGATAACAATGGAATAGATGCGTTCTCTGTGCCTACAATGCAGAAATCGCTGCGTCAGAAGAGACGAAAAAAGAAAGGGTTCTTCCTTTTCCGCTGGCTATTTCGGAGAGGTTGAAACCAGGAGGATACACCGTGACGGATGACAGTTTGATAATCTATCAGGCTGAGACCGAGAGAATCAATCTCACCCTGAAGAAATTGTTGAAGGGGTCGGAGGCGAAATGCGCGCTTCTGGTGGACAAAGACGGGCACCTTGTCACTCGGCAGGGATTCACACAATCGCTCGATACCACGTCGCTTGCAGCGCTTCTGGCCGGTAGCTTTGCATCTACCAGAGAGATCGCGAAGCTGGTCGGAGAACCCGAATTTTCGGTCCTGTTCCACCAGGGCAAACGTGACCACATTCACATGTCGCTTGTTGGAGACCGCAGCATTCTGGTTGTGGTATTCGATGATCGAACGACAATCGGCATGGTCAGACTCTATGCTAAGGAGGCTTCGGTCGATCTCGAACAGATCTTCGCCGACACCCTGGCAAAGGGAAGTGCTGACAGCAATGGGTTGACGGATGAATTTACGGCGTCAGCCGGCGACAAGCTCGATGACATCTTTCATGACTGATGTGATTGACCGACCCTGAATCAGGCAAACAGGAAGGACTTCTGTCGCAATGACAGACGAACTGGGCAACATGCTTCTCAAGGCTGGCAGAATATCTGAGGGCCAGCTAACCAAAGCGCTAGAGCTTCATGGAGAAGGCAAGGGCAAGCTCGACGAAATTCTCATTCGCATGGGAGTGGTCGGTGATGAGGATGAGTTGTCAACATTCATCGGCAAGCAGCTCAATATCGGTGCGGTGAAGCTGTCGGATATCGAACTCAATCCAGACGTTGTCAAGCTGATACCGGTCGATATCGCGCGCAAATTCAATGTCATTGCTGTATCGAAGATCAATCGTACGCTGGTGGTCGCGATCAGCGACCCGAACAATATCTATGTTCTGGATGCCGTCAAGTTCATAACCGGATGCAATGTCCAGCCGGTAATATCTCCCGAAGCGGCGATATCGAAGGCAATCGACTCCTACTACATCGAGTCAAATGGCTTCTCTGATATAATCAGGGATATTGAAGAATCCGATTTGGAAGTGATTGAATCCCGCGAGGATTCTCTATCGGATCAGGACTTGCAGTCGCAGGTTCAGGACAAGCCGCTTGTTAAACTTGTCGATTCGATGGTCGCTGATGCTATCCGTAAGGGAGTGTCGGACATCCACATCGAGTGCTACGAAAAGCGGATTAGGGTGCGCTTTCGTAAAGATGGCAAGCTTTCGGAGATGGCACCGCTTCCGTTCAAGTATCGAGCTGCCATTATCTCGCGCGTGAAGATCATGGCCGATCTGGATATTTCGGAAAGGCGTCTGCCGCAGGATGGT
>Ga0180009_10005818_pt1 | contig 13095 bp, 17 predicted proteins | sample OS_PC_MetaG_FD_123537 | JGI IMG/M metagenome (GOLD analysis project Ga0180009, IMG submission 123537) | Groundwater microbial communities from the Aspo Hard Rock Laboratory (HRL) deep subsurface site, Sweden - OS_PC_MetaG | ecosystem: Environmental > Aquatic > Deep subsurface > Groundwater... | reverse complement strand
ATCGAAGAATACGGCAGTTGTTATTGCAATTTGTATGTGTCAAAAAAATGGAATGAAGATAAGATTCCCCACCCGTACGTTCCGGAAAGGCGATCGCCTGAAAAATATGATCTATAATCCGCTGAATTAACCGAAATCATCAAATGCTATCATTTCAGGCTCAACACCCAGACCGTCCAGTACGATTTTCACCGCCCGAATCATCATGGGGGGGCCGCAGAGGTAGTACTCGATTTCAGTGGGATCTTCATGGGTACTTAGATAGTTATCAAGAGCCGCCTGGTGGATGAAACCGGTAAATCCCTCCCAGTGGTCTTCCGGCTGCGGCTCCGACAGCGCCACATGATATGAAAAATTATCATGATTTTTGTCAAGTTCGAGAAACTCGTCATCAAAAAACATCTCCTGCTTGGATCTTGCGCCGTACCAGAATGTCATCCGGCGCGATGTCTTTTCGATGAGCAGCTGGGTGAAAATATGGCTTCGCATCGGCGCCATGCCGGCGCCTCCCCCGATAAAGCACATTTCTCGGTCCGTATCCTTGATCAGAAAATCTCCATAAGGGCCGCTAAGGGTCAGTTTGTCTCCGGGTTTTAATCCAAAAAGAAACGAGGAGGCAATTCCCGGCGGCACATCCGCATCCGGCGGAGGCGTTGCGATACGGATGGTAAATCTCAGCACGTCCTCTTCAGGTGTATTTGCCATGGAATAGGCCCGATATACCGGCTCTTCTGCTTGGGCGTTCAATCCCCAGAGTCCGAATCGATCCCATGTCGACCGGAAGCGCGCCAGCACTTCAATCTTTCCATAGTCGAGTTCGTATTCTGGAATATCGATCTGAATATATTGGCCGGATTCAAAGTCAATCCGTTCACCGGCTTCCAACTCCAAAACCAGCTCTTTGATAAACGTGGCCGCGTTTTCATTGGAAACCACCGTCGCATTATATTTCTTGATGCTGAATATCTCCGGTGGAATCCGGATTTTCATATCTTCCTTGACTTTTACCTGGCAGGAGAGGCGGACATTTTCCAGTTTCTCCGTTCGGGTCAGGTGCCCCAGTTCAGTGGGAAGGACACCTCTACCCCCTTCATCGATGTTGCACTTGCACATGGCGCAGGAGCCTTTGCCGCCGCAGGCCGACGGAAGATAGATGCTGTTGGCGGTGAGTGCGGCCAAGAGGGTCGCACCGGAGGGAACCCGAATGCTTTTATCCGCATCTTCATTGATGATGATTTTCCGGTCGCCTTTTTGAACGACCGCTGCTTCCACCAGCAATAGCACAAAAACGAGCAAAAGAACGACGGATAAAAATATGGAAAGGCTGACAATATAGATACTGAGCATCAACGCATCCTATAGGGATATCCCCGCAAAAAGCATGAACCCGATGGCCATCAGCCCCGTTGTGATCATATTGATGCCGAACCCCTGGAGCCCCTCGGGAATGTCTGCATATCGCAGTTTCTGCTGAATGGCGGCCATGGCGACAATCGCGAGACACCAGCCGGCTCCCGAACCGAAACCGAATACGATCGACTCCGGAAATACATAATCCCGCTCGACCATAAACAAAGAGGTGCCAAGGATGGCGCAATTGACGGTAATCAAGGGCAGAAAGACCCCGAGCGCCGAATATAGGGCAGGGGAATATCGATCGATGACCATTTCAAGGGCCTGGACGATGGCGGCAATGACGGCGATAAACAATACCAATTTGAGGAAGCTCAGGTCCGTTGCCGGCAAGCCGGCCCAGGCCAGGGCGCCGGGGGCGAGCAAGAAACGATAGATCAGCCAATTTGCCGGTGTGGTGATGGTCAATACGAAAACAACCGCCACGCCGAGTCCGGTTGCGGTTTTTATATTTTTGGATAGGGCAAGAAAAGAACACATTCCCAAAAAATAGGCGAGCAGAATGTTTCCGACAAATACGGAATTTATTCCGATACTCATTAGGTTTTCCATGATCCAACCACCTATTTCCTTATGAGGGTATGCTGGAGCCAGACAAATAGGCCGATGACGATAAAGGCCCCCGGAGCCAGCACCATCAATCCCATGTTTTCATATCCTGCCGCATAAAAAGCGCTCGGGATCACGCTGATTCCCAAAAGTTTACCGGATCCCAAAAGCTCCCTGATAAAAGCAACCCCGATCAGTATCGAACCATACCCGATGCCGTTTGCCAGCCCGTCCACAAAAGACGGAATGGGCGGGTTTGCCAGCGCATACCCTTCGGCTCTTCCCAGCACGATACAATTGGTAATGATCAGACCGACAAATACCGACAATTGCTTGCTGACATCATACATGAAGGCTTTCAACAACTCGTCTGCAATAATGACCAGGGTGGCGATGATGCTGATTTCGACGATGATCCGGATATTTCTGGGAATTAAGTTTCGGATACAGGAAATGACGAAGCTGGAGACGGCCACCACCAAAGTGAGGGCCAGACTCATGACGATGGCGGTTTTGAGCTGAACCGTTACCGCCAGTGCGGAACAGATACCCAGTATTTGTTTCGATATGGGATTCGCTTCCCAAAGAGAGGCCGCAATGGCCTTGTATGATTTGCTCCGCTTAATGGCCGCAAGCGGTTTGGTCCATGTCTGTTCCATGGTTTCTTCCTCAATTTCTGAGGATGCCCTTCCTGTCCGGGTTCATCCTCCCCTGTGGACCCAATTTGAAATTCTCAAATCGAAAATTATAACTACCCTCCTCCAGGCAGCTTCTTTATCAGGTTTTTTCGGAACCGGATCGACACCGGTTCATAACTCTCCAGGATCTGTTTCACACCGGCTGTAAGATACTTTCCGGTCAGGGTCGCCCCGCTGATCCCGTCAACGTAATGGATCTGTTGATTTTTCGGAATCCGATCCGAAATCTTTCCTTTGGCTATGGAAATCGAGACAAAATTCCCTTCCTGATCGACAATTTTTTTCCCGACAAAATTCTTTTGAAACCAGTTCTTCTCGATCTCTCCGCCAAGGCCGGGCGTTTCAGAATGCTTATAGACGGTAAAGCCGGAAATGGTGGAGCCATCACGCTTAATGGCCAGATATCCCATAATCCGACCCCAAAGCCCTCGACTGTTGATGGGTATAACGTATGCCTCGATCGTATCGTCGCTGGTATAGAGATACACCGGAACATCTTGTTCGCCGCTGGTCGGCCTTTCGATGATTTTTCCGGATGGATCTGCCCAAACAGCCTGAATGCTTCGCTGGTATAGTTTTTCAATGGCCTCCGGGGCATACATCCGGTCTTCCGCCATCAGCCCGACCGATTTGAGGATATTTTTCTGACGATCCAGGATAACGTTTTTTTCCTGGAAGCGCTGCAATCCGGTGGAAGCAGCCGTCAGCAACACGCTGATGACACAGCAGAGAATAACGGCAAACACAACGGTGTGAATATTTTTAGACATTCGGAATCCGCCGCCTTAATCTCAATTTAATTTCAATATGATCCAGCAGAGGCGCAAACAAATTCATAAAAAGGATTGCCAGCATGATCCCCTCGGGAAATGCCGGATTAAAAACTCTGATTAACACGGTAAGCGCCCCGATGAAGAATCCGTAAACCCACCTTGCACCGTTCATATCGGGAGCGGATACCGGATCGGTGGTCATGTATGCAATGCCGAAAGCAGAACCCCCGATGAGCAGATGATAAAGGGGATTCAACGACAGATACGGCATTGAGGTTGAGGCGGCAAACAGGTTTAGGAGAACGCCCATGAACAGCATACCGATAATGTCGCCGAAAATGATCCTGTAGCTGGCCACACCGATCACCATCAGGAATGTACCGCCGATAATGCAAAGAAACGTTGAAGAAGCACCGATACTGTCCGGATACAGTCCGAAGAAGAGTTTTGACAGCGTGTACCCCTTATCCATCAACACCTGCTCAACACCTCCGCTTTCCGTTGCTGCCGCGATGGCAAGGGGTGTCGCACTGGTGAACGAATCAATAAGTGCGGCACTGCCGGTTCCCATCGCCGTCCAAACATCCCCTGAATTTTGTGCCGGATACGCAAAATAGAGAAACGCTCTTCCGGTCAGCGCCGGGTTCAGAAAATTTCTGCCGGTGCCGCCGAAAATCTCCTTTCCAATGACGATCCCGAAGGATATCCCCAAAGCGGCTTGCCACAACGGTAGTGTGGGCGGCAATATCAGCGGAAAGAGCATGGCGGAAACAAACAGGCCTTCGCTGATTTCATGCTTTCGAACAACGGCAAATATAATCTCCCAGAAAAAGCCCACCACATAAGAAACAATAACCAGCGGCATCACGATCCACAGCCCCCTTATAACAACCGGAATAAGGGAAAGCGGTTGCCCCGTTGCGAGTTGGGATTGGTACCCTGCATTATACATACCGAAAAACAGATGGGGCAGAAGGGCAAAGATAACCAATGCCATGTATCGTTTCACATCAAGGCTGTCCCGAACATGGGGCACGGCTTCGGTGACTTGGGCGGAAGCGAAAAAAATGGACTCGATGGATTCGAAAAAAGGGTGGAGTCTTTCGAATTTACCCCCTTTTCCAAAATGCCGCCGCTGAGAATCGAAAAACGCCTTCAGTATCTTCATGGATTAAGCCTGTTCTTTATAATACGCTGCCTTGGCATTTCTTAAGGTATCCAAGAGTTCGATCTTTGAAGGGCATACATAAGAACAGAGCCCGCATTCCACACAATCCAAGAGGCCATGAGCCAAAGATTCCTCAACCGCTTCAACCAGTATGCATTTGTAGGTCAACTGCGGCAATATATCCACCGGGCATACGTCCGGACAATGATTGCACGCGATGCAGGCCCGCACACCGCCGTGAATATTGCAGTTCATCACAAAATCGCCGCGATTGAAGGCCGATAAGAACGTTCTGGAATAACTCGGCTTTCTGAACCCGGGCTGAAAGGATGCCAGGACTTCCCGCTCATTGCCTGCCGGAAGCAGGTTTAAACCGGTTTCAAAAATTCCCAGAAAGGAATCTTTTGAACTGGTATATCCGGTTAGAATGCCGCCCGCAATGCAGCGAATATCTCCTTCTTCGGCTCGGTCTTCCATCAGGTGGCGCAACGGTACACCGATCCGGGTTTGATAATGCTGGCGCTGATTGGCCATACTGCCGGCCAGCACAACCGTCCGCCGGGTGGGATATCGACCGGTCTGAAGGAGTTCGGCAAGAAGCAGCAGATCCTGGGCATCAATATACCATGTCCGGTTGTCTGAAGGGGCCGATTTGGTGTGATAGAGCAAAACTCCCGCATCGTGTGCCGGATAGTCTCCCCGGTAGGTGTGGGTGATGAGATCCTCAAATTCCGAAATCACAACGTCGTCTCTTTGAGAGGCGCCCACATAGACCTGACCGTCTGTCAATCGATTGAGAATCTTCACTCCGAAGCGAAACAGATCCTCCCTTCCGTTCAAGAAGATTTCAGGTCTTGGATGAAACGGCTCCAGGTTTCCGACGGTTACGAAAACATAGGGGGGTGTGGTTTTGGGGTCCGGCCAATCCCGAAAAGGAAGCATTCGAATCAACGGCCATAGCCCGCCTTCAATAATTGCCTGGACGATATCCTTTCCATCGGCCGCTTCAAGATCGCTTTCTGAAAAGGCTTGAAGCTCCCGAAAGGATTCTTCTTCATCCAGTTCAATAACGATTTCCTGGATCACCCGGCGGGGACCCAAGCCTATTTTTACGACCTTTCCGCCGCCGGGTGAAAGAAATTGGATGTCCGGGTTCCGTTTATCCTCAAACAATAGGGAACCCACCTGAACCCGGTCATTCACTTTTACTCTGAGGCGGGGTTTGACAAAGGGTATTCTTTCCGGAACGGCGGCGACGTGAGCCGGTTTGGTTAAACCTGACGATTGTGGAGAAGGCGCCCCCGCTATACGCAGGCGGTAACCCTTTTTCAGATGAACCGGTACCATAGCGTCACTCAGTTATCATTAACCGTACAACTTCATGTGGGTTTTCGCCAACGGGGTCATGTCCAGACATTCGACAGCGGCTTCGGCACCATCCACATTGGGCGGCAAATCTCTATAAGCAACCGAATTTAAATAGATCTTACCATCTTTAATTTTTATTTTCAACCTGGTATAATGAACCGCTATTTGGAAGTTCTCACTTGACATTTTTCGATTCAAGTTCCATTTAATCTGAGTTTCTCAAGGTTCACACCCCTAAGATACAGGATTGTCGTATCAGGTGAGAACGAACGGGGACCCCGCCCCCATTTAGAGCCGTGTCAAACGGGTGTCGAATGTTACCTTTGAAATTAGAGGTGTTGCATGGATGAATGCCGACCCATACTTAATACCGGATTGAGAGGATTTTCGGTTGCCACGTCCCGGATCAGTCATGTTGACAAAGCCGCAGAAAAATTAATCTACCGTGGCTTTCTTGCAAAAGATTTGGCCAATAGTTCAACCTTTGAAGAAGTGGTCTTTCTTCTACTGTACGAACGATTGCCGACCAAAAATGAGCTGGAAGCGTTCAACGCGCAGCTGACCGGAGCACGCAATGTTCCTCCGGAGCTCATCGCGGCGCTTAAAACGAGGCCTAAGGATTCGCTGCCCATGGATATACTCCAGGCGAGTGTGCCCATGTTGGCAAATCACGATCCGGACATCAAAACATATACGGCGGAGGCGGCAGCACAAATGGGAATACGACTCATTGCCAGGTTCCCCACCATCGTTGCCGCATGGGAAAGGATTCGAAACAACAAGGAACCCATTGAGCCTTCTGACAAATTGAGTCATGCGGCCAATTTTCTCTATATGTTGGACGGAAATGTTCCGGATGCTGAAACAGCTCGATTTTTCGATATTTGTCTGATTCTCCACGCCGAGCATTCATTTAATGCATCCACTTTTTCAGCCCGACAAGTTGCCTCAACCAGAGCCCATATATATGCATCAGTTTCAGCGGCCATCGGCTCGTTATCCGGTGAACTCCATGGCGGGGCAAATGCAAGAGTGATGCAGATGCTGAAGAAAATCGGATCGGTGGATGCGGTCGAAAGTTACGTCAACGGCGAATTTGATGCAGGAAAAGTGATATTCGGCCTGGGTCATGCGGTTTACAAAGGAGATGATCCCCGGGCGGACATCCTGGCTCCCATGTCCAGAGCGCTGGGAGAGCGTATCGGGGAAACCAAATGGTATGACATATCAAAGACAGTTGAAAATATAGGGAAAGCGTCTTTTCGGAAACGCAAGGGCAAGGACATTTTTGTGAATGTCGACTTCTGGAGCGCATCGGTCTATTATTCCATGGGAATCCCCATCGATCTGTTCACACCGGTATTTGCGATTTCCAGGATTTCCGGCTGGGTAACCCATATCATTGAGGAGCAGTTTGCCGGTGCGGCACCCGAGCCGGTGCTATACAGACCCGATTCGGAATATGTGGGCGATTATTGTGGTCCGGATGAATGCGCCTATGTTCCCATGGATGACCGATAGCGATTGGATAAAAGGAAACATGAGCGAGTTAAAGAAACAACAAAATTTCCGCATGACGCGCCAGCGCGGTATCATCCTTGAAGAACTGAGAAGAATAAATACACACCCCAGTGCCGACGAAATCTATGAACAGGTGCGCAAACAGCAGCCCCGCATAAGCCTCGGGACAGTGTATCGAAACCTTGAAATTCTGTCCGAATTGGGCGAAATTCAAAAACTCGAGACCGGAAGCTCAATCAAACGCTTTGACGGCAACCCTGTAAACCATTACCACATTCGATGCATCTGTTGCGATCGGGTGGTGGACGCGCCTGTGGAACCGCTTATCAACACCAGCAAGGATATCCATGAAGCGACCAATTATAAAATTATCGGGCATCGATTTGAGTTTATCGGCGTCTGTCCCGAGTGTTCGGATGATGCTGTTGCACCGGGTTTGGAAAAGGTTAAATACTTATAGAATAGGAGAATGCTATGCAAGCACTGGTCAAGGACAAACCGGAAAGAGGTGCGAGTCTGCTGGATCGACCGGTACCGGAAATCGGCGATAATGATCTTCTCGTAAAAGTAAAAGCTGCTGCCATATGCGGCACGGACATTCATATCTATCAATGGAATAAATACGCCTCATCCAGAATCAATTTGCCGTTGCTTTTCGGCCATGAGTACTCCGGTGAAGTGGTTCAGGTCGGAAAAAATGTGACCGCCTTCAAGGAGGGAGACCGGGTGGCAGCCGAAACCCATATCCCTTGTTGCCACTGTTTTCAATGCACCACAGGACTTCAACATATCTGCCGGGACATGAAAATAATAGGCGTTCATGTGGACGGCGCTTTCGCAGACTATTCCGTTCTACCCGATGTATGTGCCTGGAAACTCGACCCTTCAATTACCTATCCGGTGGGTGCCACCATGGAACCTTTCGGTATAGGCGTCCATGCGCTGGCATATACACAGCCGGTGGGCAAAAAAGTTGTGGTATTTGGTTGCGGACCCATCGGGATTTATGCCCAGATGGTTGCAAAGCTTAGTGGGGCCGAATGTGTAATCGGGGTGGACATTACCAATGAGCGTCTTGAGCTGGCCCGGAAGATGGGTACCGATGTCATACTCAATGCCACCGAAGTCGATGTCCCCCAAGAAATCGAAAAAATCAGCAAGGGATTCGGTGCGGATATCGTTGTGGAACTCTCCGGCAACCAAGCGGCAGTGAAGAACGCCACCCGAGCACTCCGCCGGGGTGGAGATCTGGTGTTTGTGGGGCTTTTCTCAGGACCCGTTGAAATCGACGTAACCAATGACATTATTTACAAAGAAGCCAAAGTCTACGGCATCACCGGTCGTGTCATGTGGGATACCTGGTGGTCGGCCCAAAGCATTTTGCTTTCGGGGAAACTCGATCCAGGCCCGGTCATTACCCACCAGTTCGGTCTTGAGGATTATGACAATGCCTTGGAATTGGCTGAATCAGGAAAAACCGGTAAGATTGTCTTCAATATATAGTGCCCATCAAGAAATGAGGGATTTTGCGTGAGTTCAAGGCGGATGTCAGATTTGAACCGCAGGAATAGCGTGCTATTTTGAGGATTCAAATCGCGACATCCAACGCCGAAATCGCGCAAAAGAGCCATTTATGGATGGACACTATCTAATTGGTTCTGAATCCAGGCTTTCACTTCACCTTCGATGGAGTAAACACCTTTGGTATAACCGATGGCTTTAAGATAGCGGTCGCTGAGATCTTTCGGCATATCGATCTCGGCCAGTTCTTCCGCTTCCTCGGAATTCCGGCGAATTAAATAGACTTTTGGCGGTTGTTCCCATGTGTTCACCACAAAGTAATAGGTAACATCGTTTTGGGATCGGATCACATAGTTGCCGCCGGCCCAGTTGTTTCCCCATTCCAAATAGAGTCTGATCGCCTCTTCCGGTGTCATTTCCCAATCAATGGAATTGAGCAAAGCCTTATTGTTTTTGATTTCCTCAAGTTTCATCATACGGTTCATGTTTCCTTGTTGAAAAGTAGACAAATCATGAATGACACGATATAAGTATATTAAATCTAATGACCAAATCGAAAACGTCAATTCCTTCGCAAAAGGTTTTCGCGTCCCTTGATTTTCTGAAATAAAGAACAATATTATTAGGTAAAATATCCCAAATTTAGCGAAAGGAGTGAAAAATGGCGGAAAAACTGCAAGTTTACAAGTGTGAGGCGTGTGGTAATATCGTAGAGGTTCTTCACGGCGGCGGCGGAGAATTGGTATGCTGCGGAGAGCCCATGAAATTATTGGTGGAAAACACGGTTGATGCGGCAAAAGAAAAGCATGTGCCGGTAATTGAAAAAATTGACGGCGGAGTGAAAGTCAAAGTCGGAAGCGTGGCCCACCCCATGGAAGACTCCCATTATATTGAGTGGGTTGAAATCGTTGCAGACGGTGAAGCGTATCGCCACTTTCTGAACCCGGGTGAAGCTCCCGAAGCAACCTTTTGCATTGATGCAGAAAAAATTACTGCACGCGAATACTGCAATCTGCACGGCCTCTGGAAAGCATAAAGGGGGGTCGGCCGGTTTTCGTCGGATCGGTTCACCATGGAAGGCATGGGCCCTTCCATGGTGATGAAATAAGATTGGAGGTAGGAAGATGCCAAGTTGGAAGTGTCAGAAATGCGGATATACCCTGGAGTCGGATACGCCTCCGGATAAATGCCCGTCTTGCAAGGAGAAATGCGATTTTCTCGACAACTCCTGCTATACGCCGGATTGCTCCCGAGAAGGGGTCGATCAGCGGATCGGATAACAGGTAGAAATTCAATTAATGATGCCTCTGTTCATCTAAAAATATAGATCATCTCCAAAAGAGTTGGAGTGATCCTGAGGGTTCAAGGAGTCAAGGATTCGAGGATTCAAGTGAAATACTTTATAGTTTCAATTAGTTTTAAATTCAACTCAAGCGCTTTGCCGTGTGTTTCCGGAAAAACGGCAAACGCAGAGGGATATTCGGATCAAGACGATACCGGCTCTATTCGATCATGTTTGACAGCCGATATACTTGTTTTGAACAACGGATCCAATTCCTTGATATCCGGGTACTAAAAACCCTCGACCCCTCGACACCTTGGACCCTTTTCTCCAACTAAAATTGGAGAAGAACCAAAAATATTTATTACGGAGTAGAGCTCATGGCTAATGCATTAATCGTGTGTGCCACTCGCACCGGCGAGACCAGACAAATCGGAGACCTCATTGCAGAGGGTCTTCGGATTGCGGGTGTTGATGCGGTGGTAAAGGATGTTAAGTATATCAAACAACAAAGTGATCTCGAAGGATATGATGCATTGATTTTAGGGTCAGCCACGTATCATGGCGATATGATGCAGGGTATGAAAACCATGCTTTTCTTAGCTGAAAATATCGACCTGGAAGGAAAGGTTGGAGGCGCTTTCGGCGCCTTCGGATGGAGCGGTGAAGCTCCGGATCGCATCTACGATACCATGAAACATATTTTTAAAATGAACATGGTGGAAGGACCGCTCCGGCTTAAAACCAGCTCGATTCAAGGCAGCATTCAGATGGCTCAAAATTACGGAAAAGAGATCGCTGATAAGATTGAAAATTGAAACTCGATACTTGATACTTGATACTCGATTATGCGGTTTAATGGTGACAGCCCTTAAGGGTGCTCATAGATATATCTGAGCGAGAAACAAGTACCTGTGCGACGAGTTTCAAATTTCCAGTTTCAAATTTCAAATCGAAGGAGGTTCATATGTCCACACCTCAACATTGCCCGGGGTATGCAAATTTTAAAAACCTGAAAGCCTTCACATGCAAATGTCCGGAATGCGGTAAGGAAAAAGAGATCTTTTCAGACGAATTTGATCGCTCTCACCATTGCAGCGGGTGCGGCAAAGAAATCGATTTCACCCAGTGTAAGCTTGAAGGTGAGGCCGGTTCCGTAACTCCCTAACGATAATTCTTTCGCGAGATTCGCACAGTGACAATAAGATACGTCGGATTTCTTCTTGCCGTTATCCTTGTGTGTTCTGCCGGTTCTCTTGCCGTTGAAAAACGAGGGGCCGAAAAGATGATCTTGTCCGGGGGCAAGAGGGGCAGTGTTCCTTTTCCCCATGCCAGGCATCAAACGGTTTTGGTGGATTGCATGATCTGCCACACGTATTTCCCTCAACAGCCGGGCATCATCCAGAAGCTGAAGGAAGAGGGAAAACTGAAGAAAAAGCAGATCATGAAGCATTGCACCGCGTGTCACCGTAAAACGTCAAAGGCCGGACAAAAAGCGGGACCCCTCCGCTGCAAAACCTGTCACCAGCGATAGGGTATAGCCTCACCATGTTTCTTCTAGGTTTACAAGGAAGCCCCAGATTGAAGGGAAACACAAATACCCTTCTGAATACCTTTACGGAAGAAGCAAAACACATGGGAGTCGATACCCGTATTATCCACGTCACAGAGAAAAACATCGAACCGTGCAAGGAATATATTGTCTGTGAAAAAAAAGGGTATTGCCCAATCGAGGATGACATGGCACGGGAACTGTATCCGCTGTTGCGGCGGGCCGATATCGTTGTGGCGGCAACGCCCATATTTTTTTACAACTGCACCGCTCAGCTCAAGGCGGTCATTGACAGGTGCCAGACCCTTTGGGCCAGAAAATATAAACTGAAATTGAAAGATCCGGGCAGTGAAACCCGGCGTGGTTATTTGCTGGCTGTGGGTGCAACAAGCGGTAAAAACCTGTTCGAAGGATTAAATCTGACGGCTTCCTATTTCTTTGATGCCATTGATGCCAGCTTCGAAGGCAGCCTTACCTATCGGGGAATAGAGCATCGAAAGGATATGGAGAAACACCCGACCATGAGAGAAGACGTGCAGCATGCGGTTGAAAAACTGCTGCAACCGCTTATGGAAAGAAAGAAAATACTCTTTTTATGCCATGATAGTTCCTGCTACAGCCAGATCGCCGGTGCATATGCCCAGAAGCTGTTTGGAAAACGATTCGACGTATCCTGTGCCGGAATTCAGCCTTTGGAAAGCACCCATCCGCTGCTGGAACCGGTGATGAGAGAAGACGGGATCGACATGGCATTCCGTATCCCACAATCCTTGGAATCGGCAAGCATATCCGGGCCGCCCGATTGGCTGGTTACCCTTGGAGAAAGCAAAATAGAACCGAACTTGCCTCACGTCGTTCCCATGCATTGGAAACTACCCGCTTATGCGGATAAACCGATTGACTTCGTTCGTAAACTGCGGGATGACATAAAACAGAGAGTCATGCAGTTCATCGGAAATATAACACCCGGTTAAAAAGACCAACAGAGAAAGGAGGACGAGTATGGACAGATGGGTTTGCACAATTTGTGGATACGTATATGATCCCGAGCAGGGAGATCCCGACAGTGACGTGGCCGCGGGCACAAAGTGGGAAGATGTTCCCGATGACTGGGAATGCCCGGTATGCGGTGCCTCAAAAGATGATTTTGAGAAAGAGGCTTAAGAACTCAAAAGATACAGTCCGATCTGTATTTTTACTCAAGATGCCCTTTTATCAGTGAAATAATTCTGATAAAAAGGGCATTCTTT
>Ga0180009_10005817_pt1 | contig 13096 bp, 10 predicted proteins | sample OS_PC_MetaG_FD_123537 | JGI IMG/M metagenome (GOLD analysis project Ga0180009, IMG submission 123537) | Groundwater microbial communities from the Aspo Hard Rock Laboratory (HRL) deep subsurface site, Sweden - OS_PC_MetaG | ecosystem: Environmental > Aquatic > Deep subsurface > Groundwater... | reverse complement strand
TCATTTTGCCTGAGGTGATTAAATAAAAATACACTTATTCCGGTTTAATTAACCTAAAATTATAATGCTTTCACCTATAATCCATCTACTCTCAAACTTGATGGGGAATTCTGGGCAATGCGTAAGCTTGCCATTTATGTCAAACTACGCTACAATTATCTCTTATGAAAAATCCATTCAAACGCAAGCCAAAAGTGAAAAAAGAGCGGACGGTTTCGGTCGGCCGCGAGTATTTCGAGCTCATCGTCGAGACCCTGATATACGTCTTTTTCGTCAACACCTTCCTGCTGCAGTCGTTCGTCATCCCCACCGCCTCTATGGAGAAAACACTGCTCATCGGCGACCACCTTTTGGTCAACAAGGTGGCTTATTCCAATTCGATCAGCCCGGTCGGCAGCCTGCTGCTGCCCCAGGTCAAGATCCAGCGCGGCATGGTCATCACCTTCAAGGCGCCGCCCGACATGGAAAAAGAATACGTCAAGCGCGTGATCGGCATGCCCGGCGACCGGCTGCGCATCAGCAACAAAAAGGTCTTCATCAACGGCCTGGCGCTGGAGGAAGAGTACACGGTTTTCAAGAGCGTGGACTACGGCGCCGAATTCCCGCCGCGCAACCATTACGACTGGTATTTCCAGTTCCCCATCGACCTGCGCCAGACCCAGAAAAATCCGGACGGCAGCATGGATTACATCGTGCCGCCGGGCCAATATTTCTGCATGGGCGACAACCGCGACAATTCCTTCGATTCGCGCTTCTGGGGCCCGGTGCCGGCAAATTATATCGTGGGCAAACCCTGGCGCATATACTGGTCTTACGAATCCAATTCCGACGAATACCTGACCCCGGGGTTCATTTACAAGATCAAGGACCTGGCCCTGACCGTAATGCGCTTTTTTACCCGCACCAGGTGGGACCGGACAGTCAAGGCTATCAAATAAAAGTCAACGATCTACGTAATTCGTGAACGAACTCAACGAATTGCGTAATCCGTGATTCGGAAGATGAAGAATCTTTTAGATATTTCGAACAATAGCCGTAGTGAATCACGATATTTCATAAAGTTTTTTTCTTCCAAATTACGAATTACGAATTACGAATCACGAATTACGATAGATCGTTAATATCATGAACATGTCACGATCCGATTTCGCCTTTCGCGGCAAATGGCTGGTCCGCTATGAGCCCGATGAATTCGCTTACCCCGAGATCCTGACCTTGCTCACTCGCTTGCAAACCCGGCTGGAAAAACAGGGACTGGATCATAAATTCCTGAATGTCAATTTCAGCTGCAATAATCGCCGCAGCCGTTTTTTCCTGGTCAGTGACCATCTCTTCATCAAGCACAACGGCCGCGACGGGCTGCTGGCGGAGACCGATCCCGGAGCTTTTCCCGTGCGGATCCACCTTGAGCCCCTGGGCAAGCCCATCGCCTCAATCGACCTGCTTTTCCCGCGTTTGCCAAGCGACCGGCGCTGGAAAAGCATGGGTTTGCCCGCGGCCCAGCTCTTCCTGGCCGCTGCCCTGCAGGCGCACGGCTTCCAGGTCGCACCCCTGGCGCTGGACCTGCCGGCCTCATCGCCCGCTGCTGAAACGGGCGCAGCCGACATGCTGGGTTTTACCCTGTTCGAAGATTTGTTTGTGCCCATGCGCGACCATTTGGCCAAGCTGCGGCTGCATTATCAAGGCATTCTGGCCGCGGGCGGGCCGCTGCTCACCCTGGCGCCCCTGGCCGCCCTGTATCACCTGCCGCAGATCAACCTGGCGGTACGCGGCGAAGCCGAACTCGCCCTGCCGGAGATCCTTAAGGCCCTGAACCAGGGCGACATTGAGGCTCTGTTCCGCCAGTCGGGTGTGTTCTGGCGACAGCCCGGATTGCTTGTCCTCTCGTCTTTCGACCGCATCAACCGCCCGGAAACATTCAAACACCTGCAAATGGACCTCGGCTTTTTAAAGCCCGCGCACCTGGCCCGGGGACTGGAGATCAACTTTTCGCGCGGCTGCGGCCGCGGCTGCGTGTTTTGCTGCCGCGTGCAGGGCAGGAAGCTCCGCAAGCTGCCCCTGGAAAAAGCCGAAGAGCTTTTAAATAAATATAGAGAAAAGATCGCGGAATTTTCGCTCCCGGGCGATGCGCTGGGCGCCATGAACATCAATGACGACGATATCCTGCAGGACCCGGCTTACGCAGCCGCGGTTTTCATGCTGGTCAAAAAATACGGCATGCGCATCCACGGCATCCAGACCTCGCCGGCAGCGCTGTTGCAAAGTGACGGAACTGCAAACACCAGGGTCCTGGATCTCGCTGCCGACCCTGAACTTTACATTGACGGCCGGCCGCTGCTCTGGCTGGGAACCGATGTGTTCCTGCCGCAAAGGGCGCGGCGCCTGGGCAAGCGCCTGCCCGACCCGCAAGCGTTTGCCGTCCTGCTGGCCGAACTCGAAAAGCGCGGCCTGCGCCATTTTCATTACTGGATCAGCAGTGACGGCGCCAGCAACTGGGAGGAATTAGCCGAGGAACTGGCCCTGATCATCCGTTTTTACCAGGATTTTGCGAATTTCAATTTGCTGGCCCACGCTCCGTTCATCGTCCCCTACCCGGCCAGCCGCCTGTTCCGCGAACTGACAAAAGGCGGCCGCGTCGTCGCGGCCATGAAACTCAGGGCGGAATGGCGCACTCCCGACCCGCTGTTCGATTTTATTCTGCCCGAGCGCCTGGAAACCGCATGGCCGAACCTGAATCGCCTGTTGCACAATGAGAAAGCGGGCGGCGAAGCGGGTTTCTTCGATTTTTTAAAGGATAAAAATTTCGCGGCTGCCGCGCAGCTGGCCTATTACTTCCTGAAACAGGAAGAGCTCCAGGGATCTACGAGCGATCCGGGCTGGCAAAGAACTCGTGAGCGATTGGAGCAATTGATCGCCGAGCTAATGGAGCTTAGTGACAAGTGACGAGTGACAAGGGAAGAGTAAAATTACAAATTACAATGTCCAAAATGAAGAAAGGAACAAAGGCAGGTAGGGTTTGATTAATCAAACCCCTCCAAGATCTAGAACCTTGAAATCGCATAGCGCTTTCGTTTTGGTCATTTGGTCATTGGTGCTTGTTTGTAATTTGGTGCTTGGATTTTGGAATTTATCTTTTCAAATTTAAAGGGGTCACCTCTAACTCACCCCAACCCCTCTCTTGCGAAGAGAGGGGACGAAGCCTTACTCCCCTTCTCTTCGGGAAGAGAAGGGGCGGGGGATGAGTTGATTTTTCGTGCAATCGCCGTTTCTTTTCGTTTTGGTCATTTGGTCATTGGTGCTTGTTTGTAATTTGGTGCTTGGATTTTGGAATTTAAGAAGGGCGGTTCTCGAACCGCCCCTACAGATCCTATGCCTTTTTCTTCAACTTCGAACTTCGAACATCGAACATCGAACCGTTAACTCACTTGGGTAGCCTTGAACCCCTTGCCGAGCACCGCATAGGTATCATTGATAATAACGAACGCATCCGGGTCCACCGACTTGATGAACTCGCGCAGTTCGGTCAGCTGCTTGCGGTGGATGACGGTGATGACGGTCTCGCCTTCACGGCTGAGATAGAGCGAGCGCGACTTGAGCGCCGTGCCGCTGCGGTCCAGCGTGGTGAGAATGAAGTCCTGTATCTTTTCGGTTTCGCTCGAGGTGATGATCACCAGTTTGGTGTAGTTCCAACCCTCGAGGATCATGTCGATGACCTTGGTGGAAATGACCAACACAATATAACCGTAGAGCGGCGCCTCCAGGTTCTTGTAGGCCAGGCCCGAAGCCGAGATGATGAAGAAATCAACGAGCATGATGCCGATGCCGATCGAAACGCCGGTGTATTTATTGAGGATCTGGCCGATGATATCCGAGCCGCCGGTCGAGGCGCGGCCGCGGAAGACCAGCCCCAGCCCGATGCCGAGCATGAAACCGCCGTAGATGGCCGCCAGCACGGCGTTGTCCGTGGCCGATTTCAGCTTGAGCACTTCGTAGAAAAAATCGATCAGCAGCGAGGAGATCACCATGCCCAGCAGGCTGCGCAGGCCATAACGGCGCCCCATAAGTTTGATGCCGAAGATAAAAACCGGGATGTTCAAGACCATGATCAGCGTGCCGACCGGCAGGCGGGTGAAATAGTTGACCATGATGGCCAAGCCCGACACACCGCCCGGGACGAAGTGGTGCGGGATCAGGAATAGGGCGTAGCCAAGGGCCATGATTGCGGAACCCATTATTACGAGTGCCAAATTCGCTAGATTTTGTTTTAGGTTTTTTTTTAGTATTTTCACTATCTACCTCTACCTATTTGACTTGTAAGACTAAAATTCCAAATCACAAATAACAAATTCCAAATAAATTCCAAATTCCAATGACCCAAACAAAGGCGATTTCATTTTACTTCGATTTTTCAATAATTGCAGAAAATATCTTTTTCAGTTCGTCTGATTCTTTAATCAGTTTCTCTCCAGTGGTTGTATGAGCTGCATCATTTGTCTCAACCAACAATTTGAGCCAATAAGAAGTCTCTTTTGCTTCTTTTCTACAGATCTTGATTCTCATATTAAAATCTTTCTTGCTCAGTGATTCATTAGCTTCAATGTAGTTGGCTCCAACAGATCCTGACGATCGAATAACCTGTTTAGAGTATTCAATATTTGCAGAGTTTTTAGGGATCTTTTTTAAGAAGAGTGCAACATCCTTTGCAAAATGATAAGTCCTATCTTCAAGATCGTACATTTCTTATTTTCTCCGTCTTCGTTTTGGTCATTGGGTCATTGGTGCTTGGAGCTTATTTGGAATTTGGTGCTTGGGATTTGGAATTTTATATCTTACTATTTCATAGATCATAGATTACAAAATATTCACTTGCACTTTGATTTTTCGCTCGGCTTCGGTGAAGGGCGGCGCCAGAATGATCTTTTCCGGCAGGTTTTCAACGTAGCTCTCGAACGCGATCCTGCCGTCCACGAACACCTGCAGCAGTTGCTTGGGCTTGAGTTGCGCGAGCAGGACCGGATCCAGAACTATCTCGATCTCCGCGGCGTTGAACAGGAAAACATCATGGCTGCTGTTCGCTTTGGCCACGGTTAAAAAGCGGCTGTTCTCGACGGCCTCCAGTTTGGCGTCCAGGACATTGTCAGGAGCGCCTTCAGCGCCAAGGATATTGCGTACACGGATGATGCGATAGAGGATATCGGGGTTGTCGAGCTGGTTTTCGTACAGCTCTTTGGCCACGCTTTCGGCCGCGGTCATCAGCTTGGTGCTGTAATAGGAGTCGATCAGCAGCAGCAGGATGGCGGTGTAATCGGCCAATTGCTCTTTCTTGACAAAGGATATGGTTTGGCGCAAGGCCTCGATCTCGGCGATGATGTCGCCGTAGCTGCCCTTTTTGTAGGTGATCAGGGTTTTCAAATAAAGCGAGTGGAAATCGTTGCCTTTGAAATAGTTTTTTTCCTCGAGCAGCGTTTGCAGGTCATCGAGATCGTTCAATCCGGAATGGTCGGCGATATAAGCTTGTATATACTCCCTGAGCTGCGGCGCTGATTTGGGATCGGTTTGGGCCTTGGCATCGCTCAGCAAGCCGGATATGACCGCCAACAGGAGCGCACGTTGAAGTTTAGCGAGTTTTTCCGGGGCGAAGCCGCTTTCGGGCTGCAGGCGGTAATAACCTTTCAAGCGGCGCAGTTGGTTCAGTAACGACCGGGCATCATCCAGGCCGATCTGCCCCTGCAAGCCCAATTCGTTGAAGCGGCGCTCCAAAGTGTCCAGGGTATGGACCTCGTGCAGGGTCAGGAGTTGGCGGTGCTGCTCCATGGGGATGGCGGCGGCCACCAGCTGGTCGGCGGCCGGACCAAAGAATTGGGGTTTGCGCAGCAGCAGTTCCATGAGCAAGGGCGCGTCCTGAACGTAGAGCGCCCACATCTCCACCAACGGGCTGAATTCGCTCCACGACAGCGCCGGCATGGCGGCGATCAGCAGGCCAGAGGCAAGGATTCTGTCTTCCTCTTCCAACAGCGACCACAAGGAGAAAAAGATTCTGGAGCAGTCCAGGGCGATCTGCTTGTTGCTGCCGCGGATATGGGCAGCGCGTTTGAGTTCATCCATAGCCATGTCAAAATACACTCCGGCAGCGGTGCTCAACTGCAGGTAGGCCTTGGCCAGGTAATAGTGCGACTGGTAATCGAGGGAATTTATTTTCGCAGCGGCCTGGAAAAAATGAACGCTCTTTATTACGGTGTCGGGATCGTTGTCGCGAATCCCCTTCTCCAGGAGCGCGAAGCCGGCTTCACCCGGATATTGCGCAGACAGCGGGAACAGCTTCATGCTCGTCTGCAGGTTTTTCAATCCAATTTCAGGGATTTTGTCTTTGCCGAGGGTGAAAAAGAATTCAGCGCCGAACTGGAAAAAGAAAAAGATTCCTATGACCAGGGCCGCAGCGGCGAATGCCTTACTTCTTTTCATCGGCGAATTCCCTTTTGTGGGTGACCAGCTTAAAGCCCAGGGCCAGCACGGTAAGGAACAAAAAGGCATTAGCCGGCACCCGCAGGGAAAAATCGAAAAACGAATGGAAAAACACAGCGAACATCGCGGTCAGCACGCCCAGCACCACGGGCTTGATTTCGGGGTGGCGGCGGGCGATCCACATGCGCAGCAGGGAAAAAAACAGGACAGCCAGCAGGGCGAAAAAAGCAGCAAAAGCCAGTACCCCCATTTCGGACATCGATTCGACATATTCATTGTGGGCGTGGCTTACCCAGCCTGTCTCCTTGCCGTAGAGGAAATAGGCATATTTGAAGGTGCCCAGACCGGTGCCGAATACGGGGAAATCGCCGGCCATGGCCAGGGTGTTGGCCCAGTAATCGATGCGGCCGCCTTCGATATAGTTCCCGGTCAGGAATTTGTCAAGCGTGTTCTGCAAGCCGAGGAACACGGCCAGCAAGGTAGCCAGGATGAAGACCAGGCGCAAATGGCGGCGGGCGCCGAAATTGACCCTCAGATAAACTGACATCTGGGCGAAAAAAAGGGTGGAAAGGACGAGGACGACGATGCCGGAACGGCAGCCGGTGAGGTAGATGCCTGCGGCTAAAATGACTGCGGCGGCAAACAAAAAAATGACCCGCCGGTCTTCGGAAACATGGAGGATTTTTTCACGCAGCGATTGGCCGGGATCAAAGATGTGCAGGCGGGCGAACAGCAGCCCCAGCGCCAGTGGAAAGAGGAGCTCCAGGTAGAAAGCGAAATGGTCGGGGTTGTAGATGGTGCCGCGCAGGAATCCCGGCATATGGTCGTCGGGCATGAAAAAGAGGAAAAAATTACTGTTGCCCTGCCCCAGTTTCAGCAATCCGAAAATTGTCTGCGCGACCCCGGAAACGACAGCCGTGCCGAATACAATAAAAATATCTTTCTTGTCCCAGTCCAGGCGCAGCAGGGCGATGAAGAACAGGGCGTACACCAGGAAACGGGCCAAAGCCAGCAGCGTTTCGGCCGGAATCAAAGTCAGACTGTGGAAGGCCGGTAAAGAACCCGAGAGGTTTTCCAGTACACGCGGAACACCGGGGGAAAGCCACTTGAGCAGGAAAAGCGGCAAAGGCAGCAATTGCACGGCCAGCAATACGAAAAACGTAATGGCCAGAACGCGCAGGGGGCGCTGATAGGGGAACTTGTATGGCAACTGCGGCGCCAGGAAAGCCAGGAAGGCGAACAGGGCGAAGGCTGAAAAACAGAGGGGCAGCCAGATGCCGCCCACGCAGCCCAGGGGCAGGGGCGCAAGGACGATCAGGACCTGCAGAAAAAAGCGTAATGCCTTTTTGTTCATGAATCGCGTTTCTTGAAAAAGTCGAAAAAAGTTCGTCTGGGTTGATTCAGTAGCGGTTCACCGATATCGGGTACGGCATGGTCGGCGATGACCGCGGCCGGGATGTCGTGCAGGTACAGGGCGATCTTCTCCGGGTCCACCTGGGGCAGCAGGGCGGGAACGTAAGCCAGTTCAGGCTTGCGGCCCTCGAGGTCGTGGGCGTCGGAGGCGATGACATGCACCAGGTTGCCTTGGATCAACTCGTATGCGCAACTGCGCGCCTGGTTGCCGAAATCGCCGCGCAGGCTGCCGGCATTGACCTGGCACAGAGCGCCGGCCTTGACCAGGTCGAATAAAACCTGCGGACTGCGCTGGATCTCCGCATTGCGCTCGGCATGGGAGATGATGGGGATGAAGCCCTCGGTCAGGATATTGAAAATAAAATCCTTGCTGTGGGCATAAATATATTCGCCGGGAAACTCGAGCAGGAAATAAGAACCGTTGTTGATGGTCAGCAGGTCGCGGTTGTCTTTCAATATCGGCAGCAGTTCCGAGGTGAAATAGACCTCGGCGCCGGATACGATATGGATCTGCAGATCGCTTCTATTCACAGCGGCAAGAAAATCCTGCCAATTGCGGCGCATGAGCTCGAGATCCTTGATCCTGCACAGGCTGCTGCAGGCGTGGGGGGTAACCACGGCGGTCTCGATGCCATCTCCCTCCGCGTAGCGCAGCATGGCCAGGGAGACATCCAGGTCGGCGGCCCCGTCGTCCACGGCGGGCAGGTAATGCCCGTGCAGGTCGATCATGCTTCACCCCGTTTTTCGTCGTCCTCGCGGTAAGCGCCGTACTTGTAGTTGTAAGAGGAGTAGGCGTAAGCGAAGCGGCGCATGTTGACCTTGTTCAAGATCAAACCGAAGAGCTTGACGTTGTATTTTTCGATCTCGTTTTTGGCCTTTTCGATGACCTTGCGCGGCGTCTTGCCGCCCCAGGCCACCAGCAGCAGCCCGTCGGCGTGCTCGCCCAGCAGGATGGCGTCGGAAATGCCCATCAGCGGCGGCGCGTCGATGAAGATGAAGTCGTAGTGCTGGCGCAGCTTGACCATCATCTCGCCCAGGCCCTTGGAGATGACCAGTTCCACCGGGTTGGGCGGGATGGGGCCGGAGGGGATGACGTGCAGGTTGGGCTCGTTCGGGTAGCGATAGAGGATGTCCTCAAGGCGGCTGCGGCCGACCAGGAACGAGGTGGTGCCGACCAGGTTTTTGATGCGGAAGATCTTGTGCACACGCGGCCGGCGCAGGTCGCAGTCGATGATCAACACCTTTTTGCCCAGTTGGGTGAAGGCCACGGCCAGGTTGATGACGGTCACGGTTTTGCCCTCCTGGGGCAGGGCCGAGGTCACGACCATCACCTTTGGCGGCGCGTTGGGGGTGGAGAGGAGCAGCGAGGTGCGGATGTTGCGGTAGTGTTCAGCGAAAGTGGATTCCGGGTCCTTGAGGTTCACAAACTCCACGGCTTTGAGCTTTTGCTCGGACTGCTGCTTTTTGCGATCTGAATAGTAATGCTGGTAGTAGGATTGGCCGGGCTTGGCGCCCACGGCCGGGATGAAGCCCAGGGCGGGCAGGTGCAGCAGTTTTTCCACCTCTTCGGGCGACTTCACCGTGTTATCCAGGTAATTGAGGGCGAAGATGAGGAAGATGCCGCCGCCGAGGCCCAGCATCAGGGCCAGCAGTAGCGTGCGCTGCTTGTTGGGGGAGAAGGCGCGCGTCGGGATCTCGGCCCGGTCCACAATCTTGATGTTGCTGGTCTGCAGCCCGTCCAACCGCGAACTGAGCATGGACTCCTTCTGCTTGCGGGTGAGAAAATCGAGCAGGTTGGTCATGTTTTGCACTTCGATCTTCAAACTGTTGTAGTAGATGGCGTCGGCGTTGCTCGAGACCACGCTGCCCTTCTGCTGGTTGAGCAGTTCCATCAAATAGTTTTCCTTTTTCAGCGCCGCCTGGTACTCGGCCTCGGCCTGGTTGAGCGATTTGCGGGCGATGTCGGCGGTTTCGCTATTAATGCGTTTTTGCAGGCCTTCCTGTTGGGATCGCAGGCGCTGCATTTCGGGATAGGATTCCTGGAAGATCTGCGATTTTTTCTTGATCTCGGATTCGCGGGTTGAAAATTCCTGTTTCAATCCCTGGATCAGTGAATTGACGCGCACATCGGGATAGTTGTCGAAGGGCTTGCCTTTCAACTCCCTGAATACAGCTTCCTTGTTGATGCGCTCGATCTGGGCGCCGGTGTAGGCGCTGTTCAGGTCGGAGAGCTTCTGCACCACGGTGCTGTCCTCGCCGCGGATATAATACAATTCCTTGCGCTTGCCGTATTCCTGCAGCTCCTGCTCTTTCTGGGCCAGATTGCGGCGCATCTCCTCGATCTGGGCAGTGAGGAATTCAGCGGCCTGCTTGGTGGACTCGGCCTTCATCTCCAGGTTGAACTCGATGAACTTGTCGAACAGCGTATTGACGGCGTGGGCAGCCATTTTGGGGTCGGGAGAAACATAGCTGACCTCGAGCAGGCGCGTGTCCGGGATATTGCTCACTCCCAAACCGCCCAGGAAACCGGAAGCGGCCCCGGCCAGCTGTTGTTCGGGATCGGGGTCTTTCTGGTTGCCGCCCAGGATCTTTTGCAGCGAGCCCGGTTTGGCAGCCGGCGTCCTGCTTTCCTGACCGGGCAGACGCTCCAGTTCGCCAATGACCTTTTTGGCCAGGGAGCGGCTGGTCAGCACGCGGATCTGGGTATTGAGGTACTCGTTGGCCCAGTCGGGGTCATAATAGTTCTGACTGAGCAGGTTCATCTGGCCGCGCCCTTCCTTTTCGATGAGCAGGGTACCCCTGGCCATAAAGAGCGGCGTCTGCAGCTGCACGCGGATCAAGGCGGCCAACAAAACGAAACCGGCGAAATAGTAGACGATCATGCGCCTTTTCTTGATCAGTTCCCAGATCTCGTGGAACTGGATGCCTTCTTCCAACAGCAGGTCCTGGTTTTCCGTGGGATTGGCCATGATTGTCTGAATCCTCCTACAGAATGCTTTCGGGGACAAACACCACGTCGAAGGCCTGGAGGACGAAATCCTTGCTCTTGCCGCGCAGGATGTCCTTGACGTCGACATGGATCTTTTTTTCGCCGCCGTCCTCGGTCCGGGTCACCAGCACCTTGCCGCTGCGGGCGCGGTCGGTGAAGCCGCCGGCCTGGGCGATGGCGCGCAGCAGGGTCACGTCGTCGGAGCCCTTCTTCATGCGTACGGCGCCGGGGTTCTTCACCTGGCCGAAGACATAGATATCGAGGAACTGGCTGCCCGGGACGTTGATGATGTCGCCGGGGAAAATGGGGATGTTATACTTGGGATTGGCTTTCAGAAGAACATCGTCGAGCTTGATGACCAGCGACTGGCTGGGGAGGTTCCTGAACTGACGGAAGATGATCACCGTGGCGCTGGCCTGCTCGCTCAAGCCGCCGGCCATGGAGATGACCTGCAGCAAGCTCTGGCGGCCGATGAGGTCGTGCTCGCCCGGGTTCTTGACCGCGCCCATGACCGAAATTTTCTTGCTCCGAAATTCCTTGATGAAAATGGTCACCTGGGCATTCTTCAAGTAATTCTTTTCCAGCATGGCGGCGATCTTCTTTTCCAGGTCGGCGCGGTTCAGCCCCTCGGCCTTGATCTCTCCCAGCAGCGGCAGGGTAACCATGCCGTTCTCCGAGACGCGCACCGTGATGTTCAGCTCGGGCACCTCGAAAACCGAAATTTCCAGCAGGTCCTTGGCGCCGATCTGGTACTCGTATGACTGGCCGCTCCCGGTCCTGGTCTGGGCACAGAGCAGGCTAGCGCAAACGATCAAGCCGAAAGACATCCATGTTTTTTTAAAATTCATAGTTGATGAATCCTCCCCAGAAGCTGCGGGTATAGTCCAGGCCCAGGGCCTCGGAATTCAAATGGTAAATAGTATAGGCGAAGCCGAGCGCCGTTTTGCCGATAAAAGGAACAGCCAGAAAATAACGCTGCTGGCGCAAACGGTCACTACGCTGGAGCGCTAGGTCGAGAAAGGAGTGATACTTAAGGCGGCCGTCCTCGTATGAAGCTCCCCCTTTTAAAAAGCGGGTAAGGTAGAACTCGGCGCCGCCGCCGAACGACTGGGTATCATAAAAAAGATCGCTGGCACTGAAGGAAAAACGGGTGTCGAGTTCATAAAAAACTTTGAAGCGCAGGCGTTCCACCAGGGTGACCTGGATGTCGCCGCGGCCGTTGGCGCGCTGCGCCAGCTGGAAAAGCGGGTTTTTCGGGTCAAAGCGCCTGAGGCCGATCTGAAAGCTGCCCTGCAGCACGCCGATCTCGGGGAACTCCACACCCAGGCCCAATGTTTGGGCGCGAGTATCACGCTCGGAACGCGAGGCAAAAACATAGTCGCTCATTTCATAATTAAGGTAGATGACCGTGCTGGTGAAGACGCGTCGGTTTAGCTTGAGGCCGAAGGTGTTCTGGCGATGATTCAAGCTCTCAGCCAAGTTGTAGCCTCCCAGGTATGGATCTTCATTGTAGGTTAGCTTCTTGAACGCGACATAGGCCGTTAAAAAAAGATTGTAGCGGCGTCCGATGTCGGTTTCGCCCGACCATTTGCTGTCGGCGTAGTGGTAGGGGCGGCTGAATTCCAGGTTGGGGCGCTGGCGCAGGTCATTGCGGGCGTAACCGGCCTTGAGGTTGAAAGGGCCGGCGTAACTGTAGGCATTCGCCGCGAAGCGGTTGCTCCAGGCCCGCAGATTCTTGTTTTCAAGGTAAAACGAATAAATCGGCAGGTCTTCGGCCTGCAGGATAAGCCGGTTGGCCACGACGGCCGAGGCGCGCAAGCCCAGTCCAAGGTCGCCTGTCCAGTCCGGGATCTCCCTGGCGTCATATGTGTAAATGCTGCTTGTATAGCCGACGTTTTCCTGATACAGGAGAGGGGCGAGATACAGGGGGCCCAGCTTGAATCTCGATTCCTCTATGATTTTGTCCTTAACCAGAAAGAAATCGTCTGAACGGAGAAGTGGACTTAGAATAAATGCGAATAGTATGGGCAGCAACTGAAGAAAGTTTTTTTTTCTCATGAAATCCCGTGCTGTTCTTATTTTACCTTATTTTTGCCCATGATGCAAGGGATCGCATTGCCTCATCAAAAATCTACTCGAAACAGGTATCGTTGCCTCATATAATAATCTACCCGAAACAAAACGCTTATGCAAGTACAGGTTTAATGTGATTGATGGCATAAACGGTCCTCC
>Ga0180009_10005816_pt1 | contig 13098 bp, 12 predicted proteins | sample OS_PC_MetaG_FD_123537 | JGI IMG/M metagenome (GOLD analysis project Ga0180009, IMG submission 123537) | Groundwater microbial communities from the Aspo Hard Rock Laboratory (HRL) deep subsurface site, Sweden - OS_PC_MetaG | ecosystem: Environmental > Aquatic > Deep subsurface > Groundwater... | reverse complement strand
CAATACATCAAGTCCGAGATTCCTTTGGGAGATCGTGCAAGGGAAAACACCAAATGGTCAATCATTCAATTCAAACCGAAATTTCAAATAAAGTGAAACAGGGCTGTGCTTCAGGAATTTTGAATTCGCCTGACCTGTCATTTTCACCTGAAACAGATACCGCACTTCTCCTCAATTATGACAAGGATAATCATGTTGACGGGAAAAACGCCAACAAACTGTATCTTCAAAAAAAACTTGATTTAATCCAAAATTCCCATGCACCTCTTTTGTTCTGGCCTTCCCGCCTGGATAGGGTACAAAATGGTTCGCAGTTGTTTGCAACAATTTTGTATGATGTGGTTTCTAAATACTGGGATCAGTACATGGAAATTGTTTTTATTGCCGATGGGGAATTTCAAAACACCATGAGAGAGATTGTTGAAAACTTCAATCTGAAAAACCGAGTAGCCGTGTGCCGCTTTGATGAAACCCTTTGGCATCTATCTTATGGCGCTTCAGATTTTATTTTAATGCCATCTGCATTTGAACCCGGCTGTCTTCCCCAAATGATTGGTCCTTTATACGGAAGCCTTCCTATAGCTCATAATACCGGAGCAATTCATGATACCATAGACCAACTGGATATCGACAATAATACAGGAAATGGTTTCCTGTTCAGCCAGTTTAATTCCAATGGTCTTTATCAGGCAATTGATGAGGCTATGGCATTTTATTGCATCCCTCGGTCAGTAAAAGACTGCCAGATAAAGCGAATCATGGAACAGAGTTATGCCAGATTCAATTATTCAATAACAGCAGCATATTTTCATCAATGTTGTATGGCGGCAGGATTCCAGTCTATTCCCTTTTTTTTGAAGGGAATAGACTGGATTGTATTATTTTACAAATTTTAAAAACTCTTTATATTTGGCCTTGTCAATACCACTGGTATCTTCTGTAAATCGTTCAAAAAAAGATATAAAATTCTTTTTTTCATAGCTGTTGATCCAGGATTCAAACGTCAGGTCGCTGTTTTTGTCTTCATAAAACCGGGTCACGGTTGCATTGCTGTTGAGCCAGTTAACAAATTCTAAATATTCCAGCCTGTTGGCTTTTGAATAGTCATTCGGTGTCCAGGTTCCATTGATCAACGCACCCTCTCTATATTTTTTTATAGAAAAATTCCATTTTTCAGGATGGGTCAGTTCAACGTATTTTTCGTGTTGTGTAATTTTGTATCCATTATATTCAAGATGGGTGTAAATATGCTTTATAATATCATCCCCGCTATCCTTCACAGGTTTTGCCGCTGGCGCAGGAGGGGACACTGGCGCGGGAGCAGGGACTGGTTTGACAGATGTTGATGCAGATGGCGGAACAGCCTTGATCAACAAATGTTTTGACGGTTTTACCGTTTGTTTTACGATGTTTAAATTCTGTACAAGGACGTCATTGTTATAGAGCACGGTCACCTCTTTAACATCTTTTTCAACTGAAAAAAGCAGTTTAAAATAGGGTCGTCCCGTATACATCAGCATGGTATTTGTATAGCTTCTTGTTTCCAACGTCCAGCTGGTATATTCACTTTTCGACTCCATGCCTGTGCTCATCCCAACACAATTTGTTTGAATGTTTTTTCCGTTTAATTTGTATTGTATTGAAAAATTTCGAATTGGCACTTTCATTCCCATTGCAAAATATTTTTCAAATAACAATGCCAACCCAATGGTCCCCTCATGAGCTCTAAAAGAGGTATTATGACCATAGGCTTCCATGATATTTTCAAATGAAACAAAAGTACATCTGTTCAATTTCACAGCCAGTGGGAAATTTTTGGCATTGTATTTTTCCTGGGTGTTTTTATCCAGAATACCCGAAACCTCGAGTTTGTTATCTTTTTGAAACTGTTTAATCACAAGGGTCAGTGATTCATTGTTCATCCCGTCTATTTCATTAATTTCATAACCCAATGATTTGAATGCCTGCTGTGCCCCCTTGATTTCTTCTTCTGAAATTTCAGCACTGCAGGTATTTCCAGCAAGCCAGATAAACAACATGGACAGAACAAAACAGTAAACAGCATTTTTTTTCATTATAGGCCTCCTTTCATTGATCAGACGTATTAAAGAATCTAAAGAAGAATCTTTCTATAGGCATAATAAAGAGACACATGCAATCTTTTTTTATATTTGAACTTCACTTCAACAATTGGATTTTTGTCATCCTGTCTCTTATGCTTTTTAAGATTCAAAAGTGCTTTGATTCAGTTTTAATATTGACGGAAAATTTAACTTTCTAGGACATAATATTCACACAGGCAGGACGGTTGATTTTTCTCCAAGCTCAGAATAACGTTGAGAGGCTTTACGATGACAGAATGGACAGCTTTTTGTTGATTGCAGCTGCAGCAGTCATGGTTTGTTCGATAATGACCGCCATCTTTTTTTGGGTCATTGAAGCCTTAAAGCCAACCACCCAGATGGCAGGTCTATAGGCACCATATCGTTTGATGGGCACAACAACAGCCCTGACACCTGTAATATACTCTTCATCATCTGTGGCAAAACCTTGTTTCCGGACGGTTTCCAGCTCTGTCTCATACTGCTCTTGATCAACAATGGTATTGGACGTGTACCTGACCAAAGGGTTTGAATGCAGATATTTTTTTAAGTCATTTGGTTCCATTAAAGATAAAAATATTTTCCCGGTTGCACCTGCCGGCAATGGAAGGGCCGTTCCAATGGGGGAGGTGATTTTAAAATCTTTTCTGGATTCCACAATATCGATAACCGTAACGCTGTCACCATTCCGGACGCCTAAAAAAACCGACTCCTGGCATTGCTCCATCAGAGCCTCCATGATGGGGCGGGCGACATTCTTAAAATCAATTCTTTCATAGGCAGCTTTTCCCAGCTCCATGAGTGTTACGCCAATGACATATCTTTTTGAAACAGAATCGCGGATAATGGCGCCCTGGTCTTCCAGAGCGGCGGTAATACCGTGAACAGTGCTTTTGCTGATATCCAGCATGCTTGATATTTCACTGATTCTCAGTCCTTGAGCGCTTTTTGAGATCGCATCCAGGATAACAAAAGCTTTTTTAACAATTGGTGCCTGATATTTTTTTGTCATTGTTCACCATAATGAATCTTTAAATTTCACAATATAGCTAAAAATTAGCTTGACAACCATTTCATAATAATATTTATTGTATTTGTGTTCATTATTATGAATTTTACTAAAATGCAATAATAAAGTTGAACATCCTGTTTGCCAGGAAGAAGACAATATAAAATTAGGGGTTTTATCAATAGATGCTCAAATCGGGTAAGCGCGAAAAATTGAGAATTTATTGAGTTTTTCAATTATCAACAAAGGAGGGTCACTATGGCAGTTGATACCAATAAGATGTCCGGTGCCGAAAGTCTGCGTAAAACCAGAACCTACGGTAAGTTTAGATGCCATAATCCAACCTGTATGGGCAGGCTGGAACCAAAACCGGGTGACAAACATGTAAAATGTCCGGTTTGTACATGTGAATTCCGTGTCGCATGGATTCGTCCTGATTTTCCAAGAATCCGTGGTCCAGTCTGGGAAGTGAATAAAAAGCTGGCTGATGAAGCATTCAAAAAGAAGATGGAGGGTAAATAATATGGCATTGGATCGAAAAATAGCATATATTGACCTTACCACCGGAAAGATAGAGGTCAAACCCATTCCTCTTGATGTCAGACGAAAATTCCTCGGTGGTAGAGGACTTGATGCATACCTGTTGCTAAATCATTCTGAAAAAGGCTGTGATCCGTTAGGACCGGATAACCCGTTGATCGTCAGCGGTGGTATCCTCACAGCAACCTGTGCATCGGCAACCGCCAGGACCCATGTGATGGCCAAGTCTCCCCTTACCGGCCTCCTGGGCTCCTGTAACATGGGCGGGTTTTTTGCACCTGAAATGGCATGGGCAGGATTTCATCATCTTGTCATTAAAGGAAAGGCAACAAAACCGTCTTATCTCTATATTCACAACGGTGAAATTGAAATCCGTGATGCACAAAATATCTGGGGCAGAACCACTACTGATACCCAATGGGCCATCAGGGATGAGCTAAATGACCAGGAAGTTAAATCCCTTGTCATTGGGCCTGCCGGTGAAAACCTTGTGGCATATGCCTGTGTCATGACCGGAATCAAAAATGCCGGCGGTAGAACCGGCATGGGGGCTGTCATGGGTTCCAAGAACCTCAAGGCCATTGCCTGCAGGGGAACCATGGACATCAAGATCGCCCATCCTGTGGAAGCCCTTGAGTTCAACAAGCGGTTCATTGATCAGATCACATCTGCAAAGGTAAACAAGACCCAGGGAGTCCTTGGCACGCCCATGATCTGGGGTGCCACCAATTCCTGGGGCGGGGTTCGCACCAGGAATTTTCAGTATAACCAGTGTGAATACGCAGATGATATTGAACCCGAAAGAATAGATGAAATCTGTGAAGATACAATGGGACCCTATCATATGACAGGGTGTTTCGGTTGTCAGGTTCATTGTCGTGCGCAATACAGGATTCCATCCGGCCCCTTAAAAGGCAGATATGATGAAGGTCCTGAATACACCTCCCAGGGCGCATTCGGCGGCGAGCCGGATTGTACCAGTGCGGAAACCGTTCTGGTGGGCAACCACCTGGTGAATCAGTATGGAATGGATAACCTGGAAGTCGGGTCCATCATTTCCTGGGCAATGGAACTTTATGAAGTGGGCATTATCACCAGTAAAGATACGGATGGACTGGATTTAAGATTCGGTAATGACCAAGCCCTTCTGGAAATGGTGGAACGGATCTGCTACAGAAAGGGAAAAGTTGCTGATGCACTTGCCAACGGCGGTATACAGGCTTCCAAGATATTTGGTAAAAATTCCTTTGATTACCTGATTCAGGTAAAGGGAATGAGCAACCTCCATTCCGATGAACGGGCAACCCCGGGGCTGGCACTGAACATAGCAACCGCTTCCAGGGGATCGGATCATTTAAGAAGCCGTCCGGCAATTGATTTATATCATTTGCCGGAAGCAGTATTGAGAAAAATTTATTCCAGCCCGGTTCCCTATGACGGCCCCTTATCTTCCGAGCATACGGAATATATTGGAAAAGCATGGCAGGTGTTCTGGCAGGAAAACTGCTACATGGGTGTTGATTGCCTGGGGATCTGCAAGTATCACACCACGTTTCTCGGGGCAACCTTGCCCAACTTTGAAGACTGGCCCAAAGTGCTGTTTTACAACACAGGACTCGAATTTACGCCTGAAGAGCTGTGGGATATTTCAGAACGCTGCAACATGATAGAAAGACTTTTCAACTTAAGGGAAGGTTTGACAAGGGATGATCTTGAAAAAGGCGATATGCTCAACCATCGCTACTTTGACGAACCAACAAGAAGAGGGGCGCCGGATGTTGTCGGAAGGACCATTGACAAAGAGAAATTCATCCAGATGATTGATGAATTCTACGTGCACAAGGGACTTGACAAAAAAGGCAACCCAAAACCAAAAACCCTGAAACGGCTTGGGTTGGAAAATGAACCCACTCATATGCTGTAAGAGTTTGAAAGGAGTATATCATGGAAACAAAGGATAAGGTCCTGATGATAAACCCTGAAAAATGTACAGGGTGCAGGTTGTGTGAACTGGTATGTGCGGTAAAACATGACGGACGTTCCAACCCGTCCAGAAGCCGCATCAGAGTAATGAAATGGGAAATGGACGGGGTTTACATCCCCATGGCCTGCCAGCAGTGCCAGGATGCGCCTTGCATGGGCGTCTGCCCTGCCAGCGCAATTTCCCGGAATGATGACTTGAATAAAATCCAAGTGGATTATGACAAATGCATTGGCTGCAGGTCTTGTGTGGCTGTCTGTCCGTTTGGTGCCATGGGGTTTAATTCCATTGACAGAAAGGTCTTTAAATGCGACCTGTGTGATGGTGATCCCCAGTGCGTCAGATTTTGTGAGATTAAGGCCCTTGAATATGTTGATGCAGATGATGTTGCCATCCTCAAAAAACAGGATGCTGCAAAAAAGCTGTATGAAAAAAGCCATAAGGTTGCGCTGAAAGAAGCATAATTTTATAACAGCTTTCATATGGTCTAAAGTTGGTTTATACTGCACGCTCCAGGCAATGTCCGGGAGCGTGCAGTTTTATTTTTAGCAAAAGATAAAAAATAATGTTGTTAAAATGAAAGAAAAAACAAAGAAACTGGTGATCCTTACAGGATATTTCAAAGGCGAATCCTACGGGCTTCTAGGGCCCCAGATGGCTGCCACCATCATCAATGATCATACAGATTTTGACGCCATCGTTGTCGGGGTCACAAACCAGGACAATCTATCCCAATTAAAAACCGCCCTGGACCATTTTTTTAAAGATCAGCAAAAAATAGTGGGGTTCTCATCCCTTGGGGGAAGACAGGATCTGTTTGATTTTGCAGGACAATTAAAAAAGGAAGGGGCCACAACTATTCTTGCAGGACCCCAGGCCGGACCGGATTATAAAGGAGAAGAAGGCTGGCAGATCCATCCCCATCGGTTCAGGGGCGTGTCCGATCATTTTACCTTTGCCCTTCACGGCCCTGCCCAGCAGATCCTCCCGATTTTAGCCTCAGACCCGGATGTGGAAATATCAGAACTTGATGGGGTTTTATGTCTGGATGAAAATGGGCAGATGATTGAAAATCCCGCTATCCCCTGGGATGATGCCTGGCTTGCAAAAGTGGACTGGCAAACCCTTTATGTATTGAAGGATGGTGCGTTTAAACCCTTATCCGTTACCTGCGCCCAGGTATTGCAGCAGATCGGATGCCAGCATGCAGCAAAGGAATGCCAAATCTCAATTGATTATCCCCAGGGGCTTGTGAAATCCGGTTTTATCACCATTTGCCAGAAAGGATGCAGTTTTTGCGATGTTGCGGCAGATAAAGGATATATGGGGGCAGTAAATAAAACCGCCATCAAGGAACAATTGATGTGGTTACCAGCAGGGCCTGACGGAAGGAAAATACCCTTTGAGCTGATTAATGAAAGCCCGTTGTTCTCACTTGCAGCAATTTTTGATCTGGCGGATGAACTTTCCATAACATTATCCCAGATCAACCTGACCCTGCGGGCAGACTATCTTTTAAAAGGACTGAAACACCTGGAAAAAGCGTTGGAAATTGCTCAAAAAAACGATGTTCGGATTTTATTGTCGTCTGTTGGATTTGAATCTTTTGATGATACTATTTTAAAGAACCTGAACAAAGGCGTTGACCGGCAGACAAATCTGGATGCTATCCGGGCGATAAGAGCATTAAAACCTAAATACCCGGCGCATTTCGGTTATCTGAAAGAGGAAGGGGCCAATCATGGATTTATCCACCCCACTCCCTGGGATAACCCGCAGATTTCCCATGAGATCAATAAAACCATCAGCATGTACCAATTGTCCCTGGACATTCTGCCCCCCCACAGCACCCCCTTGATTATCCATCATGCATCAGGTCTTGCAGACTGGATACGGCAGATTGAAGTAAAAGAAGAGATGGAATTTACCAGGGTCGGAAACACAATCGGGTGGTGGCAGACAAAGGATCAATCGTCATGAATATTATTTCAACCATTGTTCCGATTTTTATCATCATCTTTTTAGGCTTGTTTGCAAAACAGAGAGGATTTTTTACACCGGATTTTATAAGCCAGGCCAACCGGCTGGTATACTATATTGCCATTCCGGCCATGATCTTTGGTGCCATTTCAAAAGCTGCCTTAAACACTCAGATGAATCTTTCAGTGATCATGATCACGCTGGCCGCCGTGTTAATCATTACAGCCGTTGCCTGGGGGACGACCAGGGTTTTAACCCTGCCGAGATCATCCAAAGGATCGTTTATTCAATGCTCGTTTCACGGCAATCTTGGCTATATCGGTCTTGCGGTTGCGTTTTATTATCTGGGTGACAGTGGATTTGTAAAAGCCGCCATCATAGCAGGGTTTGTGATGATACTGCAGAATATCCTTGCGGTTATCGCGCTGCAATACCACAACGGGAACGAAACCAATCGTCCCGGACTGTTGGATACCCTGAAAAAAACCATGGTCAATCCTGTGATCCTTTCAGCACTGGCAGGCATTGTTTTTTCTTTTTTTAATGTATCAATGCCTGTCATCATTGACAGGGCTCTGGATATCCTGAAGGGCATGGCTCTGCCCATGGCACTTTTGATCATCGGCGCATCCCTTTCCTTTGAAAAATTTAAACCCCGGTTCCTTAATGTCCTGATCGCAACTTTTTTAAAGCTGATCCTGGCCCCTGCCATTGGCATTGTATTGTTCAAGTGGTTTTCCATACTTCCTGAAGATTATCTTCCAGGATTGATTATTCTTGCTTCTCCAACCGCAACTCTGACCTATATCATGGCAAAGGAAATCGGGGGTGATCCTGATTTTGCAGTTGCAGCCATATCCATCTGCACAATTTTTTCCAGCGTGACCTATGGGGTGTGGCTGAGTCTTGGATAAGCAGAGCATATGTACCAGCAGTGGTGGCGTATATGAACCACAGGGCTTTTTTATCTTTAACAGAATGAATTTTATTGGTTTTTGATTATACAGACAAGGACAAAAGGAGAATCCATATGAAAACAGGCCGTCACCTCTGCCATACCATGGGGATGGTTACCCTATCGTTGGCCCTCATGGTCGGTGCAACAGCAATTCCCCAACCCAGCCAGGCAAATGAAACTTTGGCAGAGGCAGAGCGCCTGGATCAAAAAGCCGTTTCCATGATAAAAAGGGCACAGTTGCTTTTGCGCATTGATGTGCTTGAACAAGAGGAGACAGATAAGATCTGTGATTTTGCCCTTGAGTATGAAAAGGCGGAATGGATAAAAACCCGGGTTTATAAAACACCGTTTCATGATGACATAGCCCTGACACTTGAACATATTTCTTCTTTGTATAAACTGTGTCATGCGCCCATGGCCCAGAAATATTTAAACTCTGTTTTAAGGATAAAACAAAAGCTGTATTCAACTGACAGTGAAGCGGCCGCTTCTGCCCATGACGCACTGGGTGATTACCTCCGTGTGTATATGATGGAGTTTAAGAAAGCCATCATCCATTATGAAGAAGCAAAAAGGATCAGGATCAAGCTTTACGGCGCCGACGATCCAAGAATTACGAAAAACTTTAACAGACTTGCCATAACGGTTTTTTACCATAAAAATGAAAAAACCTATGCTGAAAAGCTTTTGGAGGATGCCATTGCCATCACCCGGGCATCACCTGAAAATGAGGCAAATCCCTACTGGCGCGCGCATATGGATGCCGGAAGGTATTACGCCATGACCCAGGCCTATGAAAAAGCCATATCTCATCTTGAAACCGCATTGAATATTGTTAAAGATGGCTGGAACAATGATGAGATAACCATATTGAGTGAACTGGGGATGATATATTTGAACAAAAATGATTTGAACCTGTCATTAAAATATACAAAAAAAGCGTATGACAAAGCAAAAGCATTGTATAAAAAGACACGGACCCTGGATTTTTTACAGACCATTGAGCTGTTATCAGAGATCTATACTGCCATGGGGGATACAAAACGTTCAGAACAGCTTAAAACAGAGCTTAACCAGGTTAAAGTCCGGTTGATCAAAGAATAGTAAACAGGAGAACCCCCCATGAGCCATAAAGACAAATTATCAAAAGTCATCAAGGGGTTTGGGGTTGTATATTTTCTCTTAAATTGCATCATCTGTGTTGTGATGTGCATTTTTGCTGTCCAGGCATGGATGACAACGGGCATGTCTCCCGGGTATGTGGTTTTTATAATACCCCTGATGGGTATGTTTTCAGGATACTGGATACGCATCGGTAAATTTGGATGGTGGCGCAGTTTAGTTATTGCCGGCAGCTTTTTGATTTTAACAGCCATTTTATTAACAGCCATTTTTATTTCTCCTAAAATGGAACTGCTGAAACAAAAGAAATTTGAAAGTGCTCAAAAAGCTAAAAGCCTGGATACCAAAATCAATCCACCCAAAGTAGAATAGATAATTTATTTTAAACAGGTAGATTTTTATTGACCTTGCAGGCCATGGGATCACCCTTGCCAATCGTTGCAAAACATTTCAGGCATTCATCACTGGGGATAATGTCACTATCCTTTCCATCCTCCCTGGGCAATCACTGTAACATCAAAGACATCCTGTGTCACCCGTCTTCCGGAAGACCCGAAGTTTGTTGTAATCGGAGCCAGTACAAGTCTGTTTCTCAGTGACATGGCTTTTATTGCCAGTCTGGTGTTGAGTGTTGTCATTTGCCCGCTACTGAGAAGCATTGCAAAATAGTCGAAAACGAATCCAGCCATTCCAATTTTGTTTTTTCCGGAAACATAGAATTTTTAGAATCCATTCAGAAGTTGAAACAAAAAGATCTGCATATCTGTATCAGCCCAAAATCAGTCTTTGGGGGTCGCAGTCTTCCCTCAGGGTTCTCAGTTCCTTTTTTGTGGGCGGATCCGCCTGGGTTGCCGTTGAAACATCCATGTGAAATTCTGTATTTTTAAGAATTGTTTCAGGTGTGATCCCGGGGTAGAATTTATCCAGATACATCCTGCCGGTATCTTTTGCAAACCGCATGATACCCAGGTTGGTGACCACGACACTGACACCGCCGGGCCGCAGGCCTGCGGCCTGCCGGGAATTATCGCCTGCAAGCTGTCCCGGGCTGGTCAGATAGTCCAGTTTTTTAACAAATTTGCGCGGTTCATGCTGCATAAAGGCGATACAGCGGGGAACAAAACTTGTCACATCACACCCGCCGCCGCTTCCCGGAAATCGAAGGTCAGGACAAAAATAATCCCCAATGCAGGTGGTGTTCAGATTTCCGTACCGATCTATCTGTGCCGCGCCAAGTATGGCAATGACCCTGTCTCCTGTTATCCTGTTCTGCATGGTGGCAAAGGAATCTGTCAGCCGGGAATTTGCTGCGGACCAGTACATGATCCGGGGGTCTGCAACCGCAAATGGCAGCTCTTCCAAGAGGGAATCCATGGCGCCGCTTTCAAAGAAAATAACACTGTCTGGCGCATTGATGTTCTTGGCTGCCATGGCTGCCAGCATTGAAATGCCGGTACCGCTGAAAACGATATCGCCGTCTTTTATTTCTCTTGCCGCCATAATGGTCATGATTTCCCTGGGGGTATAGGGGTGATCCGTCTTCATATTAATCCCTTTTCATATTAACGGAATAGCCGGTTCTGGGGTCTGCCGTGATCGCAGTTATCCTTTGTTTTCCGATGATGTCTATAAAGGCTTGATGATCTTTAACACCATAAATATAGGTGTCCTGATATTTTTTGAAACGATCCTGGGTTTTTGCAGCCATTGCAAAGTTGCGTAAATATTGGGAATCATAGTCATAATGGCCAAAAACAGCGGTGGGGTAAGCGCCCAGAGGAACATGACACACCGCTGATACATGGATAAAGGGGATTTGATTTAGATCGGGATTTTGTCTTAAGTCTTGTTTTTTGACCAGCTGTTCACAAGTGACAATGACGTTCCTTGATGCCTTTACCTGTTCGATATCAGCAAATGAAAGGCCTTGAATACTGCAGGTGCCCATGGCATCCGCCTTTTGAACATGGATGAGGGTGACATCCGGATTAATGGCCGGCACCAGTACCAACCGTGATGCACCGGCCCAGTCGCCAAATGGATTGTCAATGACAACCAGTTTTTTATCCGCAATTTTGGGGTCTGACTGCCGCAGGGACTGAGGAAATCCCCATTTTGTCAGAATATCTGATCCAAATCCTGAAAGGGTGGGTAAAAACGGCACCCCCATAGCGCCTGCCATAAATCTTAAACTCATCATATAATTTGAATAATCTTCAAACAAAAGTTCTTTGCCCTGGACTGCTTTGGCAAACCGGATACAGGTGGGTGCGGCTTTCCCGTTTCCGGCGTAGGCTATTTCAAGCTTTGAAATGCAGCCTGCGCCAATCAGTTCATCCAGGCCTGTGCCGTTGGAGTGAGCATACAAATGAAGATGTTTAATTTTCTGCCGGATGATTTCATACACAGCTGCCATGGGATTCCGGTTCAGGGTAAATCCGCCGATGGAGATGTGGGACCCGTCCTTTACATACTGTTTGATGGCATGTTTAAGCGGCATTGTCTTGTCCAAGTTATTCGTCATTTTTTCTACCTGCTTGAGGGGTTGGCATCGGTGGTGGTTGGGAATAAAATTTCTGGAGCGCACACGCGGCGATCAATGCCATAACACCTGCAATATCTGCCCAGTATGCCGGCCAGAAGAGCCCGATGGCGGCCAGCCAGAAAAGAAGGGTTTCAACAAGGGTGGCCTTTCGCAGGAAAAAGCGTTCCAGAGCTGAAGCAAACGCAACAAGCCCCAGGGAAGTGGTGATCATAGCAAACACCACTTCCCAGTGGAGCAGTTCATAGGTGTCCCCTATTCCTAAAAGGGGCCTGTACGCCATGACAAGGGGGATGATGTAAAGCCCTTTGGCAAGTTTCCATGAGGCGAGCGCGGTTTTCATGGGATTGGCCTTGGCGATTCCCGCACCTGCAAAACTGGCAAGGCTGACAGGCGGTGTTACATTGGCATCCTGGGAATACCAGAACACGATCATATGGGCGACCATGATGGGAACCCCCATATCCATGAGCGCGGGACCGGCCAGGGTGGCCAGAACGATATAACTTGCCGTGACCGGGAGGCCCATGCCAAGAACCAGGGAGGCCCCGCCTATCAGGAGAATGGCCAGGGCCTTTATGCCGTAACTCAAGTCGATGACAAGGCTTGAGAACTTAAGTCCCATACCGGTGAGGCTGACCATACCCACGATGATTCCGGCGGCCGCGCAGGCCACGGAAACCATGACAGCGTTTTTAGCTCCGTTTTCAAGGGCTTTGACAAGCAGGCGAAATTCGCTCATGCCGAACCTGACAAAGCTGGTTGTATTTTTATCTGTCACCAGCCAGTGGATAAAATTTGCAAGGATACTTATGAAAAGGGTACTGACAACGGCAATAAATCCGGCCATCATGGGGGAATAGT
>Ga0180009_10005815_pt1 | contig 13099 bp, 25 predicted proteins | sample OS_PC_MetaG_FD_123537 | JGI IMG/M metagenome (GOLD analysis project Ga0180009, IMG submission 123537) | Groundwater microbial communities from the Aspo Hard Rock Laboratory (HRL) deep subsurface site, Sweden - OS_PC_MetaG | ecosystem: Environmental > Aquatic > Deep subsurface > Groundwater... | reverse complement strand
CTGTAAAAGATGTTGTTGATGCAACAGAGAGCTTAAAAAATGCTGGGTTTAAGGTAGGGTATCATATAATGCCAGGTCTGCCTGGAAGTAGTTTAAAAAAAGATTTGAAGTTATTTAAAAAACTTTTTTCAGATGAGAAATTTAAACCTGATCAGTTAAAAATTTATCCGTGCCAGGTTATGCCTAGTTCTGAACTTGAAAACCTTTACTGGAAAAAAAAGTATGTTCCATATACAAAACTGCAAATTCAGGAAATTTTGGTTGCAATGTTAAAAGAAATTCCAAGATATTGCAGAGTTATGAGAATTATGAGAGAGATTCCTCCACAATATATTGTTGCAGGGACAAGGAGAATTGATTTAAGAAAAGATATTGAAGAAAAACTTAGAAAAAAAAGAATTAAATTAAAAGAGATTAGATTTCGTGAGATTGGATTTGCATTACAATGTGTGAGAGTACAGAATAAAAAAATAAATTTAAATCTAAAATTAAAAATAACAAAATATCAGGCATCTAATGGAAAGGAGTTTTTTCTAGAAATTGCAAATAAAAATGACACTTTATTTGCTTTGCTGAGATTAAGAATTATTGGAAATAACGCGATTGTAAGAGAGTTGCATGTTTATGGACCTGCTTTAAAATTAGGAGAGAGGAATTTAAGAGCTTCACAACATCAAGGGTTGGGAAAATGGCTAATGAGTGAAGCTGAAAAAATTTCTAAGAAAAATAAAATAAAAAAACTTAAAATTATTTCTGGAGTTGGTGCAAGAGAGTATTATCGAAAATTAGGATATAATCTGGATAAGGATGAATATATGGTTAAATTTTTATAAGGATAAATTCTCTTAATTTTATGTCAGAGATAATTATTTCACGTCCTGAAGAATTTGAAGAAAAGAAAAAAAAGATTATTCAAAATGGATTTAGCAATTTTCATATCCTTGCTGATTTTGATTTAACTTTAACAAAAGCTTTTGTTGATGGACAAAAATCTCATAGTGTGATAGCTCAACTTAGAGATGGGAACTATCTAAGTCCGGATTATGCTTCTCAAGCTCATGCGCTTTTTGATAAGTATCATCCAATTGAAATTAATCCAACCATTTCTGCTAAAGAAAAGGCGAAAAAAATGGAAGAGTGGTGGATAACTCATTTTAAACTCCTTGTTGAGTGCGGATTAGAGAAAAAAGTAATTGAGGATGTTGTGAACAAAAAAGATATTCTGTTTAGAGGAGGAGCTTTTGAATTTTTAGATATTTTGTATAAGTATCACATTCCTTTGGTGATTATTTCTTCTAGTGGATTAGGAGAGGCTATCCCGATGTATTTTGAAAAAAAAAGTAAATTATATGACAATATCCACATAATTTCTAATAGATTTGAATTTGATGAAAGTGGGAAGGTTGTTGGGGTTAAAGAGCCAGTTATCCATGTGATGAATAAGTCAGAGGTTTCTGTTAAAGGGTTGCCAATATACAATGAACTTTTGAAGAGAAAAAATGTTTTATTATTAGGGGATAGTTTAGGTGATTTGGGGATGATTGAGGGATTTGATTATAACAATCTTATTAGTGTAGGATTTCTTAATGAGAATATTAATGCAAATTTAGAGAGATATAAAAAGAATTTTGATGTTGTGATAACAGATGATGGAGATTTTTATTGGATTAATAATTTTTTGAGAGAGTTTAATTAACTTTTATAAATCTTTTTTCTTGGACCGATTTCTAGAATCAAGATAATTAGTTTTTTCTTTTTTATATCTAATATTGCTCTATACTCTCCGATTCTTAAGATGGAATAAAATGTTCCTTGTTTTCTTTTGACAAAATGAAAGGGCCTTATTCTTATTCTTTCTAGAGTATTGATAACTCTTTTTCGTAGATTTCTTTCAAGTTTATCAAATTGTTGTTCAGCTTTTTTAGAGAATTCCACAGCATACATTATATTTTATGCTTCTTCTTTAGTTCTTCCAATGAAATAGTTTTCCCCTGTTTAATTTCTTTCTCAGATTGCTCAATATTTTTTTTTGTTTCTTCTGAAAATTCCATTCTATCTTCGATTAAATCCCATATAAGGTCTTCATAACTTTCTTTATTATGAATTTTCATTAATTGAAGTTTTGTTAGGAGTTCTCTACTTATTTGAATTGTTGTGTCCATAATCAGTATATAGTTGACTATAGTTTATAAATTTTTCTCAACTTTAATCTTTCCTTCTTGCCACTCTTTTAAAATAAAACGTGCTGTTTTATCTTCATTTACCTGCCCCTCTTTTTTTAGAAAACCTTTTTTTTCTCCGAGTTTTTTTATTAATATTTCAGAATCTTCTTTAGCTTGGATTTTATAATGTTTCTCCAGAACTCCTTTGAACTCATTCATTAGCTTTGCAATAACCATTTCTGGATTTTTTACTTGACTATGTGATCTCCCTCCAACTATTGTGTGTTTTGCTATTGCTGATTTATTTATGTTTGAGTAATCTGCTTCTGGGATAACTCCTGGACTGTCTAAGAGCATAATTTCGGGAGTTAGTTTTAGTTTCTGAACCCCTTTTGTAAAACCTGCTTCTGCTCCTGTTTTCGCAGATTTTTTCCCAATAAGAAGATTAATCATAGAGCTTTTTCCAGTATTTGGATAACCTATAACCCCCACACTTATTTTATCTGTTTTTTCTATTGTTTTAGATATTCTTTTTATCAAATTTCTTAAATTTTTAACTCCTTTTCTTTTTCTGCAGGAGATAAAAGCATAAGGAAAAAGTTTTGAAAAGTCATGTTGGGTTTTTGTTTTTTTCTGATCAATTAGATCAGATTTGTTTAAAACATAAATTATTTTTTTGTGCTGTTTTTCAATTTCTTTTTCTAACTCGAGATTTCTTGTATTTTTTATAAATCTTGCATCAAGAACTTCTAGGATTATGTCTGAGTTTTCCAGAATTTTTTTAACAAGCAGAGGATATTTTTGCCTTTGTTTTTTTATATTTTTTAATCTTTTTTCAGATCTTTTTTGTCTTTTTGTAGGCATACTAAAAAAAAGAAAAAGGAGTTTATGAATCTAGTGGTTTTTTATCAAGAAGAGTGTTGACTGTTCTAAAGAGGGCATCTAAACTATGCGGTTTTTGGAGATATTTTGTTTTTTCTGGAGCAATTTTTAATATTTGCTCTAATCTTTCACCGTGATGCTCTTGTGTCCTACCACTACGAATTATCCTCATTCCAGGATATTCGATTTTCTTTAATTCGATGCAAAGATTTATTCCATCCATGTACGGCATTTCTACGTCTGTTAAAACTAGATTTGGGAGACCTTCTTTTACAATTTTCATTGCTTCTAAGCCATTTTCAGCAGTTATTACTTCATAGCCTTTTCTTTTTAATGCTTCTTTGGTGACTTCTAAAAGAGCAGGATCATCATCAACTACTAATATTTTGTAAGCCATTTTTTATTCCTTGTATAGAAAGCTTCTTTTTAGATGTTTATAAGGGTTGTTGGGAATTGGTGGTTTTTATGGCCATATCCTAGTTCTTTCATAATCTCTTCTTTCTTTTTCATTCCATGTTTCTCGAGCTATATCTGATGCACTTGGAGAGGCCATTTTTTCCCACATCTCTTCTACCTGTTCAAGGGTAGTTTGAATATTACAGTTAAAACCAAAATCCCTTAAAAGAGGTAATATTTTTTCTAGATTTATCTCCTGAAATCTCTCAAATTTAACCTTTCCTATTAAATTAACTTTGCTAGGAATATCTTTGTAAACATCTACGTCTCTTCTTTTTTTAAAAAATAAACCGGTTTTTATTGTTCTTGTTCTTAACTTTTCGAACCTGCCTAGCCAAGTTCCAAGGTGAGGAAATAATGAAAGTTGGAATCCTCCTTCGTAAGGGCTGTAAAAGGCATGATCGTCGGCTGCAGCTACTTCAAGGTTTTCACTTAAAAAATATTCTTTGAGTTGATTAAGAATAAATGGCCCAACATAGAGTGGAACATTTACATCGGGTTTTTGGATAAAACAAGGCAAACTAATTTTTCCTTCATATACACAACGTGGATCTAACTTGTTAAATTTTTCATCTTTAAAGGGGATATTTTTTACCGCTTCTCCTGGAATCTGATGTTTTTCTTTGTAAAGGTTTATTTCCATATTCTTTGGACGGATAAACACTTTTTAAATCTTTTGATTATGTTACCACTTTATAGAAATAATCACGCCCCCACCGGGATTCGAACCCGGGTCACTGCCTTGAAAGGGCAGCATTCTTGGCCTCTGAACTATGGGGGCAAAATTAGTTATTTCTGAATATTGAAATTAGTTTAAAAATCCTCCGATGATTCTTATAAAATATAAATTAATTTATATATATTCAAGAATAATAATTTTTATAAAAGCCTTTTAATTAATTAAATTATGTTGTTTACTGAAGAAGAATTAGTTAGGTTGGGAATGAGTATTCGAAATATATTTGAATCTAGGCAAAGAATATCTTCCTCATCTACAGATAAGGAGAAGTTGGAATTAATGGAATTTTTACGTCAATACACGCGTCAATACTCTGAAGAATTCAGGAACAAAATTGGTCTTAGAGAAGATTTAATTTATAATAGACTCTTAAAAGAATAATATTTTAGAATTTTAATTTAATTAAAAATCAAATTTTTTTGCGTATTTTCCTACTAATGGGGTTTCTTTTAGTTTTCCAGATAAAGAGTTCACTAATGCAATTATCCATAGAATTATTAAAATAATCCATCCAATTGGCGCAAGAACCCATCCCAAAATTGGAACTATTCCGATTATTGAAACAATCACCCATCCAATGAATAAAACTAAACTTTGTTTTGCATAATACATCACATATTTATTTTCTTTTTTTACTAAGAGTGCTATAATAAATCCAATTATGCTTAGAAAAACTGCTAAAAACGCAAATAGCTTTGAATCATCCTCTTTTTTTGCAGGCTTTTTTTTCTTTTTTGCCATTGTTAAGATATATTATTTATTATTTTTAAATGTTTTTATTAATAAGTTTGTATTCAAATCTATTAAGAAGAATATGAACCCATATGGATTTGGAGTTTCACAAGTTCACTCTGCGTTGTCGAAGTGTCGTCAGCACAAACTAAAGTTCAAATCCCTTAAAAAAATATGAACCCACACGGATTTGAACCGTGGACCTCTGGCTCTCTCAGAAAATTCCGAGAGAAAATCAATTCTCACGAACCAATATCATATAAGACCAGCGCTCTAACCAGGCTGAGCTATGGGTTCTTTCTAATCCCCCTTGTTGCACTGTCCATGCGTGGCTAGCACAGAGCTATGGGTTCATATAATCTTTTTTAAGAAGCAGTGGTTTTAAATTTTTTCTATTTGTTTTGAAGGTAAATTTTTATACTTCTATTTTTTGTATAATCTATGTTAATTGGGCTTGTTGGAAAACCCTCTGTAGGAAAGAGCACTTTTTTTAAAGCTGCAACTCTAGCAGAAGTAGAAATTGCTTCCTACCCTTTTACAACAATAAAAGCTAATCACGGAGTGGGTTATGTAAAAGTAGAGTGTATTGATAAAGAATTTAACACTTCTTGTAATCCAAATCATGGGTTTTGTATTAATTCGCATCGGTTTGTGCCAGTTGATATGATGGATGTTGCAGGACTTGTGCCTGGAGCAAGCGAAGGAAAAGGACTTGGGAATAAATTTTTAGATGATTTAAGACAGGCAGATGTTTTTATTCATGTAGTTGATGTTTCAGGAACTACTGATGAATTAGGAAAACCTACAAAAGATTACAACCCTTGCAATGATGTGGACTTTTTAGAAGATGAGTTAAATAAGTGGTTTTATAACATTCTTATGAAAGTTTGGAGAGGATTTTCTAGAAAAATTGAGACAGAAGATCTTAGTCTCTCTGAAGCAGTCGCAAAACAATTTTCAGGATTAAAAGTTAAAGAAAAACAGGTTAAAACTGTTTTATTAAAATTGGCTCTTCCTAAAAAACCGAGTATGTGGAAGGAAGAACAATTAATTGAGTTTGCTTCTGAACTTAGAAAAGAGAGTAAACCACTCATTATTGCAGCAAATAAATGTGACCAAGAAAATGCTGAAGAAAATTTAAAAAAAATGCAAGAGAAATTTCCAGAATTAATGATTTATCCTTGTTCTGCAGATTCTGAACTTGCTTTAAGAGAGGCGACAAAGACTGGTTTAATTGAATATATCCCTGGAGAAAAAGGGTTTAAAATAATTGGGGAATTAACTGAAAAACAAAAACTTGCTTTGAATAAAATAAAGGAGAATGTTTTAGATGTTTATGGAGGCACAGGAGTTCAAGAATTATTAAATCTCTCTGTTTTTGATTTGTTAAATTACATCGCTGTTTTCCCTGCGAGTGCAAATAAACTTGCAGATAGTAAAGGAAATATTCTTCCAGATTGTTTTTTGCTTCCAAAAGGAAGTACTGCTTTAGATTTTGCATTTTTTTTACATACTGATTTTGGCAATAATTTCATTAAAGCAATAGATGCAAGAACAAAAAGAGCTTTGGGAAAAAGTTATGAATTGCAACATAGAGATGCTTTGGAAATAATCACTCGTTAAAAATAGAAAATTAATATGAAAATAAAAGTAAAGGCAAAACCTAATTCTGGAGAACAAAGTATTGATAAAAAAGAAGATTTTTATTCAGTCAAGCTAAAATCTTCTCCTGAGAATAATAAAGCTAATTTAGAGCTAATTAAATTTTTAGAGAAATATTTTAAAAAAAGAGTAAAAATAAAATCTGGTTTTAAATCTCCTAAGAAAGTTGTCGAAGTTTTTGGTTAAATTTAAATATGCCCTGGGCAGAGAATTTTGTAACCTATTTTTTCTAATTTTTTAAGTGAATCTGCCATCTCATCAGGAGAACTGTTTGGGAGATCTGTTCTCCCAACGCCTCTGTGAAAAAGCGTATCTCCTGAAAATAATACATTTTTGTGCAAAATACAAATGCCTCCTTTTGTGTGGCCGGGGGTTTTAATTATTTTAAAATCTTCTTTATTCAAAAGTTCTATATCTAAAATTTTTTTTGATTTAAAATCTTCTTTACTTCCATATACTTTGGCCTTTTTAAACAAATTAATATTTCCTGTGTGATCAAAATGATTGTGAGTTAAAATGACTTTGTTTATTTTTTCTGGATTTGTTTCGAGGTTTTTTAATTCACTTAATAACTCTTCTCTGTTCCATTCTGACCCAGTATCTATAATTAGAAATTCTTTATCTTTTTTAAGAAGATATACACATGATCCAAATAATTTAAAGTTTATCTGCCATAAATCCTCTTTTATTTTGTTAATCATAAAGAATTTTTTTAGAACAAATTATATAAATATTTCTCTTTTGAGTATTGAATGAGATATGAATTTGCTCCTGATTTACAAATTTTAGCAGAAGAGATTTGTAAGCTTTTATTCCCCCACATTAAAATGGAGAATGTAAAATGTTTTAGAGGGTACGGGAGTTCTTCAAGAGGAACAATTGCTCGGTGTCATGCATTAGGGAAATTAATGCAAAAAGCCATAGGAATTAATGCAGTGTATGCTTTGGAGTTTTTATCAGAAAAATTTGATAAACTTAGTAAAGAGGAACAAATTAAAGTAGTGATTCATGAACTTATGCATATCCCAAAATCCTTTGGAGGAGGGTTTAAACATCATGATTTTGTAACAGAAAAAAATGTAGGTAAATGTTATGAATTATATAAATTAAAAAGAAGGGAAAATGGAAAAAATTATTTTTAATTATAAGGGGGAGAGATATGAAGTTTATGCAAAATCATGCAGCTGGTTTGAAAAATTTTTAGGGTTAATGTTTAAAAGAAAGAAAAATGCGGGAGCTTTATCGTTTAATTTTGAAACGCCAGTGAAAATAGCAATTCATTCTTTTTTTGTATTTTTTCCTTTTATTGCTATTTGGTTCGACGATAAGAATCAAGTTATTGAAATAAAAAAAATAAGACCATTTGCTCTTTTTGTTCGTCCTAAAAAAAACTTTCGTCGGCTATTAGAAATTCCTCTTAATAAAAAATATGTTAATCTTAAACCTCTCGTCGATGACTAATTCAAATTCAAAAGATTTAAATATCTAAATTGGTTAAAGTAATTTATACTAATTAAAAAGGAGGTGTAAAATGGGAAAAATAATTAAAAAAAATGTGGTTACTCGAAAACCCGGACATCTTTATTACATAGACGGACAAGGAAATGTTTGTGAAGCAAAGATGGCTCGTGGAGGAAAAAAGAAAAAGAAAGCGGTGAAGAAGAAAAAAGTTGTAAAGAGAAAACCCGCTAAAAGAAAAGCAGTAAAGAAAAAAGTTGTAAAGAGAAAACCTGCTAAGAAAAAGAGAAGATAAATTTTATTTGTATTTTTTACTTCTTTTTTATTTTTTATTTATTCTCTAATAAAGAGAGGTATCTTAAAATCACTTTGACTGCTGGTTGTGCAAATTTTGATTCTAAACTGGGAAGATTATGTGGAGCAAAACTATCGCGATTTGTTAAATCTAAACCAGTATTTGGAGAGTGAGAGATAGAGGTTAACCCTCTTTCGTCGTCCCAAAATATTTTGAAGATTATACCATATTTTTGTTCAATTTTTTTTATGTATTCTTCTAGTTTTTCTTTCCTCCTTGTACGATAAAATTCCGCAATTTTTTTGAAATGTCCTTCAGGTAAATGAAGGAAAGGATTATCTTTTAATTTCATCTAATTGGTTACTGAAAAATCTTTATAAATAAATTTGATTTTTAATATATATGTTATCTGTGCTTGGAATTGAATCTACTGCGCATACATTTGGAGTAGGGGTTGTGAAAAATGGAAAAGTTTTAGCTAATATTAAGCGAACTTATACTACAAATAAAGGCGGAATTATTCCTCTTGACGCTGCAAAATTTCATCAAAAAAATAAATATGAAATTTATTTTGAGGCATTAAATGCTGCTAAAATTCAAGAATCAGAAGTAGAGGTAATTAGTTTTTCTCAAGGTCCAGGACTTTCTCCTTGTCTTCTTGAAGGAATGAAATTTGCAAAAGAACTTTCTAAAAAATTAAAAAAACCTCTTGTGCCTGTTAATCATTGTATTGCTCATCTTGAAATTGGAGAACTCACTGGCGCTAAAGATCCTGTGATGCTTTATACTTCTGGAGCAAATACCCAGATTATTGCTTATGCTTCTGGTAAATATAGAGTATTTGGAGAGACACTTGATATTGGTGTAGGAAATTTTATTGACACTTTTGCAAGATATGCTGGAATTGGTTTTCCTGGAGGGCCTGTTATACAAAAACTTGCTGAAAAATCAAGAGATTATATAGAAATACCCTATAAAGTAAAAGGAATGGATATTGCTCTTTCGGGGATTCTTACTAATTTAAAACAAAAATTAGAATCTGAAAAATTTAGGTTAGCTGACTTAGCATATTCAATGCAAGAAACTGTTTTTGCAATGTTAGTTGAAACTGCAGAGAGAGCTTTAGCGCACACAGGAAAAAAAGAACTTTTATTAGGAGGAGGTGTTGCATGCAATTCACGGCTACAAGAAATGTGTAAAATAATGTGTAAAGAAAGAGGAGCAAAATATTTTTGTCCTGAGAATAGTCTTTTGGTTGATAATGCAGCAATGATTGCTTTTTTAGGAGAAATTATGTTTAAATCTGGGATTAAGATTCCTCATAGGGATTTAGATAAAATAGATATTAAGCCTCGTCAAAGAACTGATGAGGTTGATGTTAGTTGGAAGTAAATATACACTATACAAATTGTTAAAAAGAGTTTTCACTATTAACATATATGGATCTTTTGATAAAAATTCAAAATATAAGTCCTGATTTTGAGGTAAATTGTTCTAATTCTGGGATTTTGAAGGAGATTGCAGATAATTGTCCTTCTTTTAAAGTTGTTTTTAGAGAAATAGTAGATATTCATGGAAATATTAGGTCATATCCTATTGAATACAAAGATCATCGTCTTAAAAAATTAATGAGTGAGATTGATAGGAGGTATTGTCATAGTTTTAGAACTAATGTTTTGGATGAAGTTTCTTCTTTAGCTATGAATATAAGAAAAATTGTCCATAGTGCAATGAGTAAAAAGAAGAATTTAAAAATTTATTGTTCTTGGAGATAATTATCTTCTTTTGATTCAAAATAAGAAGGAAATTTTTCTCTTGCTTGTTGCTTTACTTCTTCTGGAGTGCTTTGTCTGTCTCTGATATCACAATCTCCTCTATTTTTAATATAATCTTCTACTGCTTCTTCTAAAGTTGGGAATCTTTTAACCCATTTTGATTCCCATGATTCTGGATTGTAATATTGTCCTTCAGAATATCTTATAGTTACGCATTTTTTATATTCATGCTCTATTTTTCCAAATCCCCAAGGTCCGTTATACCATCCATAAGTGCACCATGGATTTTCTATTTCTTTTCCCATAGTATTTTGTATTGATTCTTTTTTAAAAAAATTTAGGTGATAAATTTTCAAGAAAACTTTATAAACTAATTATTTCTAACTAATTTATCTGATGAACAAGGTTCAAATGAGGAAATCAGAGATTTCCCCTAATTCGTCCGAGCGTGGTCAAATTAGAAGAAGAACTTGTTCTGGAGATTAAGATGGATATTTATAATATTGTTGAAAAAGCGAGAAGAACTGGAAAAGTTGAAAAAGGAACAAATGAAGTTACAAAAGCAATTGAAAGAGGAACTGCTAAATTAGTTGTTTATGCTTCTGATGTAGAACCAAAAGAGATTGTTCAGCATCTTCCAGTGTTGTGTAAGGAAAAAAATATTCTTTGTAAGGAAGTAGATAATAAACAAAAATTAGGAATTGCAGTCGGTCTTCCCGTATCTGCATCTTCTATTGCAGTAATTGATGCAGGAGAGGTTGAAAAAGAGATTGCTTCTCTTTCTACACTTTCGGATAAACCTCAAAAAAGAAAAGAGATTGCTAGGTTAAAGTAAAATGGCAAAAACTCAAAAAAAGCAGGAAAAGAAACAGGGCGGTTCTAAAGGAAGTGGAAAAATTTTAGGAGAGGTTGTTCCTGCTCTTGTTGTAGAAATTATTGGAAGAACAGGATTTAGAGGAGAGATTACTCAGGTGAAGTGTATTGTTCAAGAAGGAAGAGATAAAGGAAGAGCAATGAGAAGAAATGTTAAAGGTCCAATTAGAGTAGGAGATTATTTGATTCTTAGAGAAACAGAAATAGAAGCAAGAAGAATTAGAAGTAAAGTTTCAAAGGGGGCTTATACATGATAATTAAAAATTTACAATCTGCCCAAGCGTGGTCAGTTGAAGGGGCTTATATTTAAAATGAGTTTTCAAGAACCAGGACATTTTCAAGCGAATAAATTTAGTTTTAATAGAGTAATTGAAGGAACATGTGTAAAAAAAGATTCAGTAAAAAATCTTACAAGAACTGTGTTTGACCCTGTTGGAGATTGTATTTCTTTAATTGGTCTTGTTTTTGGAGAGATAGATACGAGAAAAGTAATTCTTAGAGGTTTAATGAAAAGAGAAGCTTTAGAGATTAAAGAAGGATTAGAATGGGGATATGATGTAACAATGGAAAAATTAGGTTTTTTTAAAGGGTATTCTATAGAAGTAAGCCCCTCAAATGAAAATAGGTTCTCCTTGCCTATTGGAGGAAGAGGATATGCCTAAATGTGTTTATTGCGGGAGAATGTATGAAATTCCTAGAGGATTAACTCTGATAAAAAAAGATGGGAGTATTAATTATCTATGTTCTTCAAAATGCAGAAAAAATATGATTTTGAAAAGAAGAAAAGTTCGTTGGGTTAGCAAAAAAAAGAAAAGTGAGAAATAATTAATTCTTTATTAGCATAAACCATTTTTTGTTTTTTCATCTCTTGGATCTTTCCAATTAAGAGAGTGTTGGATTGATGCTCCTGTTATTAAATTTAATCTAATTAATTTATTTTCCTTACATACAATTTCATAATCTTGGCAATAGTTTGTTTCATTGCATATGGCTTTTGTATAAAAATATTCGTTTAAAGAAATTTTATCTCTTTTGTAATATTCAGATATTGATAAAAAGAAAACCCCAATAATAATCGTGACTATTATTATGAAAGAGAGCGTTAGAAGATTTGGTTTATTCATATTTTTTTGTGTTAAAACTTTGTTTTAAAGATTATTGTCTTGCAAAATTATTCTTTTTATTGGGATACTTTATAACTATCTGCTGGAATTTGGCAAATATTTAATGTTTTTGAGAAACCAAAAGTATTTAAACTAATATTAATATATTATTAATACGAACTTAATACAAGAAGATGGTTAAGGCAATTGTTAATATTGATGATAGTGCAAATAGGATATTAAATATAGTAAAAGCTAAGGAAAATCTAAAGGATAAAAGTGAAACTATAAATTTAATCTTGAATCTATATGGAAAAGAAATTTTAGAATCTGAATTAAGACCTGAATTTATTAGTGAACTTTTAAAAGCTCAAAATGAAGAAATTGTTGAAATAAGTGATTGGAATAAGTATTTTGGCTTAAATTAAAATGTATAAGGTTAAAGTTAGGAAAGAGGTTGAGAGGGTTCTTAAAAAACTTGTTAAAAAAGATAAAATAAGTTCAATTTATATTTCAAAGAAAGTTAAGGAAATTCAGGAAAATCCGTATAGATTCAAATCATTAAAAAAACCACTTCAAGGATTTTGGAGAATTCATATTGGTAATTATGTTCTTGTTTATTCAATAGATGAACAAAATAAAACAGTTGTAATAGAAAGATATAAGCATCATGATGAAATTTATAAAAAATAGTTGAATTTTTTATGAGGCCAATAGAAAATTTATATGCCTCTTATAGTTAATATATAATATGGGAAAGACAACTATTCAAGTAAATTGTGAAACCTTAAGGAGACTTAAATTAATGAAAAGATAGCTAGTTTCTGGAAAAAAGATAGTTGTTCTGAATATCGGGTATGGAAAAAGTATTTATGAGTAAATTTAGATTGAATATGGAGATTTTTTTAGGAGTTGGGGTGAGTTAATTTTTATAGATAATGTTTATATAATTATTTTTTGTT
>Ga0180009_10005814_pt1 | contig 13100 bp, 11 predicted proteins | sample OS_PC_MetaG_FD_123537 | JGI IMG/M metagenome (GOLD analysis project Ga0180009, IMG submission 123537) | Groundwater microbial communities from the Aspo Hard Rock Laboratory (HRL) deep subsurface site, Sweden - OS_PC_MetaG | ecosystem: Environmental > Aquatic > Deep subsurface > Groundwater... | reverse complement strand
TTTCCGTGGTATGGCTGCCTTTGATTCTCATTTGTTACCAGGAATATCTAAAAAAGGGGAAATTAAAGTCCCTGGTATTTACTTCCGTCTGTTTAGTTATGATGTTTCTTGGTGGGGCAGTAGAGATTTTATATGGAACCTTTCTTCTGATATTTATCCTTTTATTTTTTTCAGACCCTTTTAACATTGGTATCACTCCTCTTCCCATTAAAAAAAAGATTCTCTCTTTCGGACTTGTTGTCTTGCTTTTTCTAATGGTTTCCGCTGTTCAGTTGATCCCTTTACTGGAACTTTTATTTAAGTCTATCCGCTCGGGCGGTCTGAGTTATCAGGAGGCAATCACATGGTCTTTGGGTTTTAAAGATTTGTTGCAGTTTTTTATTCCCGATCCTTACGGATACGGCTCTTCTACAGAAAGATACTGGAGCAACCAGAGCTGGCTAAAGACCATATACCTTGGCATCATCCCTTTTGCTCTTTCTATCTTTTTTATTGTAGAAAAGAGAAGAAAAGCCTTACCCTTTTTACTCATTTTATTAATCTCTTTTATTCTTTCATTTGGTGGAAACACCCCGATTTACAGGTTTCTATATAACTATGTTCCTTTTTTAAGCAGCATCCGTTATCCGGTTAAGTTTCTATTTATATTCACCTTTCTTGTTTCCATAATGGCGGGCATCGGATATGATGCTTTTTGTAAGCAAATTATTGAAAGAAACAAAGAAACCAAGAGAATTGTTCGCTGTTTTCTTATTTTCAGCGTGTTGGCTGCCTTTATGTGGGGCTTACTGAATTTTTACGAGATACCCATTCAAGAATTTCTGCAGGCTAAGGGGCTTGCTGAGCCCCATTATAACAACCCACAGATCAATCTGCATAATATGAAACGGTTCCTGCTCTTCTGTTTATTATTCGGACCGGTTCTGGTCTTTGGCTGGAGATATCCAAAGAGGAGAAGAATCTTCTATCTATCCCTCCTTACTTTATTAACACTCGATCTTTTTTTCGCGAATAAAGGATACTATCAGAAATACGACGCAAAAGGTTTTCATCAGCCGTCAGAGAGTATAAGTTTTTTGAAAAAAGACACATCCCTTTTTCGAATATTTACAACGCCAAAGACAGGAGAAGCGTCAATGAAATATTCAGATATTTTCTCCGATCAAGTCAAGGTGGACAAAGAGAAGATTTCACCGGGCCTCAATATAGAACATCGTCTTTACAGTATACATGGGGCTGAGGTAATACGTCTTGGAGATTATGATAAAATTATGTCATTGTTAGCGAGTTCGCCAGAGCCGGACAGCACGAACCTTCTGTCTTTATTAAACGTCAAGTATCTTATTTCTAAATTTAAAATAGATTCCAGGGAATTTGAGCTGGTCAAAATTCTTGGGGATAAAACCGATCCTGAAGGCTCTCTGAGGATTTACAAAAACTTAAATGTTCTTCCAAGGGCTTTTCTTGTTGAAAAATACAAAGTAGTTAATTCTGAAACCGAATATATGGAAATATTAGGTAGCAAAGACTTTGATCCACGCAAGTTGGTTCTTCTTGATAAAGATCCTTTAATAGAAGCAAAAGAAATATCTTTTGATGGAAATAAATTTAAAGATAAAGTAATAATAACAAACTATCAACCAAATAGAGTCAAATTATGTGTTTCTTTAAACAAACCTAAAATGTTATTTATGAGCGAAACTTATTATCCCGGCTGGAAAGTATATATAGATGGAAATGAGGGTACAATATACAGGGCAAATTATGCTTTCCGCGGTGTGCCCCTGGAGCCCGGAGAACACAATGTGGTTTTTATTTACAGACCTTTGAGCGTAATTTGGGGTGCAGCTACTACATTATTAGGCATAATTATAGCCGGCATCTTATTATTTGCAAAGCCGGCAACAAGACTCTTCGAAAAATTTCCTCACAACCAAACGAATTCTCGATCCAACAACCTTTAAAGGATTGACACACCATCTGAGTTTTGCCATATTTGATGAATTCGTAAAAAGTCCCGAAATCGTCATGCCGGACTTGATCCGGCATCCAGAACGCATTGAATTTACTGGATTCCGGCTTTCGCCGGAATGACGGAAAAGAGAACTTTTTGACTTTTTACGAATTCATCATATTTAATTGTTTAAAAATTTAGAACGGCAGTAACGCGGCACACGGAGTATAATTCTTTACCATGTCCAAAATTTTACTTTTAAATCCGCCCGGAACCCGGCCTTACCTGCGCGATTACTACTGCAGCAAAATTGCCAAAGCGGATTATCTTTACGAACCAACGGACCTGCTGATTCTCAGCGGCCTCCTTAACGAGGATCACCAGGTGCAGGTGCTGGACTGTATTGCCACGGGAATGCAGACCGCCAAGGCATTAGAACAGATCCACAATGCCGGACCGGACGCTGTGATCTTTTTGAGCGGGGCCGTTTCCTGGCATGAAGACCGGAAGTTTCTCAAGGAGGTAAAACAACTCTGTCCGGTTCCCTTGATTGGCAGCGGTGACCTCTTTCTTGAAAACGGCGACAAAATTTTAATGAGCCATGATTTTGTGGATGCCGTGCTCCTTGATTTTACAAGCCGAGATATCCTGCATTACCTCAAACAGGGAGCAAAGGCCCGACCTGACAATATGATCTACCGCCAGGGAGAAAGGATTGTCAATGGCTCCCTGAAGAGAGCTAAAAAAGATACCTTCGAGATTCCCCTCCCGCGCCATGATCTTTTTCCACATCATCGTTACCGCTATCCGACTGTGAAACGCCCTCCATTTGCCACGGTGCTGACCGACTATGGCTGCCCCTACCATTGCCGCTTTTGCGTTATGGGCAAGATAGGATATAAGGTGCGCCATGTAGATAACGTTCTTGATGAGCTAAAAATGCTCGCAGATATGGGCTTCAGAGAAATCTACTTTAATGATCAGACTTTTGGCGCCTTGAGGGAACGTGCCATTGCTATGTGCAAAGGGATGCTGGAACGGCATTTCCATTTTGGGTGGCAGGCCTGGTCTCGGGTTGATTTGATGGACGAAGAGTTGCTCAGAACCATGCAGTCTGCTGGCTGCCACAGCATGTTTTTCGGCGTTGAGAGTGCCAATGAGAAGACCTTAAAGGTGCAAAAAAAGGGCTTTAATCTGGAGCAGGTGCGGCGCACGTTCTTTCTCTGCCGGCGTTTAGGTATCCGCACCATGGCCACCTTCATCATCGGTCTTCCGGGCGAGACCGAGGCTGACATTCGCAGCACCATAAATTTTGCCTCGGAACTGGACCCGGATTATGCCTCCTTTAATTTACTCGTTCCACGGGCAGCCACCGACATTCGAAAAGAAGCTCTGGACAAAGAGTGGTTCAAAGCAGAACAAAATATCCTGGATCAATCGGGGACTTATCCGATTATGGGCAACGAGTATCTCAGCGCCGCAAGGATTTGGCAATTGAAAAACGAGGCATTCCGGTCTTTCTACTTTCGGCCGGCCTATTTGCTGCGACGTCTGAAGCAAATTAATACACTTTATGAATTGCGCCATAATGTTGCCAATGGCTGGACGCTTTTAAGCAATATAGTCATGAATAGAGCCGACAGGTTAAAGAACAGGGTACTCGGAAGGGGTTGGTCATGATGCGCAGCGGGTGCTCAAAGGGTTTCGCATGGCTCTGGGTTTTTTAAAGTAAAATGGAATATCAATGGCGTAATGCTATGACTCTAAATGGTATTATCACATGTTTGCTGGGCTGCCGGGCCGGCACGCGGCCTTTGGCCCAGAATGGAAATGGCAGTAATTATCACCGGTGCGAGAAATGTGGCCTGGCCTTTGTCAGCAGGCCGCCGGCTTCACCGGTACTTGAGCGGCTGTACCTGGAAGATATCAGTTCTCCCACCTCCTATTATGCAAAAACCGTGGAAGCAGATAGGATAACATTTGTCAAAAGGTTGCGGTTGCTTGCCCGGTTTCAACCAGAGCGCGGTCTTTTGCTTGATATCGGCTGCAGCACAGGCACTCTGATGAATATTGCAGCGTCGATGGGTTGGAAGGTTGAGGGGGTAGAGCCCAATCCACATGCAGCATACATAGCCCGTCAGCAAGGTTTTATAGTTCACGAGGGATTCTTTAGCAGTGTTTTGGACAGGCGTTTGAAAGGAAAATATCAATGTGTGGTGATGAGCGATGTCATCGAGCATGTTCCCAACCCACGAGACGCACTGATTCAGGCAAGGCAATTGCTCGCTCCGAATGGGTTTCTGCTCTTGAGCACACCCAATCTGGAAAGCTTTTGGTGCAAACGATTTCAGCTTAAGCCAATGGAGCACCTTTTTCTGTTTAATTCCAAGAATCTTAGTCTGCTACTGTCAGGGGAAGCTTTCGAGATATGCCACCTGGAAAAGACCTCGCGCAGGCGAGCTCTCGGACAGTTGACTCATTCCACCACTGAAGTGGGGCAGGAATCCCTGACTCTGATCAGATACCTGTCTCGCCTGCGGCTGGATGGGGCGTTGGCATGGATGATGGAACATTTTTTAAAGGATGAACTGGTGGTTATCGCCAGGAAAACCAGGAGGCTGTAATCTTGAACGGTGTTGTGGTGGTACCTACTTATAATGAGCGCGATAATATTGAGTCTCTTATTCAAGAAATCATTATCTTGCCCGCTCTTGACATACTGGTTGTGGATGATAACTCCCCTGACGGAACAGGCGACATGGTCGCTGGCCTGGCCAGGGAAAATCCCCGGGTGCATCTTCTGACCCGAACAAAGCAAAAGGGCCGGGGAAGCGCCGGAGTCGCGGGGTTTAAGAAGGCTCTGAACATGGGAGCCCAGTGGATTATTGAGATGGACGCCGATTTTTCGCACCATCCCCGCCATATTCCGGATCTTCTCGCTCACATTAAAGATTACGATCTTGTCTTAGGTTCCAGGTTTGTACCGGGCGGGGCTGACCGGGACCGCGGTATTGTCCGGCACATGGTGACCCGTTTGGCCGGAATTTATGTGCGGTCACTGCTGGGACTCAATATCCGCGATGTCTCTTCCGGATTCCGCTGTTTCCGCAGGGAGGTCTTTGAAAAAGTGGATTTAGACGATATGATTTCTGCCGGCCCTGCTATTGTTCTTGAGATTCTCTATAAGGTGTGTCTGAACGGTTTCAGGATCAAGGAGGTGCCGATTGTCTTCAGGGATCGCCGGCAGGGTGATACCAAGCTGGACGCCATCACCTTACTGGAAACCCTGGTTATGGTGCTCAGGCTGCGAAAGCTTCATCGACAGGGGCTGCTTATCAGGAGCGCTGAACTCAATGGGTAATATTGCTTTTATTCAGGACATCTGGCACGAATACACTGGTATTATGTCTCTATCTGCATCTTTAAAAAAGGCAGAGCATAATGTAGATGTCTTTATTGAAGAAGGTGAAAAAAATTTAATTGAATCCATAAAAAAATTTAAACCAGACATAATTGCTTTTAGCTGTCTTACAGGTGGACATCAATGGGCTCTTCTAACCGCTGGCTCATTAAAAAAACATTTTAATACCCCAATCTTATTGGGAGGAATACATCCTACCCTGTTTCCTGATATAATAAAGTACCGGCAAGTTGACATGATATTAAGGGGTGAAGGAGAACATGCTTTTTTATCTATTATGCAGCATCTTGATAATAAGAATTTATTAAAAGATATCAAAGGAGTAATACTATCATCAGATAGTGAAAACGGGTATAAGTCTGTCAGTCCTTTAATTGAAGACATATCATCCCTGCCCATCCCGGACCGATCGCTTTATTTAAAATACAAATATCTTTTCAATAATCCAACCAAACACTTTTTAGCAGGTAGAGGCTGTCCCTTTCACTGTTCATTTTGTTATAATGATGCTCTTGTCTCTCTTTATGACTCACGAAAAAAATGGCCAAGGCTAAGAAAACCTGAACACATAATAGCCGAGATAAGGCAGGCAAAAGACTTATCTATTCTGAAAACCGTGGTTTTTGACGATGACACCTTCTCTGCTGACAGATCATGGCTTAAACAATTCCTGCCATTGTATCATAAAGATATTGGCCTGCCTTTTATTTGTAATATTCGTTTTGAACACGTTGACGAAGAACTCGCCTGTCTTCTTGCAAAATATGGAGTATTTAGAGTGTGTGCTGGGATTGAATGCGGCAATGAAAGAATAAGGAAACAAGTGCTGAAAAAATCTCTAAGCAATAAAAAGATAATAAAAGGCGCTGAAATACTACGATCCCATAATATAAAAATATTAACCAATAATATGATGGGCAATCCAGATGAAACCTTTGAAGATGCCTTGGAAACTATTAAAATTAATGCAAAAATTAAAACAGATTATCCCTGGTGCTCAATATTTCAGCCTTATCCAGGCACCCATGCAGGCGACTATGCTATAAAAAAAGGTTATTTAAGTAAAATAGACCCTGATAAATTCAAACCCACGTTTTTTGAAAACAGCCTACTGCGAATGAAAGACATTAATTCTATCGTAAATCTGCAAAAACTATTCGTCATTGGTGTAAGAATACCTCGTACTATACCGATTATAAAAAGACTGGCTAAACTTCCCTTCGGCAAACTGTACCACATAATTTTCTTAATAACTTTCACTATTCGATATGCGGTATCTAACAGGATTGGGCTGAAACATAGCCTGCAGACAATTTTTCACAGTTTGAAGATGTATAAGATGAAATAAGAGCAATTAGTGCCTGAACAAAAACCCATGGTTGCGAACTGTCATTATAAAAACATATTTTACTATTGTTCTATTGTCCTGCTGTTAATTCTGTTTTTTTTTAATTGTGCCACATCTATAAGAGAGAAATCCAATACCTGGGATGAAAGCGGCCATCTCTTAGCCGGCTATGCATTCTTAAAAGAAGGTATTGACTATCTGGAACCAAGTCACCCTCCTACAGGAAGATCGTTTTCATCTGTTCCACTTCTATTTTTTGATGTTAAAAGCGACCTGAAGTCTATTCTTCCCAGTATCATCAATGGCTCAAATTTTTACCCATATTCTTTACAATTCTTGTTTGAAAACAGTGTAGATGGGAAAACGCTGCTATTCTGGTCGAGAATACCGAATATCATCTTAGGTGTAATTTTAGGGTTATATATTTTTGTATGGGCAAAGGAAGTTTTCGGCAAGAAGGGAGCTTTCTTGTCTCTTTTTCTCTATAGTTTTTGCCCTAATATTTTAGCAAATGCTGAATTAATTACCACGGATTTCCCTTTAACAGCTTTCTTTTTTATGGCCTCCTTTCATCTATATAGACTTTCCAAAGAACAAAGGCCACTTCAAATCTTAGCTTCCGGCCTGACTATAGGTCTCCTTTTAACCAGTAAATATACAGGGCTATTTATACTGCCTTCTCTGGTTTGTCTGCTTGGTTTGTTGGCCGCAAAAGAATCCGGATCTATTGTGATAAAAAGAAAAATCGGCTGCAAATACTTATTGCTGCTAATCAGCATACTTGCAATTGCTTATGTAACTATTTGGGCAGTTTATGGCTTTCAATACAGACCGAATATTGCCACAGGCCCATGGATAGAGATATCATACGGTCAAAATAAAGCTTTGACAAATTGGCCGATTTTGCCTGAATCTTATCTTTATGGTCTAACGAAATTATTCCATCGCTCTCAAGGTGGTCATCCTGCCTTTCTGCTCGGTGAATATTCTACCCAGGGCTGGTGGTATTATTTTATTACAGCCTTTATGCTTAAAACACCCATACCTGCTGTCATCTTGTTTTTGACTTTTTTCGTTTGCTTTAAAAAATATCCAAAAGAATATCCCACTATTGTCCTGTCAATATTGCCTGTTGCTATTTTCTTCATTATTACGTCAATGCAAAACATAAACATCGGCATAAGACATATCCTGCCTGTTTATCCTTTTATATATTTATTAACAGGCGGGCTTTGCTCAATTAAGTTCAAACGACAACGTTTAATAAAATATGCATTTACTGGTTTGATGTTATGGTATGGATATAACGCATATAGTATTTATCCACATCACCTGGCCTTTTTTAACGAACTGACAGGTGGCCCAAAAAATGGCTATAAGTATCTGGTTGACTCAAATCTTGACTGGGGGCAGGATTTACCGGGACTAAAGAAATACATGGAGCAAAATAATATCAAGAAAGTAAATCTGAGTTATTTCGGCCTTTCCAACCCCGGCTACTATGATATAGATTATAATTATCTGCCTAGCAATGCTATCTTTCAAACACCTGATCAGGCGGCTTCGGCTAAGTCTATGAATGAAACCAGAATATTCGCTATAAGCGCAACCATGCTGCAAGGAGTTTATTCAGAAAACAGGAATTTTTATGGTTTCTTTAAGAACCTTACACCTGTTGAGAAAATCGGATATTCTATTTTTATTTACTCCCTGGAACCCTAAGTTTTCTGCAAGCGAGCTTCTATGGCCGCAAGGACCTTTTCCGGGGCAAGGAGATCCATACAGTTGAGCGATTTATTGCAGTTAGTTCTATAGCAGCAAAGACAATCCAGGTCGGTAAAGAGCTTATCTCCAGAACCGCAGAGATCAATCTCTGAAGCTGAGGTGGGTCCAAAAAGAGCAACGATTTGACGATTGAGTGCCAGGCCCAGATGAAGGGCCAGGGTGTCTGCAGTGAGGAGCAGGTGGGTCAATTCCACAATGGCCGCAAACGTTCTCACAGGATGCAGGCCCGTATTGATCACCAGTTCAGGACAACTCTCCTCCAGGTTTTGATTTCTTTCTTCTTCCTCAGGGCCTCCCAGAAGTAGTATCTGCCATTCCGGGTGCTTTTGTTTTGTCAGATGAATCAGCCGGATTTGCTGCTCTATTGCCCAGCTTTTCTGTGGCCACCGCAGCCCGGCACCGGTGTTTATTCCTATTACAGGACTCTGCCGATTGACACCCAGGTTTTGCAGATACTCCTTTGCGAAGTCTTTCTCACGGTCAGTAAGATACAGCAGCGGCCTGGGATCAATAATGTCAAGGCAACACAGGCGATGGATAAGCGCCTGGTAGGTTTCACGGTTTGCGCGCTTCAAGTCATCAGAAAGCCCCAGCATCAGCCATTGTTCTGCTTCCTGGTTACAACAAAGCACATGACCCGCTGTTGCCCAGGCCATACCAAATTTTTCGTCAGCATTGGCTATTTGGAGAAGCCGGGCTGCTTGAGGACTTGCGTCAGGATTGATGGCAACATAAAAATTCTCCGTCTGGAGGATGGCAAACATCTCCTCCCACTGATCCACAATGCGATCAATAAATGGATTGTTCTCCAGAAGCGGCCGGCTGGCATTACGCGTCATCCAGGTGACATGGCTTGAGGGATAGGCACGTTTTAAGCTTGGCAGGAGGCAGGTCGTCCTGAGCACATCACCGGGAGAATCCAGTTTGATCACCAGGATGCGTTGACCCACAATATCTTTGTGCAGGCATGAAAAACAGGAAACGCCCTCCTTCTTATGAAAGAGACAAGGGCGGTCATTGCGGAAATGTCTGCACTGATAAGCGCGGTCTTTTGACTCCATATGAACTATAGTGACCTCTCCCCATGTGAGACCTTTGCAAAACATCCCCTTTTGCCCAATTTCAGCGTCAAGCTCAAATTTTAAGCCTCAAAATACTCAATGTATTCCTGCATTTAAAATTTTCGCCTTCCTTGAACTTGAACAAAATTGAACATTTTTCAAAGGTCTCAAGGTTCGTTCCCGTTTGTTTTCTCTCCAACAGCAATAATTAATTGCCCGGGCCAGGGCAGAACAGGATCTACAAGTTTCCAAAACCAGACAAAGCAATCATAAATTTTTAGCTCAACAGCTATTTCTGTTTCTTTTCAGCCGTTTTGATACTCGCAACGAAAATCTTAATTAATTCCTCTGTTTCTTCATCTTTTCCCATTCAACGTTCAATGTTCATTTTTTCTCAGTCCCTCCTGGGCAAAAACAACTTAGCGATTATGGGCCTGTGTCCATCTGCATAAGCCTGCGGTTAAACCATTAGCGTTTCCCGGCACCCTTGGCGGTGAGACGTCCCGCACTCAACGCGATGACTTGTGTGTCATCTCATCTTCAATGCCCTTTGCAAGCAGATATCTTATATATGCGCTGTAAGACAGGCTCCTCTTTTTTGCGAGCATCTTGACTTTTTGAAGTACAAGTGGGTCAAATTTGATTGAAACAGGTTTTAGTTTTGGCCTTTTAAAAGCATCTTTGGATTCTAAAAGATCCTCCCAATAATCCCCAATTGAGTGTCTTTCCCAGAATCTTATCTCTTCTTCTTTTGTTTTGAAATCAGGCAATTTCATTGTTTACCTCTTTCAACTCTTTTTTTATAAAGCTTTTTTGTTTTGTCATCCATATCTATTGACGTAATAACCTTGGCAATACCCTTACCCTTCAAGACATACACGACAAACAAATATCTTCCGGCAACGGTATAACCAAGCATATATCTCGTTCCTTTTCTACCTTTTCTTATCCAGGGAGCATCGTCAAACGCCACATCTTCAACTTCATCAGGAAACACACCATGCCTTGCAATATGCTCGATATTATTATCATCCCATTCAAATTCTCTAATTTCCATATTAAATTATTACAAAAAGGTATTGTTATTGTCAATAGGGTGAACAAATCATGTTGCATTTATGCAATACGGAGTTGTTTTGAAAGATGAACATCGAATGAAAAAATGTCTTACAATGGCAACGGTGTCTGCAGTGAACTATTGCACATCTTCTTTATTGGTGCTCTTTTCTCCAACCGCGATTATAGACTGCCCCGGCCAGGGCAGAACAGGATCTACAAGTTTCCAAAACCAGACAAAGCAATCATAAATTTTTAGCTCAATTTTACTGAAACGGGTTCTCTTAAGTAAACCACCATTGATAAACCAGCCCAGCATTCCGATTTTGTTAAGTGTTTTTAAGTGCTTTATTTTAAATCCGGATATGCCTAACAAGTTCTTAATATCTTGCACTTTATATCTTTTTACGTGACCTAAGGTTTTATCAAGTGAATTATAAAAATATGGGGAATTTGGGACAACTAATAAAAGCCTTCCTCCCTCGACAAGCAATTCATTCATATTTTTTAATGCCCCGGAATCATTTTGCAAATGCTCCAATACATTAAGGCATAATACTGAATCATAATGCATGGATAGCTTTAATATTTCTTTTTTGTTTTCAATGTCTAACTGTAATACATCGACATTAGGTCTGTTCATAAACATGTTTTTAAGCGTCATTATATTAAACGGGTCGTTGTCTGAACAAGTATAATGTTCTGTTGGCAGAAATTCTAAAGTCATGGTTCCGATACCTGCCCCAACCTCCAGTACGTTGTTTCCTAAATAAGGCCTCAAACATGAAGCAAGCCATTTGTTAAAATGATGTGTATTTGACATTGATAGAAGAATATTTTTATCTTCATCTTTATAAAGATCATCAATCAACCAGAATTTTAAAATAAACCATATTGCAGCAAATCCATCCTTCCAGGTAATTTTCTTTCCCTCACGATAAGTCCGCCCAAAATAAGAAATAGAAACCTCGAAAATCCTTAAGTTTCTTTTTGCGATTTTTGCTGTAATTTCAGGCTCAAAACCAAACCTTTTTGATCTGAGAGGCAAGCTTTTTAATATAGATGCTCTGAATACTTTATAGCATGTCTCAATATCTGTTAAATTCAAGTCCGTAAACCAGTTTGACAAGAATGTTATGAACCTGTTCCCCAGAGTATGTTTGAAATAGAGAACACGCCTCATCTCGGAAAAACCAAAACGGGAGCCATAAACAACATCGGCATCCCCGTTTAATATGGGTTTTATAAGCTTTTTATAATCCTCAGGGTTGTATTCAAGGTCTGCATCCTGGATAATAACGATATCTCCGGTTACTTCATCGACAGCCCTCTTTATGGCTGCACCTTTCCCCTGATTTATATCCTGCCTGAATATCTTTATATTATCGAATGCTGCTGCCAGATCCTGAATTATTTCCCAGGTGCCGTCATCTGAATGATCATCTACTATTATCAGGTCTCGTGCTATATCTTCAGGCAGCTCTGCCTTTAACACTCTGTTTACACATTCTCTTATGGTATAGCGCTCATTATATGCGGGTATGATAATTGATAATTTCATTATTTAGTTCGCTTCGCTCACAATTGGTCGAGTAGTCAAGTGGGAAAATGGTCGAGTGGTTGACTACTCGACGACTCGACTATTTAACTACTCGACTAACTTTTTGTCAATTCGTGGCTGAATAGTTAGCCCTAATAAGCATCTATGACGGCTTTAATCGCTGTTTTTATTTCATCTAATATTTCTTTGGATACCGAGCCGGTATTGCTTAAAAATCGCATTGTTGATACTGACCTGATCTGAAATGTGTCGATAGCAGATGGTTTTGTAAGCTTATTTTCGCTGTACGGATTTATTCTTACCATCCATATAGCACCCTGAAAACGGTCTTTCCATTCTGTTATGGGCACAATAACTTTTAGAGGTAAAATTCCAATCATATCATCATTTATTATAACAACGGGCCGTTTCTTCTTGATTTCAGCTCCTATGGTGGGGCTTAAGTTTATTTCCCATATTTCTCCCTGTTTCATAGGAAATCCTCGCCATCTAAATCAGTAATAGTAGTTAATTCTTTATCTGTTGTATAATCAGAAAGAAGCTCCTGCGCTTTTTGGGCCATTTGCCTTTTCCGTTGCTTTGTTTTTATCTCCCTGATAAATTGATTAAGAGCTTCACGTACAATGCTGCTCTGGTCTGTAAACCCCCACTGTCTATAATTTTCTAAAAATCGCTTTTGTTCGGGGCTGATCGAAATTTTTTTTTGCATTAAAGTTGCCATAAAGATAACCTCCTGGTTCATATTTTAGTCCCAAAATAATATCCTATATAAGAACTACAGTCAAGGGAAAGGTCAGTGGATGTTGATAACAAATGATATGACCGCAATTCATAGCAAATGATTTGTCCGCTTTTGCAGATTATGGGTAATAGTACTTACGGAGGTAAGTGCTATGGAAGAAAAGAGCTATCCA
>Ga0180009_10005813_pt1 | contig 13101 bp, 17 predicted proteins | sample OS_PC_MetaG_FD_123537 | JGI IMG/M metagenome (GOLD analysis project Ga0180009, IMG submission 123537) | Groundwater microbial communities from the Aspo Hard Rock Laboratory (HRL) deep subsurface site, Sweden - OS_PC_MetaG | ecosystem: Environmental > Aquatic > Deep subsurface > Groundwater... | reverse complement strand
TCTTATTTAATAACAGAGTCGTTCATTATTATAATGTCTATAAGAATGCAGGGAGTTGATGTTAAACCTGAAGGTAAACCTGAAGGTAAATAAGAAAATCTACCTCGCCGGACATAAGGGTATGGTAGGCAGTGCTATTCACCGCAAACTTACTGCTGAAGGATATACAAATATACTTACAGCAAATTATCCCGAATTTGATGTAACCCGACAAGAGCAAGTTGAAAGGTTTTTTGAAAAAGAAAAACCAGAAGCTGTGATTGTTGCTGCAGCTAAAGTAGGAGGAATACTTGCAAATAATACTTACCGCGCTGAATTTATTTATGATAATCTAATGATCGAAGCTAATCTTATTCATGTTTCATATTTGAGCGGAGTCAAAGAATTAATCTTCCTCGGCAGCTCATGTATTTATCATTTGGGTTATTGAAAAGATCTTAATCTTATAAATAAAATTACTTGATTTCTTGGGAACTTATTCAAACCGAATAATCTTATCAAAAGTGGAAATATGAAAAAAGTAATAATAAGTGGTATTACAGGGCAGGATGGAAGCTATCTCACTGAATTACTTCTAGATAAAGACTATGAAGTGCATGGAATTATACGTAAAAGCAGTTCATTTAACACTGGACGGATTGACCATTTATTTAATGATCCGGAAATCTATGGTAAAAAATTATTCTTACATTATGGGGATGTTGTTGATACAAGCAGTTTGAATCGGCTTCTTGAAAAGATCTCACCGGATGAAATTTATAATCTTGCAGCTCAATCCCATGTCAAAGTCTCATTTGAAATACCTGACTATACTGCTCAAGTTGATGCTTTAGGTACTTTGCGGTTTCTTGATGCAATTCGTGAAGTAGGACTTGGCAAACAAACAAAATTTTATCAGGCGTCAACTTCTGAATTATTTGGAAAAGCACAGCAGATACCGCAAAATGAAGAGACCCCCTTTTATCCACGTTCTCCATATGGTGTTGCAAAACTATACGGTTATTGGATAGTAAAAAATTACCGCGAAGCTTATAACCTTTTTGCAGTCAATGGAATTCTCTTTAATCACGAATCTCCACGTAGGGGTGAGACATTCGTTACACGTAAAATTACCCGTGCCGCTGTTAGAATTTTACTTGGACTCCAAAAAAATCTGACACTCGGCAATCTCGATGCTAAACGTGACTGGGGTTATGCACCCGAATACTGTGAAGGTATGTGGCGGATGTTGCAATTAAATGAACCTGAAGATTTTGTGCTTGCAACTGGTGAAACACATACCATCCGCGAATTTTGTGAACTCACATTCCGAGAACTCGGTATCAAACTGGAATGGTCTGGAAAAGGTGATAGTGAAAAAGGTATCGTCAGATCATTCGATTCATCAGTCATAACGAGCTTTGCGACTTGGCAATCTCATTCATCCCAAAATCCTATCAATCATACCGAGTTGAAACCTGGTGAAATTATTGTTGAAATTGATCCAACTTATTTTCGCCCAACGGAAGTCGATTTTTTAATTGGTGATTATTCAAAAGCAAAAAGAATGCTCGGCTGGGAACCAAAAATAAAATTTAATGAACTTATTAAAATTATGGTTCATTCTGATTTTGAAAAAACTCTCAAACGTGGATATTAATTTTTGTATATCAGATTTATAATTTACTTTCTACACTCTCATGATTAAAAAGGAATCAAAACTCTACATCGCCGGGCATACAGGCATGGTTGGCTCAGCTCTTATGCGAAAATTCTCCGCAGAAGGATTTACAAATATAGTCACTCGTACTTTTGAAGAACTCGATCTCAGAAATCAATATTCAGTGAATCAATTTTTCGAAACCGAAGAACCCGAAATCGTTATCATCGCAGCCGCCAAAGTCGGCGGCATACTAGCCAACAATACATACCGCGCAGAGTTCTTGTACGATAACCTGATGATCCAATCAAATATTATCCACGCTTCTTATCTTAATAATGTGAAGAAACTGGTTTTCCTCGGCAGCTCATGTATCTATCCGCGCGATTGTCCCCAACCTATCAAAGAAGAATACTTATTAACCGGACCATTAGAACAAACAAACGAACCATATGCAATTGCAAAGATCGCGGGGATTAAGCTTTGCGAAAGTTATTACAGACAATACAGCTGTAACTTTTACTCTGTAATGCCGACAAACCTTTTCGGACCAAATGACAACTTCGATCTTGAGACCTCACACGTACTCCCGGCACTCATCCGTAAATTTCATGAAGCGAAGAAGAAGCAAGCTTCAGAAGTAGTGGTTTGGGGGACTGGGAAACCGAGAAGGGAATTTATGTATGTGGACGATCTTGCGAATGCTGTTTATTTTTTGATTTACAAGATTGAAGCAAAAGACATTTATGAGCAAGGAATCACACACCTGAACATCGGTTCTGGAGTAGATTTGACAATTAAAGAATTAGCAGAAATTATAAATGAGATTGTCGGTTCTAAAGAAAAAATTGTTTTTGATAAAACGAAACCGGACGGAACCCCGCAGAAACTTTTGGATGTTAGCAGACTTAATGAACTTGGGTGGCAAAATAAAACTTCTTTAAAAGAAGGTTTAAGAAAAACGTATGATTGGTACCTCCGCAGTGTCGCTGATAAAAATTCTAAATTCTGAATTATTAATTGAAAAATTCCAAATTCCAAATTAAAAATTGTTTTAAGATTCATAATTATTTTAAGCAGTTTTGAATGAAAGAAAATGTAATAAAAGAAAAATCTTTTAGCTTCTCGCTTGATATTATAAATCTTTATAAAGAACTAGCAACACAAAAAGAATTTATAATTTCTAAACAATTACTGCGATCCGGAACTTCAACTTGCCTACTGCAAGCAGGTAGGCGCAAATATTCACCCTGTCAAATAGCTTTGTATGCAATTTTATTTTACATAATAGACTCAAATAGTACATGTCCAATGAAATCGAAAATATTTCATTTGTATTTGACGGGGTAAAGAAGCTTCGGCAGCACAGTCACAAAAAGATTTTATAGCAAAAATGGCCATTGCGAGCAAAGAAGAGAGAGAAACAAAATACTGGCTAACCCTCTTACAAAAGAGTCAATTAGTTAATAAAAATTTCAATGAATATTTAATTGACATTGAAGAGATTATAAAAATATTGACATCAATAATTAAAACCTCACAAGATAATTTAAAAATTCATTCATAAATTCATGAAGGGATGGCTTAGCCAAAAAATTCCTTAGAGTTTTTCCTTAATTAAAAATTCATAATTGAACCCGCCTGCCATGCCTTCGGCAGGTAAACCGGACGGGCAGGAATTCGGAATTATTTAAAATGAAAGTTGTAATCCTTGCCGGCGGGCTCGGTACGCGGTTAAGCGAGAGTAAAAATTAAACATTGTCTTAAAAAATTGGAATAAAGAAGAATAATGTAACAATATAGAGCGTTTAGAGGCTAAATGAAAAAAATATCTGTTGTATTTGGTACCAGGCCTGAAGCAATTAAACTTGCCCCGGTAATACTTGAACTTAAAAAGCACCCTGATCTTTTTGATGTAAATATTTGTGTTACAGCACAGCATCGTCAAATGCTCGATCAAGTTCTTGAGGTGTTTGAGATTAAACCAGATGTTGATCTGAATTTAATGAAACCAAATCAAACTTTAGCTGTATTGACATCAGAAGCAATTGTTGGTATTGACAATTACTTGAAGAAAGAAAAACCTGATATGATTCTTGTGCAGGGCGACACTACTACTGTTTTTGCAGCTTCATTAGCAGCATTTTATAATAAAATAAAAATTGGGCATGTTGAAGCCGGCTTAAGAACTAATGATAAATATTCTCCTTTTCCTGAAGAAATCAATCGTGTATTGACAACAAAAATTGTCGACATTCATTTCGCTCCAACACAACTATCAAAAGAAAATCTCATAAAGGATAGTGTTTCTCCCGATAAAATTTTTATTACAGGAAATACGGTAATTGATGCTTTATTTATTGTAAAAGAGAAAGTTTTAAAGAATAATCCAATTATCGATGGTTTAGATCAATCGCTTCTTTATAATGACAATAGAAAATTGGTATTAATCACTGGGCACAGACGAGAAAATTTTGGTGACGGTTTTAATAATATTTGTCATGCGATAGCAGAACTTGCTGAACAATTCAAGGATGTGCTTTTTGTTTATCCTGTACATCTTAATCCAAATGTAAGAGAGCCAGTGTTCAGAATACTAGGAAATCATGTAAATATATTTCTTATAGAACCCTTGTCTTATTTACCTTTCGTTGCTTTGATGATGAGATCAACCCTAATTCTTACGGATTCTGGGGGAGTCCAGGAAGAAGCGCCGAGTCTAGCGAAGCCAGTATTAGTAATGAGAGAAAATACTGAAAGGCCAGAAGCTGTAGATGCCGGAACGGTGAAACTAGTTGGAACATCAATCAAAAATATTGTTAACACAACAGCTGAATTATTACATAATAATACTGAGTATAAAAAAATGGCAAATGCGATAAATCCTTACGGAGATGGTAAGTCAGCGAACAGGATAAAAACAATTTTAGAATTATTAATAAAAAATAAAAATTAGCCATGTCGAAAAAAGCATTAATTACTGGAATAACTGGACAAGATAGATCCTATCTTACAGAATTTCTTCTAGAAAAAGGATATAAAGTTCATGGAATGATCCGACGAAGTAGTTCTTTTAATACTAATAGAATTGATCATTTATACAAAAATCCGGAAACGTATGGTGATAAGTTTTTTTTACATTACAGTGATGTGACTGATACAAGCAATATTAGCCGACTTCTTGAAAATATTGAACCAAGTGAAATTTATAATCTGGCGGCGCAAAGCCATGTGAAAGTTTCTTTTGAGGTCCCTGAATATACTGCTGAAGTTGACGCTGTTGGTACGCTGCGGTTCCTTGACGCGATCAGAGAAACCGGCATTACAACAAAGTTCTATCAAGCATCGACCAGTATAACCGGTAATGGTGATGGCAAAGATGAACAAAGAGAAGAAGAAAAAGAACAGTTCAAAAAAAAAGTTGGAACCACTTCTGGAAGAAGCAGAAAAAGGAGAAAGAGTAGTTCTATTTATGGATGCCGCACATTTTATTTTTGCTACGTTACTTGGTAGTGTTTGGTGCAAATTCCGATGTTTTATAAGAAGTCAAGCTGGACGGAAACGATAACATTTTAGGAGCATTAAATTCAGTAACTAAAAAAGTTACGGTTTATACTAATGAGACTACGCTAAATGCAAAGTGTGTTTGTAAGTTTATGAAAATATTATATTTAGAGTATTATGATAACCCGGTTACAATTGTGTTGGACAATGTAAAATATCAACACTGTAGATTGGTTGAACGATACGCAAAAGTGTTAGAAATAGAATTGTTATTTCTTCCGGCTTATTCACCGAATTTGAACCTGATAGAAAGATTCTGGAAATATGAGAAAAAGAAAGTTTTATATTCAGTTTTTCATGAAAATTTTAACATATTTAAAGAGAAAATTGATAAGCACATAAGTCAGGCGTATGAAATAGACAAAGCAAGTTTAGATTCCTTATTAACATGTAGATTTTAATCATTTAACAAAGTAAATGTTTTACCCGTTTGAAGTATAATACGTGTCTTGAGCTCCAAGATAGCCCGGATGTTCGGTTTCGATTTCTCCGTGTGCTTCTTGCTCTTCTTTCTTGCGTTCCAAAGCTTTCAGTTGGTCCTCAGTGAGAATGAGTTGTTCTTGAGCCATCTTGGCTTCTAAAGCGTTGAGTCTTTTCTTAAATGTTTCAAGGTTATTCCGCATCCAGATATTGCGAACTGTTGCGGCAGATACACTGATCACACGTTTTTTGAGTTCATTGGATACTCGTAATTAGCCGTATGCCGATTGTTCAACAGCAAATGCAAGAACGGCTTGTTCAATAGTTGATTCTACACGATTTTTCAAGTTCGGTTTACGACGAGAGATCTCCAGTAGTGCTTCATCTCCGCCGGATTCATACAGTTCTTTGAATCGGTAGAAACTATCTCGTGAATAAACGATTATTTTACACGCATCGGAGACACTTCCGAGCGTTTGGGCGAGATTAAGCAACCCAAGTTTGTTCTTTATGATCTTTTGATTTTGAGTCATCTGACACGTCCATTTGGAGTTAAGTTAATAATGTGTCAGATGATATTCTAACTAATACATGTAAACAAATCATGCTTTTAAATAGCTGTAATTCCAGAGAATTAATGTGAATTTAAAAAATAAAACTATAAAAGCATTAGGTTGGGATTTAAGCGGGCGTTTTGCTAGTCAAGGAGTTAGCTTTGTTATATCTATTTTGTTAGCTCGTTTGTTATCCCCGCAAGATTTTGGTGTGTTAGCAATGGTAAATGTTGTAGTAGCCGTTGCGACGGTTTTCATCGATATGGGTTTTGGAAGTTCTCTTGTGCAACGTTCAATAATTACAGAAGAACATTATAATTCAGTTTTTGTTTTTAATATAATGTTCGGATTATTTCTTAGTGTTTTACTTTTTATGTGTTCCGGATCGCTTGCTCGATTTTATGAAAATAAAATTATTGAAGATGTTGGGCGTGTGATGTCGCTGATATTTGTCTTAAATGCATTTGGAAGTGTAGTTCGCATAAAATTGTATAAAGAACTAAACTTTAAAGCATTGAGTTTAGCAACTCTATTTGGTACTGTTATTGGTGGAACGATTGGTGTGTTAATGGCTTTTATGGGATATGGCATTTGGAGTTTGGTCGCACAATCTTTATTGAGTTTGTTCTTAACAACTCTTTATTGTTATTTTAGTGCAAAATGGTTTCCCAAAATCATTTTTAAATTAAAAATATTAAAAGAACTCTGGAGTTATAGTTTTCATATATTTATTTCAACAATAATTGGGATATTTTTTGGCCAACTTGACAACTTGGTCATCGGAAAGTTGTTTGCGTCAGCTAAACTTGGATATTATTATAGAGCAAAATCTATGGAATCGCTTATTCATAATTATACATCGCAAAGTTTACTTTCCGTACTATTTCCTTCTATGAGCTCTGTCAAAGAAGATAGAAATCGATTTAATTCTATAGTATTTAAGGCGTATCATATCATTTGTTTTTTTTCTTTTTTCCTATTAGGACTACTTTATTTAGTTTCAGAAGATCTAATGGTAATTCTGTTTTCAGAAAAATGGTTGCCTTCAGTTCCTTATTTCAGGATTTTACTCTTAAGTAGTTTTGTTTATCCAATGGGGGCCCTTTTCAATGCTGTATTAGCTAGCAAAGGGAACTCAAAAGCCTTTTTACATTCAACAATCGTTAGATATGTTATTTTGCTGCCAACTTATTTTGTTCTATTTCACTTTGAAATCGATGTGTTTCTATATAGTTTTTGTTTTGCTACTATCTTATCTTTATTTACGGCTACCCACTATGCTTCCAAAGAAATGCGGACATCGGCATTATGGTTTTATAAAACTTTAATCCCATATATTTCTATCAATGCACTGATAACAATATTATTGGAACAAATTAATCACCTTATAATATTAAATCATTTTTTACATCTGTCTTTATTTACAGCTTTGTTTTTATTTAGTTACATTTTTCTATCAAAATTATTTGGCATCGAAGGTTATAAACTTTCAATGGCAGAATTTCATAATATCAGAATTAATGCCTGAGATATTCAACGTCGATTAAAGCGTCCAATTTACCAGTACACATTTTATCAATTGGTTGAAAACTTGTTAAGGAGTTGTCTTAAATATGAAAGTCCTTAGTCGCACAATCAAGGGATACAAGCAAGATCCCACAAAGCATTTTAAATTCGATCGATACGCTGACCGATGTTCAGATTTTGTATTAATTGAAGCAGCTTTCGAAGATTATGATAAATGGGAGCAATTTGGTTTAAGTGATACCGAATTGTTTGAGATTAAGAAAAAAAAAATAGTTCGCCTCGAATTTGAAGAGCCTAATAAATTTTTTTTAGGTGACAACATGGAATCTTACGATAAAGAATTCTATAAGATATTTACATTGTGCCCATATACAAGTGAATGGGTAAATACAAAACACAATACTCACAAAAGGGTCCCTATATTTTTTCCATTTAACGAAGAAGATATTCCCTTGCCTAAGGTTAAAAAGTATGAAATTATATATACTGGACATATTGTATCGTCGAAATTGTTAGAAGATTTAAATACTATGACAAAATTCAGATATCGATTCGTATCAAATGATAATCACAAGCTGGTCACGAATCATAAATCAAGTTATGCGGAAAAAATCAATTTAATATCTGAATCTAAAATAACACTTGTCCATAATCTTCTGTATCCTAAGTTAAAACATATAAGAAAGATTTGGAAATATGAAGGATGGAATAATAATTACGCATTTCATCTTATTCCACGACCAACACAACTATGGCGGCTGTTGACAGATGAAAATATAGTAGTTCCACAATTGAAGTCAAGAGTTTTTGAAGCAGCTTTTTCTCATTCGCTAATTTTGTGCAAGTACGATCATTTTAATGTGATAGAACGTTATTTCGAACCAGAAAAAGAGTTTATATATTATCAGGAAGATAATTTAGAAAGTAAAATATCTGAAATATTAAACAATTTTCATCATTACGAAAAAGTAATTGAAAATGCTTACAAACGAGCGATTGGGAATTATACAACCGAGGCATTTGTTGAGAATTTTTTAAAAAAAATCTGATAAATGGGGCGTAGGGTATTTTATGATTAACGTAATCTCAAAGAAAGAAGAATAACGATGAAGACTAATTTTGTTATAATAACTTCAATATTTAAGCCAAGCGAGGCAGTGCAATTGTTTGCACAACTTAATGATTGGCAATTAGTTGTCGTCGGTGATAGTAAAACTCCAAAAGATTGGCATTATCCCGGGGTAGTTTATTTATCACCTGAAGATCAACTAAACATGAAATCAACTCTGATAGATGATTTACCTTGGAAAACTTATACTCGAAAGATGGCTGGATATATTTATGCTATTCAAAATGGTGCAAAAATAATTGCTGATACCGATGACGATAATATCCCATATAAAGATTGGGGAGAGAACATTGTGTTTTCCAATCAATTTGAAGTAATACAGCAGAACGGATTCATAAATATTTATAAGTACTTTACAAACGAACATGTTTGGCCACGGGGGTTTCCTCTTAAAAATATTCTTAACAAGGAATTGTCTAATCCGAAAACCAGCAATACAGAAGAATCTGAGATAGGTATTTGGCAATTTCTTGCTGATGAAGACCCTGATGTTGATGCAATCTACCGATTGACCAATAACACCCCGATTATTTTTAATAAGCGTTTACCACTAATACTTGCTTCTGGAGCAATTTGTCCGTTTAATTCACAAAATACTTTTTTCCGCCAAGAAACTTTTCCTTTGCTCTACTTGCCTGTTTATGTCAATTTTCGATTTACGGATATATTACGCGGATTAGTTGCACAGCCTATTCTTTGGGCGGCAAATTATTCGCTTTGCTTTGGTCATGCTACAGTAATTCAGAGGCGTAATCCTCATGACTATTTATTAGACTTTGAATCAGAAATCCCATGCTATCTATACTCTGAAAAAATTATTGAGCTTGTTTATCATGCTGTTACAAAAAAAAATAGTATCCCAGAAAATATGATAGCAGCATATGAAGCACTGGTGAAGGAAAATATTGTTATCAAAGACGAAATAAAATTGCTTAATGCTTGGTTGTCTCAATTTATCAAATGATAAAGTAACAATTTTTATATTTAGGTTTTTACTATGGTCATCATAAAGTTAATGGGTGGTCTCGGGAATCAGATGTTTCAATTTGCTTGCGGGCGAGCCTTAGCTCATAGACACAGTGTGGAATTAAAATTAGACCATTCGTTTTTAGAAAACAGGAAACATCAAGAAGGGTTTACTTATCGAAATTACGAACTAAATGCCTTTGGAATCAATTTAAGAATTAATGATATCGAGCTGAAAAAAGTTCAGATTATGCGATATATTTCAAAAATATTGACAATGCAGCATTATTATAAGTATGTAGAAGAAAAGGATCCCTATCGTGCAAATATAATTTTCCCGAATTATCCGAAATTGTATTTATCCGGATACTTTCAGAGTGAAAAATACTTTGCTGAAATATCAGAAATTATTCAAAGAGATTTTACTTTTATTAAACCACAAAGTGAATACCAGAATTTAATTAATTATATCGGAGAAATAGAGAACCCGATTAGCGTGCTTATAAGAAGGGACGACTTTATCAAATTAAAGGGTGATTTTCTTTTAAAAATGGAATATTATAAGCGAGCGATTGATATAATTAAGAGTGAAGTTCGTAATCCGCATTTTTTAATATTTACGATTGGAGATACGAAATGGGTAAAAGAACATTTTAAAGTAGACGCAGATTTTGAAATAGTTGAAAATGAAAATCCTGATTTACGTGGATTTGAAAAGATGCGGTTAATATCTCTCTGTAAGCATAATATAATAGCTAATAGTAGCTTTGGTTGGTGGGGCGCTTGGTTAAATAAAAATAACGAGAAAATTGTTGTGGTACCAAAAAAGTGGCTAAATGATGAAATTATGGACAAAAAGATTATGGAAAATAGAATACCAGACAAATGGATTAAATTATAAGGTGGCTACGATGAAAAATCTCAATTCTTTATGCGAGTACCTTCCTTGGGATTCGCACTTATTCGATATACGGATAGCCCGAATCAAGAAGTGCTTTTTAAATAACCGGGAAATAAAGCAATGTATCCGATGGTGCCGGGAAAATAAAATAACGTGCGTATATTATTTGGTTGATCCTGCTAGAGTTAATTCTATTCATCTTGCGGAATCTAGCGGATTTCATTTAGTTGATATAAGGGTTACATTAGAAACTGACATATTAGCAAGCCCTTACATAAATATGCCATTAAAGGAAACAATGCCGCTGGTCAGAGAGGCGAACAGAAATGATATTGTCGAAATAAAAAAAATTGCAAAGGAAAATCATTTTGACACAAGATTTTTTAAAGACAAGCGATTTCCCCGGGATAAAAGCGCTGAACTCTATGAGTTATGGATAGAGAAGGGTTTTAAGAACGTGCACGGAATCGTCCTAGTTGCTAAAATTAAAAAGAAAACTGCAGGATACATTGTGTTGGATATTAGTGAAAATCATACTGGCAAGATTGAACTCGTAGGCGTTAATAATAAATTCAGGGACAGAGGGATAGGTGGTGCACTTGTTTGCGCTGCGTTACGATGGTTCAATATAAATGGTGCAAAAAGAGCAACAGTTGTTACGCAAGGAACCAATATCTCTGCATTGCGGCTCTATTCAAAATGGGGTTTTCTTCCGCACGAGACCCAGTGCTGGTATCATCTTTGGTGCTTGCCGAGTGAAAAAAAATAATGAATTACTGGTGTATCATAACACAATTTAGCAAGCATTTTTTGTTGCCTATTTTTCTGCGTTAGGAATGACAATATGATTAAAAACGGTGGCTTTAGTATAAAACAAATTAAGAGTGTTGCACAACGTTGTCTGTGGGTTTGGCAGATATGATACCATTCAATAAACCATACCTAACCGGTAAAGAAGCCCACTACATGTACCAAGCGGTACTATTCGGTAAAATATCCGGCAACGGTATATTTACAAAAAAATGCCATGATTATTTTGTAAACCGTTATAGATTTAAAAAATGCCTGCTGACAACCTCTTGTACTGATGCGTTGGAAATGGCTGCAATCTTAGGTGATATAAAAGTTGGCGATGAGGTTATTATACCATCATATACGTTTGTTTCGAGTGCGTTGGCATTTATTCGTCAAGGTGCAAAAATTGTTTTTGCGGACAGCTGTGCAGACAATCCCAATATTAATATAGATAATATTGAGTCGTTAATAACTACAAGAACAAAAGCCATTGTGCCTGTTCATTATGCAGGCGTTGCTTGTGATATGGATAAAATCATGGATCTGGCAGCAAAATATAATTTATTAGTCATTGAAGATGCCGCCCAAGCCATAGATTCATTTTATAAAGGACGGCCTCTTGGTGGCATCGGCCATTTTGGTTGTTTTTCATTTCACGAAACCAAAAATATCATTTCTGGTGAGGGTGGAATGTTAACAATTAATGACGATGCATTCAATAGAAGATCAGAAATAATTTGGGAAAAAGGTACTAATCGAGCAGAATTTTTTCGTGGTGAAGTAAATAAGTATGGTTGGGTTGATGTTGGATCTTCATTTTTACCCTCGGAAATTATAGCAGCTTTTTTATATGCGCAATTAGAAAACATGGACAACATACAAAGCAAACGCAAGGAAATATGGAATAGTTATTACGAAAGGTTAAGCCCACTTGCAAAAAAAGGATTTTTTAAACTACCCAGTATTCCAGATTATGCAACTAACAACGCTCATATGTTCTATCTGGTTTGTAGGTCGTATGAAGAGCGCAGTAATCTCATTGACACATGTAGGGAGAATAATATATTGGCGGTGTTTCATTACATGAGTCTACATAGTAGTGAATACTACAAAGGAAAGCATGATGGTAGGATATTGAGTAATTGTGATAATTATGCAGAGTGTTTAGTCCGATTGCCGATGTACTATGAAATGACTGATGATGATGTAACTCGCGTTTGCGATGTTTTAGAATTGGAGTATAAAAAATGAACACTAAACTTACTTTTATCGATCCTAAAAATTGGTTAGAGACCTTAAAGCAAGAGGTTAGGGATAGTTATCTGATTCCAAATAAAATTGAAAAAAATGTTTGTCTAGAGCTAGGTGTCAACATTGGCGCATTTGCTCTTATTAATCACGGAAAATTTAAACACATTTATGGATTAGAAGCATCTACAAATAACTTTAATTCTGCAGTTGAAAATATTTTAAAAAATGGAATATTAAGGCTGGTTCTAAAAACCCCTGGTTGAGAATGGAATAGTTAGTAAATTTGTGAAGGAGAAATTATAGAGAAGAGAATGACAAACAAACCAAAAACTTTATTCGATGAAGAAATAAGATT
>Ga0180009_10005812_pt1 | contig 13102 bp, 10 predicted proteins | sample OS_PC_MetaG_FD_123537 | JGI IMG/M metagenome (GOLD analysis project Ga0180009, IMG submission 123537) | Groundwater microbial communities from the Aspo Hard Rock Laboratory (HRL) deep subsurface site, Sweden - OS_PC_MetaG | ecosystem: Environmental > Aquatic > Deep subsurface > Groundwater... | reverse complement strand
CGGGCACGCGCAGGGCCACCCAGTGCGCGCCCTCGCCGCCGGGGCCCGGTCCGACCATCTCCATGATCCAGGCCTCGTTAGGGTCCCCGATGCAGTAGGACTCGCCGCTGCTGCGGTAGCCGAACTCGCCCACCAGCCGGCCCATCACCTCGACGCATTCCCGGGCGGTGCCCGCCCGCTGCAGGGCCAGGCGCATCAGCTGCCAGTAGTGAAGCATGCCGTCGGGGTTGATCAGCTCCTCGCGTCCGCCGGTTGTGGTCTCCGCGAGGGAGACCTGCCGGTCGTTCATCAGGTTCACCACGGCGTAGGTGTGCGCGGGATAGGGGATCTCTCCGCGCAGCTCGCCGTTCCAGTGGCGCACCTCCTGCATGGCGCCCGGCTCGTGGTCGGCCGCGGGGATGAACTCGAGGCGGGGATGGAACTCCCCGTCGCAGGTGTAGGTCACGAAGACCGACCCGTCGGCGGTGGCGCCGGGGGTGGCGACGAAGTTGGTGCAGGCGGCGCTTCCGCCTGCCAGGCAGACGGCAAGGACAGCCAGGGAAACGGCGCCGATCCGGATGCGCGTCATGGGATGACCCCTTGTTGAAGCCAATGGCCTGATTCCGGCCTGGAACGGGCTGGACGATCCATCGATTCACGGGTTGGGCCCGGCGGCACGACGGGTCTTGACATTCGCCATGCTAGCCTATCGGAGGAAGCCGGTCATTGACAAGGACCGATGACCTCCCCGAGGACAGGATCGAAAAACTCGTAAATTGTCGTTGACGGCATGAGTTCAAATAAGCTAAAGTCGATACCGATATGAAGGGTTCCCAATGGGTTTTCTCAAATTCCCATTGGATTCCTAGAGGTCATTTGTGAGCGGGTATTCGTTCCATCCGGTTCCCTATTCAATCGCCCTGTTGTCTCTCCCTATCCATGCCTGCCGTCCAGACCCCGATCCGGGAACGGGTCCTTTCTCCCGTCCGTCGAGCACGATTGCGACAAACCCAGGCGAACCCGGCGGAGGTCCGTGATGCGCCCCTTCGGAAGAATCGGTGTTCTCGGCGCATGGACCCTTGTGACGGCCATGCTGGTAATCGGTTGTGGGAATGATGTGTTGGCCCCCGCCGACCCGGGGCCGACCGATCACCCGGCCGGACCCTGGACCTGGTTGAACCCCCTGCCCCAAGGCAACGCTCTCCTCAGGGTGTCCTTTGCGAGTCCCCTGTGCGGGACGGCGGTCGGGCATTTCGGAGCGATCGTCCACACCGTAGACGGGGGTGTGACCTGGCAACTCCAGGATGGGGGCACCCAAGAGATCCTCTGGGGCATTCATCTTGTCGATGAACGGGTCGCGGTGGCGGTCGGGGATGAGGGGACCATCCTCCGCACCGATGACGGGGGCTCGACCTGGCGGGCCCAATTGTCCCCGACCCGTGCAAGCCTTGCCGCCGTGCACCAGGCGGACCCCGATCGGGGCGTGGTGGTTGGAAACCAGGGGGCCATCCTGGTGACCGAAGACGGGGGACGCCACTGGATCGAGAAAACCGGAACGGTGGCGAACGATCTCGATGCCGTGGCCTTCCTGGGGCGAAATCTGGGCCTAGCTGCAGGAACGGAGGGGACCCTGCTGGTCACCAGGGACGGCGGCCAGGGTTGGGAGGCGGTGGACTGCTGGACGACCGCGGATCTGTTCGGAGTCCAGATGATGGGGGAAAGAGACTGGATCGTGGCCGGGAGGGCGGGTCTCATCCTGCGCACCGACGATGCTGGGGTGACCTGGAAACCGGTAGGGTCGGGGTTCGGGGGGGACTTCTTTTGCCTATCCATCGCCGGGGATGGCTCAGGCCTGGCCGTCGGGAGTGGGGGAATGGGGATGGTGACCGTTGACGGAGGGATCACGTGGGGGCCGCCCCTCCGCATTTCCGACCAACCGCTGGCTGGCGCTTCCGCCCTTGGCGATGGCCAGTTCTTCGTTGCGGGGTTCGGCGTCCTGGCTGGTTCCGGCCATGGCAGCAACTGGCGCACTTGCATCCCGTACGTAACCCGTTCCCTGAACGACATCGACTTCGGTCCCGACAACGAGGGGATAGCGGTCGGTGACTGCGGCATGGTCATGCGTTCGCTGGAAGATGGGTCAAGGTGGGAGGTCCAGGACCCCGTCACCGGCAATGACCTCCATTGCGTCAGGGTATCGAGCGCCGGGAACCTCATCGCGGTGGGAAGGGGGGGGACGATACTGCAAGCGCTCCGGGGTGAGAAATGGATGGTGCGACCGAGCGGTACGGTAGCCGACCTGCGGGGTATCGCGATCAGGAATGAGGGACGGATGACCATCGTTGGAGCTGGGGGGGCCATACTCCGGACGGAAAACGGGGGGGAGGATTGGTTTCCCCGTCCCAGTCCGACCACGAGGATCCTGAATGCCATTGCCTTTGCCGACGAAATGACGGGCATCGCCGTCGGCGACCTGGGACTCATCATCCGGACCAGTGACGGGGGATTGACCTGGGACCAACGGCCCAGCGGCGTCCAGGAACGACTCAACGGGGTCTGCTTCCTGGATGGTTCATCCGGCATCGCGGTGGGATTCAGGGGCCTCATCCTGGAAACCGGGGACAGTGGGGAAACCTGGAATCGATTGCCCACCGGGACGACCTCTGAACTGTTCGACATCGGATTCACGCCGGATGGTCGGGGCTGGATCGTCGGGGATTCGGGGGCCGTCATGGTCAGGGACCCGGGTACCGATTCCTGGCGGTGGGTGCCACTGGGCACCTCGAACCATCTGCTGGGGTTGGCGCCCCTGTCAGGGGGCATGGTGGAGGCTGTCGGGTTCAATCATACGATTATCAGTCTGCATTTTTAGTTCCTTCAGCCCTTTTGAATAATCGCCCGCATAATCGCCCGCAAATTCGAGGGAGCGCCGTCTGGCTGATCAGGCGATCCCGCTGCCGGTTTTCACGAACGACATGGGGGGAAGATCATGGCTCGCAAGTTCCCGGGAATCATGGCAATCGCGCTCTGTACCCTTCTGCAAACCGTGGCCATTGGTCCTGCAGGAGGAACGGATATCCGCTGCACCGTCAGCGGGATGGCCTTTTCGGTTTACAACCAGCCCATCAGTCGCCTGAAGTTGACAGTCAGGGTCGGAGTGTCGCCCACCGTGGAAGTCAGAACCGACGATTTCGGGTTCTGGTCCTTCGATGATGTTCCCCTGGGCGCGACCGTCCTTGTTTATCCTTCGGAATCGCTATGTTATCCGGGCTCGATCGAATTCAAGAACGTTTTCGAGGATGTGCAGGGCGGCGATTTTCTCGTGTACCCCCGAGTATCGGGCTGGCTGAATACTTATGTCGGCCAGGGGGCGGAGGCTGAGGTCATAGTAGAGGGGATCCAGGTCGGGGTGTCGACCCCCGGGGGTTACTGGGAATTCTATCCGGATGAATTCAACCTCGCACATTCGGGGACCATCTGGTTCCAGAAACCCTTCCATACCTTCAGCCCCCAGGCCCAGGGTACGATCTCGAGTTACGATTGCCGTTTCAGCCCGAGGGCTCCGGCTCTGCCCCAGCAGACTCTGGAATTCGAACCGGATCAGGAAGCTACACCCACTTGGGTCGATCCCGGCGGACTGGGGTGGTATTGCTTTCCCCAGACGCCGGACCACGTTCTGCCGAACAACCCCGAATTCCTTGCCCGGGTGGATTTCCAGGGGATGGGGGGCACCTGGCAGGGGGACCGGATCCGCCTTTGGAATCCAGGTCAGGGTGTGATCCCCGGGGGTCAGGTGACTTCGGTGGTGGACCTTACCGATGACAACGGTCATGTCGGCGAATTCCGTTTTCCGGTTCAAGGATGCGGCCAGGGACGGGTCGACCTCCAGGTCCAGGTCCTGAAATACGGGGTCCCGACGTGGGAGGACCTGCCACCATACTCCTGGCTGACTTCCACGAGCGATGTCGACCTCAACGGGGACGGAATAGTCAGCCTCAGCGATGTCGGACTTCTTTCAACCCACTGGGGAGAATGCATTGGAGACGAAGGATATGAGCCTTGCGCCAACTTCCAGCCTGACAGCCTGGGCTGTATCAGCCTGAGCGAAGTCGCAATATTCCACACCGCCTTCAACTTGAGCGGCGGAAAGGCGTGGGATGTGGACCAGTTCGACGTTTCGGTGGAAGGAGAGATTTGCAGGCCTGATGAAGGGGAGGATTGTGGGGCGGTGGTGGTCTCCTCGTCCTCCGGATGGGATGCCGTGCTGGTCCGGTTCGAGGCTGCGGGCGAACCGGTTTGGCAGCCGATGGCTGGTTTCTCGGGGAAGTCCATCCTCCTGCCCGATCCCGGGGGTGTCGATGCCTGGTGCCTGTACCTCATAGGTCCGGCTCCCGCTGGTTCGATCCCGGCGGGAAGGATGATCCAGGGCGAAAAGGCCGAGGGTGGTTTCCTCCGATTGAGCGGTACGGGTGCGCTGGCCCCTGGGCCCCACAGTCCGAGCGGGGAGGCTGATAACCCCGTAATCACCGCCGTTCCGGCGGACTCCTATCCGAACCCCTTCAATTCCAGGACAACGATCCGGTTCGATATAGATGCAATCTCCTGGGGACGGTTGTCCGTGTTCGACCTTGACGGCCGCCGGGTGGCCCTCCTTTATGAAGGAGTTTTCGACGAGGGTGAAAAAAGGGTCATCTGGGACGGCTCGGATGATCGGGGCAGGCCACTGCCATCGGGTCATTATTGCTTCCGATTGGAAATGGCGAATGGCCGTGGTTCCACCGGTAAGATGACTCTGTTGAAATAGTCCGCGTCTCTCTTCAGGTTTCTTCTACCGGTCGCCGGGCAAGCGTTCGACCTGGGGCCTGGTGTCATCTCCGAAAAGGATGGCGGCGGTGATGGAGTCTTGATGAGCATCCATCCCCACCCAGACGGTATCAGTGCCATACCGAGACGTGGCCAGGGCTCTTGCCCAGGGCCACCGGGGCGCTGGGCAGGATGGTCATGAACCCCACCGGCCCCTGACGGTACTTCTCGGCCATCTCCGGAGAGTTCATGTCCTTCATGGACGAGCACATGGGGAACATGTAGTGGCCGGGGCCCACGCCGGCGGCGCGCATCGCGGCCAGGAACGCCGCCTCGTCCCCCACCTTCCGGTAGTCGCTCTTGTGGATGGGCAGGGCCATGTGGAAGATCGAACTGGTGATGAAGACCAGGACGGCCGAAACGACGATCGGCAGCCAGAGGTCGAACAGGAAATCCATGACGGAACCTCGCAAGAAGGTGGACTGCGCCCGGGAACCGCCCCGCCCCTCACGCGGGCAGACTAGACCACCGGCGGGCTTCCGGCAAGCCGCTACACGTGGTTGCGCAGCATGAGCTCCTTGGGGTGAGGGGCGAGATAGGATTGGGCCCCCACGTAAGGCAGGTCGTGCAGTTCGATGTAATGCTTCAGCAGGGTCATGGGGACCACCAGCGGCACCAGGCCCTTGCCGTATTCCTCGATGACCGCGATCACCCGCTTCTGCTCGGGGTCCGAGATGGTCCCCCGCAGATGTCCCGCCACGTGCAGCAGCGCGTTGACGTGCCTGCGGGTGGTGGCCTTGACTTCCAGGCCCTGCATGAACAGCTCCATGTACCGGTCGCGGAAGGCGGCCGGCCCGTGGTCCGCCACCGCGGCCACCAGTTGCCCCAGTTCCTTGTAGTGCCGCGGGCTGTGGGCCATGAGCAGGTACTTCTCCCTGCTGTGGAAGGCCACGACGTCGCCCCGCTTCCAGCGGCCCGTGAACAGGGCCTTCAGGCGATGGTAGGCGAACACCCTTTCGATGAAGTTCTCGCGCAGGTGGGGGTCGCTCAGGCGGCCCTCCTCCTCGACCGGAAGCAGGGGATTGGCGGCGATGAAGGCGGCGGCGAACAGGCCGCGGCCCCCGTGGTCGGGCATCCCCTTGTCCTGGTAGACCTTCAGGCGGAACACCCCGCAGGAGGGCGAATTCTTCTTGAAGAGGTAGCCGCACAGATCCTCGGCGGCGAGTTCCCGGGTGCGCTTGCGGGACCAGGCGTTCATGCGGTCGGTCCAGTCCTCGCCCGATCTGGGGGCCACCATGCGCGGCGCCGCGGGGTCGCCCTGCAGGCGGACGGTCTCGCGGGGGATGGCCATCCCCACCTCGACCTCGGGGCACACGGGCACCAGGGTGAAGTACTCGGCCAGCACGTCGGTGGCGTACCTGTAGTGCTTGTGCCCGCCGTCGTACCGGACTTCCTGCCCGAGCAGGCAGCTGCTGACGCCGATCCGGATCTCACTCGTCGTCATGGCCGCTCCTCCTCGATGGTCGGGCCGAACATCCTGTCGATCACCTGCCGGCGGTGGGCGAAGATCCCCTCGAGTTGCCGCTTGACGATCAGGGCGTGGGCGACGTCCCCCAGGATGCCGAAGGGCAGGAGATACCTCACGTGGTCGCGGATCAGGGTGCCCCCGGAAGTCTGGGCGAACTCGTGAGAGTGGTGCCAGAAACTGTAAGGCCCCATGAGCTGTTCGTCCACGAATCGATGGGGCGGATCGTAGACCGAGATGATCGATCGCCAGCGGGTCGGCAGGGGACCCAGCCGGATCAGGTAGTCGATGACGGCCCCTTCCTTCATGGTGAGGGGCTGGGGCGTCAGGATCCGGAAATCCAGCCACCGGGGAGTGATGCGGACGAGGTTCTCGGGGCGGTCGAAGAAAGCGAAGACCTCGTCGCGGGGGCGGGGGACGAGCTGTTCCACGACCAGATTCCGGATTTCCACTTTCAGGATCCCTTCGTCCGGGCAAGATGTGACAATGTCTGAATTTTTCCTGGACAAATGTTATACACGATTCTAGGTTGTGTCCAGCCAGAAACCTGCCATCCCGAAGGGGTAACCATGCCGCAGCCGGACGCCAGCAGAACCACTCCGCGACACAGCATCGCGGTCGTTTCCCGAAGGACGGGATTGACCCAGCTCCTGCTCCGGGCCTGGGAACGGCGATACCAGGTGGTTGAGCCGAGCCGCACCGATACCGGCCGGCGGCTTTACACCGACGAGGACGTCGAGCGCCTGACCTTGCTGCGGATCCTGACGGACAACGGTTACCGGATCGGCGATGTGGTGGGACGTCCTCCGGCCGAGTTGAGGACGCTGGCGGCGGAGGCCGCCCCCGCGCCGGCCCCCGCTCCCTCCGGCCGGACCGGGACCGCCGATCCCCGGACCTACCTATCCGAGGCCCTGGACGCCGTCCAGGCCATGGACCAACACCGCCTGGAATCGGTCCTGGAGCGGGCGTCGGTCGACCTGGCCATTCCCGTCCTGCGAAGGGGGCTGATCCAGCCCCTGATGATCCAGATCGGTGAGCGCTGGCGGGAGGGGACCCTCCGGGTGGCCCAGGAGCACATGGCCACGGCCATCGTGAAGACCTTCCTGTCCTCCCTCAACGCCCGCCAGACCGTGGCCGACGGAAGCCCGTTGCTGGCCGTCGCCACTCCCAGCGGGGACCTCCACGAAATGGGCGCGCTGCTGGCCACCTCCCACGCCCTGGAGGTGGGCTGGGACGTGCTGTACATGGGGCCCAACCTGCCGGCCGAGGAGATCGCGGGCGGGATCCGGCTCCGGACCGCGCGGGCCCTGTTCCTCAGCATCGTCTATCCCCCGGGCGATGCGGGAATCGGCGAGCAGATCCTCCTGCTGCGGCGCCTGCTGGACCCGGACTTCCCCGTCATCGTGGGGGGACGGGCGGCCGGGAGCTACCAGGAGATCCTCGACAAGGCCGGGGCCATCCGGGTGGACGGGCCCGGGGACTTCGATCTCGCCCTGAACCACATTCTATCCCACTAGGCCCTCTTCTCCCCTGGACCGTGTCCAGCGGTTTTGGCTGCCAGGAAAAAATGTATAAAAAATGTATAGGAAAAATGTTGACAAAAGATGTACGTTTGATTATCATGCTCAGACCGGACCGAAACGAAAGCCGGTTTGACCATAGATGAATCCGCCGAAACGGCCCCTGGGGGCCTGGACATCGATAACGAGGGAGAGAACCATGAAGACCAGAGAAAACCTGCTTCCGGCCACCGTGCTCGTCCTGACCATGATCCCCGCCCTGGCCCTGGCCGGCAACTGCGGCAGCGGGGACGCCAAGGCCACCCAGGCTTCCGTGGAAGCGCCGGCGGCCGGCGCCAAGGCCATCCTGCCCCTGGCCGAAGAGGCCGGGTTCACCACCCTGGTCGCAGCGGTCAAGGCCGCCGGGCTGGAGGAGGCCCTGGCCGGCGATGGCCCCTTCACTGTGTTCGCGCCCACCGACGAGGCCTTCGCCAAGCTGCCCGAGGGCACGGTCGAGAGCCTGCTGGCCAATCCCGAGGCCCTGAAGAAGGTCCTGCTGTACCACGTGGTCAGCGGCAGCGTGATGGCCGCGGACGTGGTGAAGCTGGAGGGCGCCGAGACCCTCAACGGGGCCCGCGTGGCCATCGACGCCAGGGACGGCGTGAAGATCAACGGCTCCAACGTGATCAAGGCCGATGTCCGGGCCGCCAACGGCGTGATCCACGTGATCGACACCGTGCTGATTCCCGAGAACCTGTAGGCATCGGATCCGACTGAGGACACATCCGGGAAGTCCCGGTTTTGATAAACGGCCCGGCGTCCACGGGCGCCGGGCGGAAAAAGGGAGAGAACCGTGAACAACAACATCCTCAAGCTGCTGGGACTTTCCGTCCTGCTGGCCTTCGCCCTGATGGCGGCCGGCTGCTCCGACGACGACGAGAACACTTCCAACTTGACCGGTCCGGCGCTCGGTGACGGAGCGCTACTGCGGGTGGTCCATGCTTCGCCCGACGCCGGCCCGGTTGACGTCTACGCCGAGGGGGTCGCCGCGCCCCTGCTGGCCAACGTCCCCTACACCGCGACGAGCCAGTACCTCGAGCTCGATCCGGGAACCTACAACATCCAGCTGAGGGCTGCGGGCGCCTCCGCAGCCAGTGAACCGGCCTTCGAGACGGGAGAGATCGAGGTGCCGGCCGATGCGAAGATCACCGCCGTGGCCGCGGGCTTGCTGTCGAGCAACGACCCCGACGAGGCTTTCCGGATCCTGCTGTTCCCCGAGTCCTTCACGGACCCCGGTGCGGGCAACGCCGCCGTGCGCATCGTGCACGGATCGGCCGACGCCCCCGCCGTGGCCGTCGACGTGGGCAACGACGGAACACCGGAAATCGCTTCCCTGGGCCGCTTTGCCGACACCGGAGTCGAGGGCGTGGCCCTGCCGGCGGGCACCTCTCTGGCGGTCGGGATCTGGTCGGCGTCGCCTCTGGCCAAGGTGACCAGCCTGACCACCCCGGCACTGCCGGAAGGTGAGATCTTCCTCGTCGCCACCGGTCTGCTCGGCGAGCTGCCGCGTGACGAGTCCGGGTTCGGCTTGCTGGCCGTGGGCCCCGGCGGCACCATCGGCCTGATCAAGCAGGATCCCGTGTTGTTCGTCCTGCACGCCTCGCCGGATGCGCAGGCGGTGGACGTCAACGTAGGGGGCACCGACGCCGAGCTGGTGGGCGAATTGTCCTTCGGCGAACTCTCCCCGGCGGTTCAGGTGCCCCCCGCGATCTACTCCCTGGACGTCTCCCTTTCCATGGGCGGCGCCCTGGTGAGCACGGTGGTAACCCCCGACCTGATGGCCGGCGAACGCTACCTGGTGGTGGCTTCGGGGTACGGCAGCAATCCCCTGAAGGAATTCACCATCCTGCCCCTCCAGGAGTACTTCGCCGACACCATGAATCCCCTGGTCAGGGTCGTGCACGCAAGCCCGGACGCTCCCGCGGTGGATGTCGGGGTCTATGACGGGATGACCTTCACTCCGGTCGACCCGTTCAGCGGCCTGGACTTCGGTGAATCGTCCTCGCCCATCGGCACGGCCCTGGACCCCGGCAGCCTCACCATCGGCGTGACCGGAGCCGGGACCATCGACCCCGTGGTCGCTTCCTTCGACCTGAACCTGGTCTCCGGCCTGAAGGCCTTCGCGGTGGCGGCAGGGTCGCTGTCCGAGCCGGGCGAAGGATTCCGGTTGATCCTCGTGGACGCCACCCTGTTCCCCTGGCAGGCGGTGGAGGTTCTCCCCAACTAGGCACAACCGTTGTCGGACAAGGGGAGCGCCGAAACCGTCACCAGAGCCCGGGGCCTCACGGTCCCGGGCTCTTCCAAAAGGAGCAGGCAAGATCATGCGGATGAATGACGGGACGCGAAGCCATGCCGTGAACCGGCCTGCCGGGGCCCTGCTGGGCATGTTCATCGCCGACGCCCTGGCCATGCCGGTGCACTGGTATTACGACCGGGCCGCGTTGAGCAGGGATTACGGGCTGGTGGACCGATTCCTGGAGCCGCACAACCCCCATCCCGACAGCATCCTCCATCGCTCGGAATACCGGGTTCCGGGTCCGGATGCGGACATCCTGCACGACCAGGCACGGTACTGGGGTCGGCGGGGCGTGCACTACCACCAGTTCCTCGAGGCCGGGGAAAACACCCTCAACCTGAAGCTGCTGCACCGCCTGTTGACCAGGCTGGCCGCCGGTGAGGCCTATGATCCGGACCGCTATCTGGAGGACATGGTGGAATACCTGCGCACCCCGGGCAGCCATCGGGACACCTACGTCGAGGAATGGGTCCGGGGGTTCTTCCAGCGCCGGGCCCGGGGGTTGCCGCTGGATCGCTGCGCTCCCGTCGAGAAACACGTGGGGGGCCTGGCCGGGGCGCTGGGGGTCCTGATCTGGCATTCGAAGGATGCGGCGAGGGCCCTGAGCCTGGCCCGGGAACACCTGCAGTTGACGCATGCCGGACCCATGATGGCCGCCGCCCTGGAAGCGGTGGCCGGAATCCTGTTGCCCGTCCTCGAGGGCCGATCGTTGCGGGAGTCCGTGTCGGCGGCGCGGGCCAGGGATGGACTGTTCCTTCCCGGCAAGGACCTGCTCGTCCGGGAGGATCGGGATGATCTGGAGGTCATCGGTCGCCGTCTGTCACCGGCGTGCTACGTGGGGCATGCGGTCCCGGCCGCCGTCTATCTCGCCTGGAAATACCACGAGGATCCCCGGGCCGGGCTGATCGCCAACACCATGGCGGGAGGGGACAATTGCTACCGCGGCGTGGTCCTCGGGGCGCTGCTCGGAGCCGCCGGCGGATTCCAGGTCTGGCCCGAGGAATGGGCGGAGGGGTTGCTGGCGCCTCCGCCGCTGCCGCGATGAACCGGGGCGGCCTTCAGCCGTGCAGGGGACGGTCGAAGGTCGCCAGGGCGGCTTCCTTCACGACCTCCGACAGGGTCGGATGGGCGTGGCAGACGAGGGCCAGATCCTCGCTCGAAGCGCCGTAGGCCATGGCGGCGGTGGCCTCGGCGATGAGGTCCCCGGCGCGAGGACCGATGATGTGCACGCCCAGCAGGCGGTCGGTGCCGGCATCGGCCAGGATCTTCACCCGTCCGTCGATGTGCCCCAGGGCCAGGGCCCGGCCGTTGGCCCGGAAGGGGTAGACGCCCTTCCGGAACTTCACGCCCGCCTCGCGCAATTGCTCTTCGGTGCGGCCGACTGTGGCGATCTCCGGTTCGGTATAACACACCCCAGGGATGATCGACCGGTCGACATAACCAGCATGGCCGGCCAGCCGTTCGGCGCAGGCCACGCCCTCGTCGGTGGCCTTGTGGGCGAGCAGGGGGCCCCCGATGACGTCCCCGAGGGCGTAAACCCCGGGAGCCGTGGTCTGGAAATCCGCATCGACGGTCAGGAAACCCCGGTCGTCGGGGGTGACGCCCACGGTTTCCAGGCCGAGGTCCGACGTGAACGGACGGCGACCCACGGCCACCAGGACCCGATCGGCCTCCAGGGGGTCGCGACCCTCGATGGTGACGGTGGCGTAGGACCCCTCGCCCGGGCCCCCGACCTTCGCCCCGGTCACCCGGGCGCCCAGGACGAATTCCAGCCCCTGCTTCTTGAAGATGCGCAGGGCTTCGCGGGCGATCTCCCCGTCGGTGCCGGGCAGGATGCGGTCGAGGTACTCGACCACGGTGACCTTGGCGCCCAGCCGCTTCCAGACCGATCCCAGTTCCAGGCCGATGTATCCTGCCCCGATCACCACCAGGTGCTTGGGCACCTCGGCGTAGGCCAGGGCGGTGGTCGAGTCGCCGACGATGCGGCCGTCCCGCTTCACCCCGGTCAGATCGGCAGGCTGGCTGCCGGTGGCCAGGATGACGGACTTCGCCTTCAGGGCGGTTTCCCCACCGTCAGCCGCGGCGACGACCACCCGGCCGGGCCCGTCCAGCCGCCCCGTCCCCACATACCGGGAGACCTTGTGCTGCTTGAACAAGCCGTCGATCCCGCCGGTCAGCTGCTCGACGATGCCGTCCTTGCGCCGGTGCATGGCCGCCAGGTCCAGCCCGGGGTCCTTGACCTTGATGCCGTGTTCCGCCAGGCCGCCGGCGGTCTCGGTGAACTTGTGGCTGGATTCGAGCAGGGCCTTGCTGGGGATGCAGCCTATCCGCAGGCAGGTGCCCCCCAGGCGCTTCTCCTTCTCGATGCAGGCCGTCTTCAGGCCAAGCTGGGCCGCGCGCAGGGCGGCGGCGTACCCGCCGGGCCCCGCACCGATGACGACCAGATCGAAGGCATCGTTTCCGCTCATGCTCAGACCTTCAGCAGCAGCCGCTCGGGCTGCTCGACGCAGTGCTTGACGTGCTTGAGGAACATGACGGCCTCCCGGCCGTCCACGATCCGGTGGTCGTAGGTCATGGCCACGTACATCATGGGCTTGATGACCACCTGGCCGTCCACGGCGACCGGCCGGTCCTGGATGGCGTGCAGCCCGAGCACCCCGCTCTGGGGCGGGTTGATGATCGGCGTGGACATCAGCGACCCGTAGACCCCGCCGTTGCTGATGGTGAAGGTGCCGCCCTCCAGCTCGGTCAGGTCCAGCTTGTTCGCAGCGGCGCGGGCTCCGAAATCGGCGATGGTCTGCTCGATGGTCCCGAAGTCCATGCTCTCGGCGTTGCGCAGCACCGGCACGACCAGCCCCTTGCCGCCGCCGACGGCCACCCCGATGTCCTGGTAGTCGTGGTAGTGGATGATCTGCTCGTGGATCTGGGCGTTGAGCTCGG
>Ga0180009_10005811_pt1 | contig 13105 bp, 15 predicted proteins | sample OS_PC_MetaG_FD_123537 | JGI IMG/M metagenome (GOLD analysis project Ga0180009, IMG submission 123537) | Groundwater microbial communities from the Aspo Hard Rock Laboratory (HRL) deep subsurface site, Sweden - OS_PC_MetaG | ecosystem: Environmental > Aquatic > Deep subsurface > Groundwater... | reverse complement strand
TTACCTCTTTAGATAAAGATAAAAACTTAAGCGTAGGAACTGTTGCACATACTGATTCTGATTGTCTACTGTCCATAGCAGACCTCCTGTTAAAAAAACCCAAAAAAATGTTCAAAGAGCTACAATATTTTAGTTTATCACACTCCAAGATTCTTTGTCAATTAACGATGTTTACAGTATAGCATACTCCCCTATTTTGTCAAGCAAAATGCAAAGGGCTTGCCTATTTTTTGGGTTTCTGATAAAAAGAAGTATTATGGCTAACAATACTGAGCACAAATTGCCGCCGCAGAATATTGAGGCAGAAAAATCATTACTGGGTTCTTTAATGCTGGATAAAAATGCAATCATTAAAGTTGCTGATTATCTCCAGTCAAAAGATTTCTATAAACAAAACCATCAGCAGATTTTTCAGGCAACTCTAGAACTTTTTGAAAAAGGAGAACCAGTTGATTTATTATCTGTCTCTATTCGGCTCAAAGAAAAAAACCTATTAGAAGAAATTGGTGGAAACAGCTATCTGACTGAACTTATCAATACTGTTCCCACAGCTACTCATATCTCAAACTACGCCAAAATTGTCCAGAGAAAACGCATACTAAGAGATTTGATTTCAAGCAGTCAGGAAATTAATATAATGGGTTATGATGAACAAGAAGACATTGATATCCTTTTGGATCGGGCTGAACAAAGAATTTTCAGCATTGCCCAAAAAAGTTTGACTCAACGCTTCATTCCAATTAAAGAAGGCTTAGAAAGCGCTTTTGAAAGAATTGATAATTTGTCCAAACACAAAGGAGGCCTCCGAGGGCTTCCAACTGGCTTTACTGCATTAGATAATATTTTAGCTGGCTTGCAAAAATCTGACTTTATAATTTTAGCCTCCAGGCCCTCTTTAGGAAAAAGCGCTATGGCTGTAAATTTTGCAGCTAATATTGCTATCAATAAAAAGATACCAGTTGGTATATTTAGCTTAGAGATGTCAAAAGACCAAATAATAGATAGATTGATTGCTGGTTTAGCCAATGTTGACTTATGGCGTTTAAGAACTGGCCGGCTTTCCAGCGAAGGCGAAGATAATGACTTTTCTAGAATTCAACATGCAATGGCTTTGTTGTCTGAAGCCCCAATCTATATTGATGATGCTGCTTCTTCTAATGTTCTCCAGATGAGAGCAATGGCGAGAAGATTGCAGGCATCACATGGTTTAGGACTGATTATTATTGATTATTTGCAATTGATGGAATCAAGAAACCCAATGGCCAATATTGTTCAACAAGTATCTGAAATTTCTAAAGCCCTTAAAGGATTGGCTAGAGAACTTAATGTCCCAGTTCTTGCTCTATCCCAGCTCTCCCGAGCAGTAGAGCATAGAAGCCCTCAAATCCCAAGATTAGCCGACTTAAGAGAATCAGGATCTTTGGAGCAGGATAGCGATGTTGTACTCCTTATATATCGCGAAGACAGGTATAATACAGAAACTGCCAGAAAAAATATCGCTGATATTATTATTGCAAAGCACAGAAACGGACCAGTTGGAAAAGTTGAGCTATATTTTGACGACCAAAGAGTATGTTTTAGAAATCTTGAAAAAGAACAATATCAGCAATAAGTGTTTAAAGCCCGGCTTTAAACAACATTATTATGTATCCTAAGAGTATTCAAAAACTTATTGAGTTATTTTCTAAATTCCCTACTGTTGGACCGCGAACTGCTAGCCGTTTTGTTTTTCATCTAATAAAACTTGACCAAGAAAAATTTGATGAATTATTAAATTCAATTACAGACTTAAGAAAAGCAATAAAAATCTGCTCATCTTGCTTTAATCCATTTGAGACATTAGATGACGCAAACCTCTGCCCTATCTGTAGAGACAATTCCCGCGATAAAAGCTTGCTCTGCATTATTGAAAAAGAAATTGATTTAATTTCAATTGAAAAGACAAAAAAATACAAAGGCCTTTATTTTATTTTAGGAGGAACAATTAATCTGAAAAAAAGTGATAAGAATATAATAAGGATTGAAGAGTTGAAACAAAGAATTGAAAATGACAATTTCCAAGAAATAATAATTGCCACTAATCCTACCACAGAAGGTGAAGCCACTACTCTGTTTATAAAAAGAGAATTAAAATCCTTAAATATCAAAATCACCCGGCTTGGCCGTGGCCTGCCTATGGGCGGAGAATTAGAATACGCTGACGAAGAAACCCTTACCAGCGCCTTTGAAGGACGAAAGTAAAAACCCCGCCAACGCGGGGTTAATCTTATCCTATTTCTATTTTAGTGATTTCAACTTCAGTGAAAAGCTGACGATGGCCAGCTTTCTTTTTATACCTGGTTTTAGGCTTATATTTGAAAACTATTACTTTTTTATCCTTTCTCTGCGATAAAATCTTGCCAACAACCTTAGCTCCTTTTACAAAAGGAGTTCCAATCTCTAATTTTCTATTTTTCTCCAATAACAAAACCTCTTTAAAGGTTATTTCGCTGCCTTCTTTCTTATCAATTTTCTCAATTTTAATTTTGTCGCCAGGAGCAACTTTATACTGCTTGCCCCCTGTTTTAATTATTGCAATCATATTTATATTTTACTCTTCTAACAATGGCGGTTCAATATCTGGTTCTTTGAGTTTTATCTTTGACTCCTTCTCAGTTATTCTTACCACATCTTTATCAATTTTGGCAAATTCTTTATGTGCCTTTTTGTAAGTATTCACGGTTGTACCCAGATGATTTCCAATCTTTTTCATATATTCACTATAAGTTAACAGATGCCGACCAAGCCGCTCTACATGATTAATTATTTCTTTTGCCTGTTCGGAAATCTTTTGATTCTTAAGACCTTGTAAAACAGTTTGCAGATAAGCTAAGAAAGATGTAGGAGAAATAACTATAACCTTTTTCTTGCCAGCGTAATAAATCAAATTATTGGTATCATCAGTAACTGCTCCAACTTTATTAATAAGCAAATCATAATAAACTGCTTCTGAAGGAATAAACATAAAAGCGAAATCCATTGTGTTTTCTTCTGGTTTTACATACTTTGATGTTTCGTCAATTCTAATTTTAAGATCGTTTACAAAAGCTTTTTCGTATTTTCTTTTCTCTTCAGTATTATTTGTCTCTAATATTCTATTGTAATTTTCTAAACTAAATTTAGAATCAATTGGAATAATTCGTTTACCAACAAACACTACTGCATCAACTATAGTTCCATCTTTAAACGGATATTGCATTTGATAGGAACCTGGCGGCAAAACATTCTTTAAAACAGTTTCTAAATAATACTCTCCTAAAACTCCTCTTTGCTTTGGGTTTTTTAAAATATCCTGAAGACTCCGAAGCTGATCTGCAAAACCTACAACCTGCTTATTGGTTTCATCTAAGCGCGTGAGTTTTTCAGTAACATCCTGAATAATTTTAGCGCTCTGTCCAAACTGAGACTGAATGACTTTGGTTGACTCAGATAACTTACTGTCCAAAACCTGCGTAATATGATTCATTTGCTGCTGGAGCATAACCAATGCATCCGACTGCTTTTCTGGTTTCTTCTTCAATATTAAAAAAATGCCTACTACTAAACCTATTACAAATACTATTAAAATACCAATTATCACCTGCTCCATTAAACATATATTATAACAATTTCAATAAAAAATCAACCTTTTTTATTTCAAGAATATATATTTATACCTTAGCGAATCAAGGTTCTTGAGCGAAGCGAAAGGTTCTTATTTGAGGAATATTTCTGTTAGAAGAAAAGCAATATAAATCCCTATTAAAAGAATAGCTTCTTTTTTAGTGATCTTTTTGTCAGTTTTAACAACTATTAAGAAAAATACAGCTGATACTACAAGAAAAATGCGAGCAATAGCAAAAGGAGAAAAATCTATATTTCTAATTGGTGAAATTAAAACAACAATTCCTAAAACAAGGGTAGCGCTAACAATAACCGAACCCATTAAGTTCCCTAAAATCAGCCAGGTCTGACGCTTTCTTGCCGAAATAATGGCAAAATAAGTTTCAGGCAAAGCATTGCCTAAACCAACAATCAAAATACCAACTATTGGAAGGCTAATGTTCAAAACATCAGAAAAAACCTGAGCGCTTTGGACCACGCCCCAGGAAGCTGCTGAAAGTAAAACTAAAGATACTATTACATTTCCTAAATCTTTTAAAAAGACCTTAAAATGTCTAATGCTTTTAGGTTCTTTTCTATTTCTTAAAAAAGCTATAAATCCCAGACCATACTTATGTTCGTTTTTATTCCCTTTATACACTTTTCTGAATCTTTCCTCTTTTGAAAAAAGCCAAAAGATATAAAGAACAAAAGCTAAAAGCAAAATTAAACCATCGCCTCTTCCTAAGCTTCCATCCAAAATTAAGACTAATGGTAAAACAGCGATTACAGCAGTAAAAATAGTGCTTGTCTGAACCATTTTGCTTCTTACTGGTATGACAGTATTGCCTATTAAAATCGCCAAACCCACAGCTAATGTCAAATCAATTACATTTCCTCCAACGATTTCTCCAAAAGAAAGCTGCGGAATTCCATGCAGAGCTGAATTAATGCCAACAAACAAGTTGGGCAATGTGCCGGCAAAAGCCATAACAAAAAAAGCTAACACAAACTCCCTTAAGGCCAAATATCGAGCCATTCTTATTAAACACTTAATTAGCCTAGAACCAGACCAAAATAAGAGAAAACAAGAGATTATAAAAATGAATAACCAAATCATAGTATACGAATAGCCTTAACGAATAGGCACATACGAATTAAATATCGGTTTCATGTCTTACAATAAAATAATATTTTGTAGCTTCAATCAATATTAAGTTTATAAAACCAAGAGCTGCAAGCAATCCCCAATCAAAAAGATTCAAAGGCACGGTTTTTAAAAGTGTTTGAAATGGAGGCAAATAAATAGCTGCGAAAAGAGCAAAGACTCCAAGAATCCAAGCATAAACTAAAAATTTGTTTGAAAAGGGGTTTATGCGCCAGATATTTCTTCTTAAACTTTTACAAGAAAAAACATAAAAAAGCGAACCTATGGCCAATCCTCCAAAAATTACTGTTCTAATATGAGGAATTTCATAATTAGAATATTTTAAAAGATAGAAAAATAATGCTAAAAGAAATAAATCAGTTGTTATTCCAATAATAAAAATCAATGCCTTCATTTCTCGGTTCAAAAGTAGTATATCATGACCTTGAGGTTTTTGCTTCATTAAATCCTTTTCTTTAGGCTCAAAAGCTAAAGCAATACCAGGGAGACCATCTTCAATAAGATTTACCCACAAGATTTGGACAGCAGTAATTGGCAAACAACCAAAGACAAGCCCTACTCCAACTAAAATTATCTCAGTAAAAGAGCTAGAAAGTAAATAAGTAATTACCTTGCGAATATTGTCAATAATTGCTCTTCCCTCTTCTACAGCAGCTACAATAATATTGAAATTATCAGTAAGCAAAACAAGATCGGAAACCTCTTTAGCAACTTCTGTGCCAGAACCTAAGGCCACGCCAATATCAGCTTTTTTCAAAGCTGGAGCATCATTAATACCATCGCCAGTCATTGCTATCACTTCTCCTCTATCCTGCCATGCCTGAATAATTCTCATTTTATGCTTTGGTTCAACCCGAGCATAAATCTGAATATCCTTTACTCTTTTTTGAAATTGCTTATCTGAAAGTTTATCTAATTCTTTGCCTTCCATAATATTTTTTTCTTTCACTTTAAACCCTAATTCCAAAGCTACTGCTTTTGCTGTTAACTTGTGGTCGCCAGTAACAATAATCGGCCGCATACCTGCCTGCCGGCAGATCTCTATTGCTCTTTTCACTTCTTTCCTGATCGGATCCTTCAATCCTATCATTCCAACAAAGACAAGATTATCAAACAAGTCTTTAAGATTATCAATCTTCTTATATGCTACAGCTACAACTCTTAATCCTTTTCCAGTGAGCTCTTCTAAGGTATCTTTTAATTCATCTCTCTTCTGCCAACTTAAAAGTTCTTCTTTTCTGCCTTTTCTAAAATACTTTGACATTTCTAATAATTTCTCTGGAGCGCCTGAAACATAAAGAACATCTTCATTTTTATTTAAAGTAAATGCTTTAGCTAAGTATTTATTAACCGGGCTAAATGGAAGCTCGGTTATTTTTGACATTCTTTTTTCCAATTCTTTTTTATTAATTCCTGCTTCAACTCCTGCTAAAAGCAATGCCTTATCTGTTGGCCTGCCTTGAATAATCCATTTCTCCATTGTTTCCTCTGGATTCTCAATAAATGCCTCATTACACAAAGTAGCAATCTTAAGAGCTAAGTTGCGGCCTGCTCTTGTCTCTGTTATAACTTCAGTTACTTTCATTTTTCCTTCAGTCAAAGTAGCTGTCTTATCAGTTGCAATGATAGAAGTGCTTCCAAGCGTTTCAGCTGAAGCAAGTTTTCTTACTAATCCTTTCTTTTTCAAAATTCTCTGCATTCCTAAAGCTAAAATAACAGTCATGGCTACAGGCAAACCCTCGGGAATAGCAGCTACTGCCACTGCTACTGCTATTGTAAACATTTCTAAAAATGTGTTTCCAGTAATGATTCCTTCAATAAAAATAATGATACAAATTGCTACAACAACTAAACCAATAATTTTAGCAAATCTTGCTAATTTTTTTTGCAAAGGTGTTTTTTCTTCTTTAGCTTCTTTCACCATCTGAGCTATCCTGCCTATTTCAGTTTCAAAGCCAGTTGCAGTAACCATTGCTTTTGCTTTTCCATCTTCTACAACTGTACCCATATAAACCATATTGTCTCTATCTGCCAAAGGCCTTTTCTTTGGCAATACATCTGCCTTTTTCTCAGCTGCTAGCCATTCGCCAGTCAAAGCCATTTCATTTGTCTTCAAATTATTGCTTTCAATAATACGTCCGTCAGCTGGAACTTTATCTCCAGGGCTTAAAATAAAGATATCGCTAGGTACTAATTCTTGAGAATCTACAATTTTTGTATTGCCTTGTCTTATAACCTGAGCACTAATCTTAACTATCTTTTTTAATTTTCTCAAAGCATCACCAGCTTTATTCTCTTGAAAAAAACCAACAATAGTATTTAAAAAAACAGCGCCAAAAATAACAATGGCGTCAGTAAATTCTTTAAAAAACAAAACTACTATTCCAGCTATTACTAGAATATAAATTAAAGGACTTTTAAATTGTTCGAGAAATATCCTTGTCTTGGAAAGAGACCTTTCTTCTGGAAGCAAATTCCTGCCAAACTTTTCCCTTCTCTCTTTTACTTCTTTTTCATTTAAACCATCTTTAGAATCTGTTTCAAGTTTTTCAACTGCTTCTTTCCAAGAAAGACTATGCCAAGCAGTTTCTTTTTCCATTCCTCTATTGTATCAAAAAACAAGCTAATAAAAAAGCAGGTGGGAAGGTCACCTGCCCTGATTTTATTTTATTTATTTTTCTCAATAAATTTTTCTATATGCTTAATAAATTCATTAAAATCATTCAGGTCTTTTTTAATAATAGTTAAAATTTCTTCTGGAGATACTTTCCAACTAATAATATTTTCTTCATGTTTTTGTTGATACTTCCAAAACTCCTTGGAAATATTCATCAATAAAATATTTATAATCGCGGTAATAATTAACTATTTTTTCTTGAAAATTTAAAGAATTTTCTAAATCTTTGAAATAAATCAATTCTCCATTATTAATAATTTTAAACTGAAAATGCAATGGTACTTCCTCTATAAAAACTAAATCAATCTTTTTATCTTTAAAACACAAGTTTAAATCTGAAAAAAGATTCCCATAAATCTTTGCTCTTTTTTCTTTTTTAGGCAAGCCCTTTTTAAATCTTACTCCAATATCAAAATCACTTTCTTTTCTTTGAAAGCCAGAAACTTGAGAACCAAAAAGATAAATATCGGCTAATTGATATTCTTCAGCAATTTTATTTAATTTTGTTTTTGAAAAATCCATAATATCTTAACGAATCAAGGTTCTTATATTATTATAACAAGAATACAACAATTCCACAAACAAAAAAAGCAGGTTGGATGGTTACCTGCCTTTGTTTAGCCGTCTATTTGTCTAAGGCGGCATTTTCGTCTGAAGAAGATGAAATTATTCCTAAGAATATTCCGCCTCCCTCCCAAGGATAAAAAACTGAATCTTCAGAATTGATTTCGGGCAACAAAATCTTTTTTTTCTCTTCTTTCTTTTCTTTCTTTTCTTCCTTCATAGTTTTCTCCTTGCTATATTTAGTTTTTAAGGTTCATAAATTTCAACCGAAACAAAAAAGTCGATCTTTGCAGACCGACTAAATTGTAATTAAAATAAAACTTAGCCAGTCCGTTGATCGACGCCTTTAATAACGTATGCCTTAAAAATAAATGTTATTTCGCTCATATAATTATGACGAAATTTAATCCATTTTATTACACTAAGAATCTTAGCTCCTTAAAAGTTACTGCGCTCCCACGGGGAATCGAACCCCGGTTCCCAGCTTGAGAAGCTGATGTCCTAACCGCTAGACGATGGGAGCATCATTTTTAATCTATCACAAAACAAAACTATTGACAAGATTAAAAATTTATGCTAATATTGAAAAATGTTCACTCACAAAAAAATATGGTCTGTCTTATTGAAAGGATGAAAGAATGAAAAATACAAGATTACTAACGGGCCTAGCGATAACAACGATTATTGTCTTTATACTTGCTTTCGCCCTTGCAAACAGAAAAGGGCCTACAGTTATTGACAATAAAACAGCGTTTTCTCCTCCTAAAAAAATCGAAACAATCGTAGTAAAAGAAGGAGAATGTCTGTCAGTGATTGCTCATCAAAGGGATGTTTCTTGGAAATACCTAGCCCAATTAAATGGTATGGAAAACCCCAGTTTTGTCAGAGCAGGGCAACTTTTAAAAGTCCCTGCAGAATAGTTCATTCTTAAAAAGCCTTGCGGCAATATAACGCAAGGCTTTTTTCTATCTTAAAGATTGTGATATTTCAACTAAATTTATATCGCTCACCACTCCAACAGCAATAGCTGACAAGATACTGTATATATGTTCTTTTTCTAAAGATTCTTTAAACCAAAATGGAACAATATTGCCTTGGTAATTTATTTTAAAGTTCGTTCCATCAGAAGTAACATTTAAATCACTGATTTGCAAATCTGCTTTTTTGTAAAATCCATAGGTTAAGTATTCAGCAACACATACATTTCTTATATCCCTAATCTGATCTTTATCAAAGTTTAAAACCAAAAACCCATGAGCTGGTATAATTTTAGCTAATCTTTTAATATTAGAAATTTCTTTTTCATCATCGCTATCTGTTATTACTAAAATCGGAAGTTTGGATTTCTTAAGAAAGAAATCTGATGTCTCTGGCCCCAAAATTAAAACATTTTTATCCTTTAATATTTTAGAAATAATTTTAGTAGCAAAAGAACAATCTTTGCCAACAATAACAACAACACAGGGTCTTTTTATGAAAAATAAAAGTTTATTCATAGTCAGGCGGTATCTGATAATAATTTATAATGTATTTTGCCAATTCTTTGAAAATTGGCACTGCTGAATATTCAGCAGTTCTAGTTTCAGGATTATCAAGCTTAATTAAAATTAAAAACTCGGGCTCAAAAGCAGGGAAAAAACCAACAAAGCTTTGCCAAGTTTCATCCGAATAACCCTCTTTATCTATTCTAAGGCTTGACCAAGAAACTTGAGCAGTTCCTGTTTTTCCAGCAATATAGTAGCCAGGAATTCTAGCGCCTTTGCCAAAACCATTTTCAACCACGCTAACCATCATTGCTGTTATTTGAGAAGAGGTTTTTAAGGAAATAACTTGGTTTGAAGATATTTCAATTTGGGTTTCAATAATTCCACCATCTTGCAGAATCTTTTCTACTAGATAAGGTTTAACTAATTTTCCACCATTAGCAACTGCACAAAACGCTCTAACCAATTGAATAGGAGTCATTTCAATTCCCTGACCAAAAGAAGCAGTGGCAAAGTTTATCTCATAACCTTTTCTAAACTCTCTATTTTCAGAAAAAACTTCTCCTTGTAAATCAATTCCAGTTGGTTCAAAAAAATCAAAATCCTTTATATATTGCAAAAACAGGTCATGGCCCAATTGTTTTTCAACAAACACAGCTCCAGTATTAATTGATTTCTCTAAAACCTCTATCATAGTTTGCTCTCCGAAAACTCTCTCATTGTAATTTTCAATAACATACTTGCCAATTTTAATCTTTCCATAATCAGTATAAATGGTTTGAGGCGTTATTTTCCCCTGGTCTAAAGCAGCTGCCATAGTAATTGGCTTAAATGCAGAGCCCGGCTCAAATAGTTTCTGTACAGCCCCATTTTGAAAAATCTGGAAATCATCAATTTCTGAATAATAGTTTGGATCAAAACTTGGAAAATGAGCTAAAGCGAAAATTCTTCCTGTGTTGGGGTCTAAAACAATGATTTGCCCTGCTTCAATATCTAAGTTCTCTTTAGCCTTTGCTAATAACTTCTCTGCCATAAACTGAACATTGTAGTCAATGGTTAAAAAAATATCAGCGCCCTTGTTAGATGCTTGAGAATTTTCAGAGAAAAAAATTCTCTCTTTGCCCTGAAGAAAATCATCATAATAACCCTCTATTCCATACTGGCCTTTTTCTTCGCCGCCAAAAAACCCAATTATCTGAGAAGCCATAGTTGCTTGAGGATACTGCCTGAAAGATGCTTCTCCCAAATAAACGCCTGGCAAATCTATTTCTTTTAAGGATTGCTCTTCTTCTTCTGTTAAGTTGCTTTTTATTTTCTCAAATAAACTATCTCTTTCAATTTTTTCTAAAATCAATTCTTCTTCTAAGTTAAAAATCTGAGAAAGCTCTCTTGCTGTTTTTTCTTTTTCTTTTATCTCTTCAGGAGAAACGAAAATATATTTCCCTTTAATATTCGTAGCTAAAATTTCCCCTCCATTAAAGAAAATCTCTCCTCGCTCCCCTTTTATAAGCTGGAAGCTTCTTTGCTGTCCTTGAGCCAACGCTCTGTAAAGCTCTTGTTTAACAATTTGATAATAAACCAAGCGGCTAATAATAGCCGCTCCGAATAATATAATTAAAATAAATATTAAATTAATTCGCCATTTTTTCATTTTGCGACAACTTGAGTATCTAAAACTCGAATATAGTGAACTTTATCTATTTTTTCAAAATTAAGCTCTTCTAATAAAAGCGTAAGATTTTCTAAAGAATTTATCTGCGCTGAACTAATTTCTAAACTCTGATTTTCTTTTGAAATCTCAGCTATTCTTTTTTGATATCCTTGAATTGAATATCTTTCTGAAACTTCAGCATTAACTTGGAATATATAAAAAACTAAAAAAGTAATTGTTAATAAAGCACTCAAAATCCAAAATACCCTTAAATTAATACGAGAAAATGTTATGCGATTTACTAAACAATGTGTAGTCATACTTTTGTTGCTGCTCTAAGTTTTGCGCTGCGCGAACGAGGATTAATTTTAATTTCTTCTTGAGAAGGCGTTGTTGGTTTTTTGGTTAAAATATTTAAATTTGAATCTTTGAAAAAATTCTTAACAATTCTATCTTCTAAAGAATGGAAGGAAATTACTACAATTCTGCCACCAGGTTTCAAAATTTCCACAGCTTGAGTTAAACCTTTTTTTAAATTATTCAGTTCGTCATTAACAGCAATCCTTAATGCCTGAAATGTTCTAGTGGCAGGATGAATTTTTTCTCTTCTGCGCCCGATAACTTTTACTAATTGAAATGTTGTTTTAATCGGCCTTTCTTGAATAATGTTTTTAGCAATTCTTTTTGCAAATCTTTCTTCTCCGTATTCTTTTAAAATCTTTTCAATCTCTTTTTGAGAATAATTATTTATAATTTTGTCAGCAGATAAATCATTATCCAAGCTGTATCTCATATCAAGAGGTTCATCTTTTAAAAAAGTGAATCCCCTTTCCGACTCTTCCAAATGCCAGCTGGACATCCCAAGATCAAACAAGATTCCATTGACTGGCCCAAAACTATGTTTTTGAACGATCTTCTTTAAATTGGTATAAGAATCATTTGCTAAAACTAATCTATCTATTTTCGATAAGCTAAGCTTATCGAAAATATCTTTATCTAATTCTATTCCTAAAACTTTTCCATTGGGTTTTGTTTTTTCAAGAATACTATATGTATGACCGCCTCCATTTATTGTACAATCAATAAAATTTTCATTTGGCTTTGGGTCTAAATATTGTAAAACTTCTTTTTTAAGAACAGGCGTGTGCATTTTAAACTCCTAGTTCTGAGAGCCGTTCAGCTATATCTCCTACTGCTGTTTCGGTCTTCTTCCTAAAATCCTGCCATTTATTCTTATCCCAAATTTCAATTCGGTTAGAAAGACCAATAATAAACACATTTTTCTTCAAGAGAGCATATTCCTTTAAATAATCAGGAATTAAAATTCTCCCTAACTTATCAAACCCTACATCCACTGCTCCAGAAAACATAATCCGGACAAAACCCCGAACATCAACTTGAGAGGTGGGTAAACTTTCAAGTTTTTTTGCTAATTTCCCCCACTCTTCTAATGGATAAAGCACTAAACATTTCTCAATGCCCCTAGTGATTACTATCTTTTTTCCCAACTCTTTCCTAAGCTTGGATGGAATAGATAGTCTCTTTTTGTGATCTATTGAATATAGATATTCGCCTATAAGCATAATAAGTTTTCCCCCAAAAAGGTTAAAAAAGATTAGTTTTCCCCAAGGTTTTCCACAATTACCCACCTATTTCCTTTATACCTCTTTCTATAGGGTCTCGTCAACCCATACTTTTCCACAAATTATCCCCACCCTCTTCAAAACAAAAAACAGCCCCAAATAAGACCATTTTAAAATAATAAAACTAAATATTTTCTTTATTGATTAATAATCATTTTAAATCCCTTTGGATCAATCTCTACTTTGCTCCCCCTAACAAGTTCTTTAGAAAGCAAAGCAGACGCTAAAACGTTTTCTACTTTGTCCTGGATAACCCTGCGCATTTCTCTTGCGCCGAAAACTGGGTTATAACTCAAC
>Ga0180009_10005810_pt1 | contig 13105 bp, 9 predicted proteins | sample OS_PC_MetaG_FD_123537 | JGI IMG/M metagenome (GOLD analysis project Ga0180009, IMG submission 123537) | Groundwater microbial communities from the Aspo Hard Rock Laboratory (HRL) deep subsurface site, Sweden - OS_PC_MetaG | ecosystem: Environmental > Aquatic > Deep subsurface > Groundwater... | reverse complement strand
TTTCATATCATCTCAACGCCCATGGCCATGCTGTACAATGAAGGGGCCGTGATCATGGGCCTTTTACAATACCTTCTGCCCTTTATGATTTTAAATATTTACGTCAGCCTTGACGGCATTAAGAGAGCCTGGCCGAGGCGGCAAAAAGTCTGGGCTGCACTGAATGGCAGGCGTTTCGTGAAGTGACGCTCCCGTTAAGCATGCCCGGTGTCAGTGCCGGTTGCCTGCTGGTTTTTGTATTGACCTGCGGCACCTATCTCCCCCCGATGATTTTAGGCGGTCCGGGAAATGAAATGATCGCGAATCTCATTTTTAAACGGGTGATCGGTACCCTTGACTGGCCGTTCGGTTCGGCTATCAGTACGATTCTGATGGCGTTGCTCATGGTCATTGTCTACACCTACAACCGGTATATGGGAATCAACCAGATATTTAAAACCCTGAGCAATGAGTCGTAACAGGAAATTTGACATGAAAAAATGGATTTCAGGATGGTCATTGATAAAAGTATTTACGCTCCTGGTATATGTCTGGATGTTTACCCCCATTGTTGCCGTTGTCCTTCTGGCATTCAACCCCCAGCAGTTCGGGTCTTTCCCAATGGAAGGCCTAAGCGTCAAGTGGTTTGTCAAACTCTCGCACAATTCAACCATCCTGGATGCCTTTAAAAATTCCCTGGTGCTGGGATCGTTTACAGCAGTTTTATCTACAGCCTTCGGCGTGCCCGCGGCCATCGCATTTATCCGGTATGACTTTAAAGGAAAGGAATTTTTAAATACACTTTTAATTGCACCCATCATGGTTCCCGAGGTGGTCCTGGGGGTTGCCCTGCTGCTGTTTATCAGATGGCTTCAGCAACCCAAGAGTTTTGTCCTTCTGGTCATCGGCCACGTGGTCCTGACCCTGCCCTATGTTCTTCTCATAGTCCAGGCACGGCTGGTTGGAATCAAGAAAGAATATGAAGAGGCGGCATTATCGCTTGGCGCCAATCCGTTTCAGACCTTCAGGGAAATTACCCTGCCGTTGCTGACACCGGCCATCCTGGCCGGCATGCTGTTTGCGTTTACCATTTCCTTTGATGATGTAACGGCAACGCTTTTCTGGGCCACGGCACAGAACCAGACGGTTCCCGTGAAAATATTCGGCATGCTGCGAAACTCCATCAGTCCTGAAATCAACGCGCTTGGCGCGGTCATGATCGTGCTGACCGTATCCCTGCCCCTGCTGGCAGGATATTTGTCCCGGCGGTTTGCAAAAGGGAATCATAAAACATGAACAGAACTACAGGCGCCTGATAAACGTACATTATGACCGGTGTCTGAAACTTTAATCAACGGGTAAGAGGAGAAGAAAATGAAAAAAGATCTGGAAAAACGGCTGGAGGATGTGGTTGAAAGTTATAACCAGGGAAACATTTCAAGGCGTGACTTTGTAAAATTTATCGGTATCTCCGGTGCCGCCATGGGAGTGATGAGCGGCCCCTTCGGCCTGGTACAAAAAGCCCTGGCAGGAAAAAATTCCATTACCTGTCATTCCTGGGGCGGTTCCACTTCTGAAGCCTTGAGAAAATTTGCCTTTGATCCGTTTACCAAAGCCACTGGAATTGAGGTCATTGATGCTGCATTCACGGGCATGGATGCCTTTTTAACCCAGGTAAAGGCATCTTACCCGCCTGGCGGAGAATTCAATATTGCCCATTTAAGTGCGGTGTATGATTATGCCCGGTATACAGATCTGGGATTCGGGGTTGTCCTGGATGAAACCAAGATTCCCAATCTTAAAAATGTCATGGCAAAGATGACCGACACCCTGCGCTCCATTACAAAAGGAACCCTGTCTGCCGTGCCCTATGACCTGGGACAGACCGGAATAGCGTATAATACAAAGAAAATATCCAAGGAAAAAGCTGAAAAACTAGGGGCGTCTCTCCTGTTTGACAAGAGCCTGAAAGGAAAGCTGGGATCATGGGGAGGGGATTTCAGGACCAATATGTGGTATGCCGCGCTGCATACCGGCCAGAGCCCCAATGACATTAAAGATCTGGATGCGGTGTGGAATGCCTTGAAAGAACAGCGGGGCCTGATGAAAAAATACTGGGCATCAGGGTCCGAGTTGATGAGTCTGCTTGGAAACGGCGACATTGATGCAACGGTTGCCTGGTCCGGCAGGGTATCCGCGCTCCAGAAACAGGGACATCCCATTGGATATCTTGCACCTGACGGCACCTATTCCTGGATGGAATATATGTATGTGCTCAAAGGCACTGATCTTGATGTGGCGCAGAAATTGCTGAATTTCATGCTGGAGCCCGATGCTGCCATTGCCGTTGCAAAAGGCCAGAGTTATCCGTCAAGCCTTGATCCGACAAAGGTGCCCATGCCCGATGAAGTGAAACAGCTTCCTGCATTTGATCCAACCGGAAAATTGAATGGATATCTGTTTGCAGATCCTGTTTACTGGAATGGTCATCAACTGGACTGGGCGGAAAAATGGGACCGGATTATGGCCGGCAAGTAGCTCAAACACAATCGTCTTCAGAATCGGTTAAAACCCTTTTTCTGAAGACTGTTTTTTCAGGATAAATGGGGAGAGGATGGCTTTGAAACCGGAAAAAAATCCAGGCTTTGTAACTTTCAAGGGGATTGAAAAACAGTATGGAAAAGTGACTGCTGTTAAAAAGATGGATCTTGAAATTCCGGAAGGGTCCCTGGTAACCCTTCTGGGACCGTCGGGATGCGGAAAAACCACCCTGCTGCGAATGCTTGCAGGCCTGGAAGAACCGACCAGCGGGGATATTTATGTCAATGGAAAACGGATAAATGATACACCGATCCATAAACGAAATCTTGGGATCATATTTCAAAACTATGCCCTTTTTCCCCATAAAACCATTTTTGAGAATGTGGCATTCGGTCTTAAATACAGGAATGTTTCAAAGGCTGTCATCACCGGAAAGGTTGAAAAAGCCCTGGAAACCGTCCGGCTCCCCGGTGTCGGGAACCGGATGCCGTCCATGTTGTCCGGCGGACAGCAGCAGCGTATTGCCCTTGCAAGAGCCATTGTGATTGAACCGGATGTGTTGTTGATGGACGAACCCTTGTCTGCCCTGGATGAAAATTTAAGGGAAGACATGAGAAGAGAAATCGACAATCTTCAGAAAGCATTGGGGGTAACCACCATTTTTGTCACCCATGATCAAAGAGAGGCTTTGTCCATGTCGGATAAGGTTGTGGTCATGAAAGACGGATTTGTTCAGCAGGAAGGAACCCCTGAAGAGGTTTACAACAATTCGATCAATCATTTTGTGGCGGATTTTCTCGGGCATTCCAATTTTATCAATTGCCGGGTGAAGGAAAAAGACGGCGATTATCTGAGTGTCACCCTGGAAGATGACACTACCTGTCTTGCGGTTCCGTCAGAAACCTTTAATACAGGTGACAAGGCGGAAGTCGTTATCCGGGCCCAGAAATTCAAACTGGGGTATAAAGCCGACCATGTACCGGGACCCGGGATGAATGTTTTTTTCGGAAAGATTGTGGACCGCAGTTATATGGGGGGAGAGGTCAGCTATTTTGTCGAGATGAAGAACACGCGTGTGCTCCATGTCATCAATTTTGTCAAGCGATCTCCCTTTCGGCAGGGGGATGAGGTGTTCATGCAGGTGGCACCTGCCAATTGCCGGCTGCTTAAACTAAAATGACGACCATCGGCTGAATCTAAAAAAAACAAGCTATGAATCAGAATGAAGACAGATTCAAATGGAGAGCTGCGTTAAAAACATGAAGTTTTCAGATCTCAAAATAATTGAAAAAAGCTTTAGCTGGATAAAGAATCAGCTTGATCCGGCAATGGGCTATGTTATTTTTGAAAATAATTTAAATAAACAACCCCTCTCTCTTTTTTCAGAATCCCTTACCGCATATTTAAAAAAGGCGGGCTATGCCTTTAAAATGGTTTTTGATGCGCAACAGGCAAAAGAATACCTGGTCATACAGGTGGATCCGGGAAATGAAGATGAAATATTAGGAAAAGTCATGGGATATGGATTACCCAAAGATACGGTATCCTATTTATATAAAGCAAAACCGCATGACAAGGAGTGACCTTGCCCGGTAAAAAATGTTTACCGGACAGACTGGCAAATGAAATTTTTGTTTAAAGGAAGAATGCAATGGAAAACAATGATCGTTCAATACACATCATATTCAAAAATTCAGGGAAAACAACCAACGTTGGCCTGGCTGCGTTGACCCATGCTGCTGTTGAATTTCTGGATATTTATGGGACGATACCGCTTGCAGGAAAAATATTCTGCAGCATAACCGGCAATGGTGACGGGGGTGAGAAATTTTCAACGCTTTTGGGAAAAACAGGATATCCCAATGATCCGGAAGGGTTTTTTACCGAACTTTTATCTTCCATTGTGAACGGGGAAATGAAACAGGTAATTCTGAATCAGGTTGAGATTCCCCATCTCATGCTCATGGCCATTCTGGAGCAGGTTCTGCCCGGGCATGGATACATTTCCATTAAAGACACCCACCAGCTTGAGACAGCCACCCATCTTGCCGTTCCGGAAAAAGACCGGGAACAGCTCCAGCAGGTGATTGAAAAATATCCAGTGCGTCTGTCCCGCCATACCATCCGCCAGATGCTGGTATCAAAGGATGTGGCCTACCAGTATCTGCCGTTTATTGAAGAGCTGGATTCCGGCGGGCATACCAACACCTGGATCGGCCAGTTCCATGACGGCCTTTTGGAGCAGATGTACCAGAACCGTGTCATTTTTCTTTTGAATATGGCCTGCCCGGTTTACTGCCGGTTTTGTTTCAGAAAACACAAAGATTCCAGGAATGAAAAAAATCCAGGGGTTGAGGAGGTAAAAAGAGCGGTTCAACATGTTAAAGATTCCTTGTCTGTAAAGGAAATCGTGGTGACCGGCGGTGATCCCTTCATGAACCGGGCCAATATGGCCGCGACCATTGACGGGCTCATGGCAGTGGATCATGTCCAGACCCTTCGCCTGGCCACGCGGTCCATTGCCTATTACCCGGACCTGTTTCTTGAAAACGAGTCTGCCTATCTCAAATATTTAAAGCAGAAGAGTTTTGAACTTCAGCAGCACGGCAAACGGATGGAGGTGGCCACCCATTTTATCCACCCGGACGAAGTCTCCCCTGAAAGCCTTGAAATTATCACCGAGCTTGTCAAGAGCGGGATCGCAGTGTATATCCAGACCCCGTTTTTAAGTAACTGCAATGATAAGGGCCCGGAACTGGTGAAACTGTTCAGCCTGTTACGGGGCGCGGGTGCTGAGCTCCATTATATTTATATTCCCTGCAGCCCCATCCATGGGAACAGCATTTACTGGAGTCCGTTGTCCGAAGGAATTACCATTGCCTGTCACCTTCGCGCCCATCTGTCCGACAGGATCATCCCGAGAATCTGTACGGCAACCCCCATCGGGAAAATGGACTGGTACACCAGCGGCTGGGCAGTTGAAAAGGTAAAAGACAATGACAGTTTCATCTGGATCAGGACCCCGTACACACCAGAGTATTTTAAAGCCTTTGCGCCCCTTGCCAATGAGCTGACCAATATACGGGTCAATGATGAGGGCACCATTGATATCCAGTATATGGCACAGATCGGGGAGGACTCCTTTCTCCACGGCCCCAGGCCCAAACGGGTTGGCACAAAAAAAAGCCCTGCCACAACCCAGCAGATTGAACTGCTTAAAACAAGGCTCATAAAAGACCGGCAGACTGGGCCATCCATTGTGGAAACAGGTGTTGAAAACCTTTTGCGGCTCCATGAAACACGGGTTGAAATCAATGCCCTGGCTTCTGACACACAAATTAACTACATCCGTTCAGATGACAGGATAACCGATGTCATCATCTCTTGGACAACCGATGCCATGGACTGTCTTTATTACATTAAGCCCCTTATTAAAAAACTTGAAGATATTCCCCATGTCAATGCTGTCCGGCTGGTCAGCATGAAGTTGAATTATGATCCAAAAATTTTTACAAGGGCTGTGATCAATACCCTGGGAGACTTGAACCGGCTGAGTGTGGTCAACCCGCTGCGGCTTGAAATCGAGACCTGGTTCACTCTGGCCGATGAGATCACCGATGCGCATGCAAAGCTTGTCAGGCGATTGAACAACAAGGGCATCACCGTGTATTGCAATGTAGCGCTTCTGGGAGGTGTTAATGATTCGGATAACCATATTCATTCTCTTGCCTACAGTGCGCGAAAAGCAGGGCTGGAATTTCATCATCTCTATGTTGCAGGGCTTCCCATTCAGCTGAAGTGGAACAGGGATCATCCTGTAGATTCCTATGATGTGGTTGATATTGCCACAAAGGTCAGAAGAGAGGGATCCGGAAGGGAAATTCCCAGGTACATCATCTCAACGCCGCTGGGTGAAGTGGATTACGGTCTGACATCTTCTTTTGTCAACGACCCTGGACCGGTAAAAATAAAGCTTGGCTGTTATCATGTATCCTATTATAAAGGGATGGATAAGAATTTTGTGCTCCCGGAAGGCATTATTCTCGATAATGATGGTTTTCCAGTGGTTCAGGTTCCAGGGCTTATAAAAACAAACCAGTTTCCTGTGTCCTAGATAAAGGCAAAAAATGATGAAATACCCCTATATTGCATACAGTGACAGGGTGGATATCCGGCCGGTTTTCAAAAACTTGACAGGAAGCCCCCTGGTGGTGGATATGTCGGTTGACTCCACTCTTTTTGATACCATTAATGTCAGGGATCAGAAAGGGGTCCAAAAACGACTGGATGCGTTGATGAAAGGAAGGTATTCATGGGGAGTTTCCTCCTATCTTGAAAATCGGGAAACCGTTCTGTCGCAATGCCCCCAGATGGTTGAAGAAAAACGGTTTTATCATCTGGGGCTTGACATTATTGTTCCCCCTGGCACGGCATTGCACTCCCCGTTGAACGCCATTGTCAAGGAAAGCGGATATGAGGCAGGGGAAGGAAATTACGGGGCCCATGTCCTTTTAATGCATGAAAGCGGTGAGTTTGAAACCTTTTACAGCTTTTACGGCCATTTAAACAAAGAACAGCTTCCGGTCAAGGGCACAAAAGTTGCGGCAGGGGATGCTTTCGCTTATATCGGGGATTTCCATGAAAACGGGAACTGGTTTTACCATACCCATTTTCAGGTCATCACCCAAAAAGGACTGGATCAGGGGTATCTTTCAAAGGGATATTGTTCAGCCGGCGACCTGGCAGAAATGGACTCTCTTTGCCCATCACCCCTGTCCCTGTTTGTGATCTGATATGAAACTTAACCAGACACTGCCCCAGCTTGAACTTCCTTGGGACATGATCCACCTGGGACTTGGGCAGCCCAGCGGCCAGTTACTCCCCTCAGAAGAAATTGGAAAAGCTGCTGCCCATTCCCTGTCCGTGGAAGCCAGGTCTTTTCTGGCCTATGGCGATGCAAGGGGCAATCCTGACTTCAGGCACACTCTTGCTCAGTTTTTAACCGGGCAATATTCAGGCCGGGTAGATCCGGAGCAATTGTTGATCACCAACGGGAATTCCCAGGCCCTGGATTTTATCTGTACACTGTTTACCCGTCCCGGGGACACGGTACTGGTGGAAGAGCCCAGTTATTTTCTGGCGCTCAGAATTTTTGCCGACCACAAGCTCAATCTGGTCAGCATCCCTGTAGATGATGAGGGACTTAGAACAGATATCCTCAAAGAAAAGCTTGAAACACTGACGCCGGCCTTCCTGTATACGATTCCCACTTATCACAATCCGGCCAGTGTGACCTTGTCTCTCAAAAGACGACAGGATCTGGTCAGCATATGTGCACAAAAAAATGTACTGGTGATAGCAGACGAGGTGTATCATTTTCTTAATTATTCAGATGATCCACCGCCTCCCATGGGAACCTGGTGCGACAGGTGTCCCTTGATCAGTCTGGGATCATTTTCAAAAATCCTGGCCCCGGGTCTGCGGCTGGGATGGATGCACACCAGCGAAAAACGGGTAACAAAAATGGCAGGATCAGGGCTTCTGGTCAGTGGCGGCGGCTTTAATCCCTTTACATCTGAAATTGTAAATTCAATTGTTCGCCTTGGACTTTTAACCCCCCACATCCAGCATCTTAAAAACATCTACACTAAGAGGATTGAAACCTTTTCATCTCAGTTGAAGGAAACCCTGCCGGACCAGGCAGTGTTTCAAATTCCAAAGGGCGGATATTTTATCTGGGTAAGATTCCCGGAAGGTATTGATACCAATGCTTTCAGAAAAGCTGCCCAGAAACAGAAAGTGGATTTTTATCCAGGCGTGCTGTTTTCACACAAAAAAGGATTAAAAAATTTTATGCGCCTGTCCTTTGCCTTTTACGATGAAGATGTGCTGACAGAAGGTGCCCGCCGTTTGGGGAAAGTGATTTCAGAACACTTGTCTTAACCCGGACCGAGTCAAAAACACCCTGACGATATTTCCAAGACCTCAAATTGAAGATCTTTTTCATCGAATTTTCTTTTGGTACTCCTCAGGGAAAACACAATTTTTTAACCGTAGGGATTGTTCTACTTCATTTGAGAGTGCTTTAAGGCCGGTAGCAACCATAAGATTACAATTTTTATGCATAGTTTCAATCCCAGTATCAAAGGTATCTTTGCGATCAGACCCTGATAATATTTTATGGTGAATACTATCTAAAGTATTCTGTCTATTTTCAAAACCAAGATGTGATTTTTTCAGTGCTTTAGAAATTGTTCCCAATCGACCTCTCCAATATTAAAATTTGACCTGTGTTCTAAAATAGAAATTTGCACAAAATATGCCACCTTGTAAAATTTATATTCATAACCTTCTATCCCCCCTTATAGCCTTGATTATCGGCAAAAGAGAGGGGTCCTGCTTTTTTATCTGCTGTCAAGGGAAGATCATGTCGGCGTCAATTTAGTGACAAAGCAAAAATTTTAAGTATTAAATTAAACTTCACTTTTATGGGAAACCGGTTTTAAATAAATTTTGAATTGTTGGATTTTCAAAAACTCAAGGAGAATGCAAGTTATGCATAACTTTTGGGTTTGAAAAAAAATCGATATTGTTCAAAGACCTGACTTGTAGAAGAGCGTATTGTTTTTTAAGATACCGATGTGAATCAAAATAGTTTTTCATTTAAGATTTGGGCCAAAATTATACAAATTAATCTTGAATCAATTTTTCATAATTCTATGGAGCTTATTCAATGTTTTGTTCAAAATCTCAGACTAATTTGACCGTTTCTCGAAATTTCCCAAATAATTTATCAATGTAATGATCTCGATCATCCGTCATGAATAGAACATAATTTGCTCCAAGGTCCTCCTGTGGTATTCCCCAACGAAGCTGCAGGTATTCTGTCCAGGAGAGGATAAAACTGTTCAGGATCACATCCGGATTTCCAAAGCGGGTTTCAATTTCCTTAATTCTCTTATAAAACAGCACCTTTTCACTGCCGGGGCCTTCATGAACAAGGCCGTGCGGATCGATAAACGTTACGTACTGTTTGCCGTCTGCAATCATCCAGAGAATAAAGTCTGGATGGAAGTTGCCTGCCTCAAAAAACCCAACGCCTTTGGCACGGCTGAGATTCCGCAGTAAAAAAAGTTCGACACCCTCCTCTTGAAGCTGTGTTTCATTTTTCTCCGACCATTCTTTCAGATCAATGACAAATTGAAATTCGCTTTCGTTTAAGGCAATGGGAAGAATGGTGATTTTACCACTTTTGCGAACATGGAAGAGCGGCTGAAAAAGATGCATTCCAAACCGACACACGTTCAACTCACCGGCTTTCAATAGGGATTGCCTGTTTGATTCGAGTTCGTGTTTCATTTTTTCGATGGCAAGAATCACCTGTTCCTCATTGCCGTCAACAATGAGCTGATAAAAAGAATCTTCCAGAGGTATATTATCGTCTTCCCGTGTGAGGTCGCGTAATTCCAGGCGCGGTTCTATAAAGGCACGTTTGCAATAGTTATAATAATGCTCACAGAATCGCTTTAAAAGCGCTGCTGCAACCTGCTCAAGCAGAGCAACCCCTTCAAAACCTGTCGGTGTCAACCGTGCCGTTGGCAGGTACAGGGTGTACCAGGTTTTGTCAGCCAATAGTGCCTTGATACCCGCCTTATCGATATTAAAATTGTGCCATCCTTTCTCTTGCTTGAATTGCTCAAGTTCAAAATAGAGTCCGTCAAAATTGAGCAGGGTAAGGTGTTTTGAATCAAGTTTGACATCCTCTTTCTTAATAGAATCTGCGCTTTTGGTTGACTGGATGGACTGAATCCTGGGATACCAGTTGGAAACCACCGGGTGAAGCTGAAGATACTCTTCCATAATCCCCAGAGTCGGGATTGGCGCATCTTTTTTAAAATCATACTCATGACCGTCGTCTGCTTTTTTCTTGGGTCGAATGATTTGCAGCTTTTTTCCAAAATCATAGGTGACATTCAGCGGAATGGTGAATACCCTGCGCCGTTCGTTGCCGGGAAGACCTTCATCTGCAAGAAATTGTCTGAATTTTTCCATAAAATCGGCTTCAACACCGAATACATTCAGTGTTTCCAGTTCCTCAATATGCTGGGGAACAGAGGGGGCATGACTATGCCCACTTCGTTTCAAGCTCCAGCCGTATCCTTTGAGGCGAACGCCCCGGCCGAAAAGCTGAATAATCTGAGCCCCTTCACTTTTACCCACATGCATGAGTCCCAGTGTACTCACGCGCCAACAGTCCCACCCTTCCACAAATTTCTTTGACCCGATGAGAAGGTTTACTGGTGAAATAGACTCCTTCACGGAATCAAAGGAAGCTTCTGAAAAATCGCTTTCATCAATAGTGAGCGAGAAGCCATCCTTTTCGGCAATCTGTTCGATATGATCGGCAAGCGCTTTGGCATCCCCAACATTGATCAAGCCAAACGGTGTTTCTGATGTCCCGACACGAAGTGCGATTTCTCCAGAATCTCCTTTTACCCTGTCAAGGGCAAGATGGCCACCCCCGGTGGAATTAAACAGCATCTTGAGAATATCCTGGTATACATCCCCATAGGATTTTCCTGTATTCAGAACCTTAACAAGCCAGGTAAAGGAACCTTCAAAGATATCAACCCCATTGGTGTCAAGAAGTCCTGTCATCTGCCCGTTACCCGTGAGGATCTCTTCCATTCGGCGGCAGGCTGTTTGCTTGTCTGCAAGAAATCTTGCAAAAAAAGTAATGATCTGGGCCACATCCGTGGCAACAATTTGTTCGTCTTTACCGAGCCTGCCGCCGGTAACCGTACTTCCAACAAAAACCCAGAGCGGCTTTTCAATGTTGAAGGGATGAAGCAGTTGGCTTTTTTCCTGGTAAATATCCAGCTGTTGATAGAATTTCAGAAGACAGGCTGTCAGGTAGACGGATCGTGTCTCATCATAGGAGGCCGGCAGGTTCAGAATCTGGTAGTCCTTGCCGAAACCGTCTTCATAGAACCAGCGATAAGAGTAATCAAAAATAATGGTCCGGGCATAATCATCTTCGTGCCCTGTGCCGGATACGGCCTGATCAAAGGTTGCGGAATATTCAAAGGTAAACCCCTTGTCACAGAGCATTGCCCGGTTTTTATACCATGCCGTTTCGTCTGTTTTTGCATTTTTTCCAGAAAGCCCCCTATGCCCTTCATCGACCAGCAAAAGGTTCTGATCGCCCAGACTTCGGGTGGCAATGGTATTGGGGCCTTCTTTATCACCAAGCTTGGTGATTTCCAGGACATCCACCCGTGTCAGCCCCTGGGCCTGGGTAAAGAGGTTGTGTCCCTCACTGGTAAAATTGGCTGCATGGATATGACTCTGTGCAAACTCTGCAATGTGTTGCTGCGAAAGTCGCTCATTGGGCGATATGAGGATGGCACGGGATAGCTCTTTTTCTCTGCTGTACTGCCTTGCATAGTGGCGGTATTGCATCAGATTGACATGCATGAGCAGGGTTTTTCCGGAACCTGTAGCATTCTGAAGCGACAATTTGTTCAATTCGTCCGGGTTAAAGTATTCCATATCAGCATACTCTTGCCATCTGCTGTTAAACTGATCCACATATGCATTGAGATCGGTCAGCAGCCTTTCTTTGTCGCGAAAGTAGCGATCAAGGTAAATCTCAACAAAAATCAGGGAAAGCCATTGGTAATATTTCCAGACAATCGGCCGATACCGTTTTTGGTTGATTGCCCGGGTATGCCGGCCGATATTTTCTTCATATACCAGCAATAGTTCCCGGTTGATCGGGTTTGCCTCATTAAAGAAAAGGCTGCTGGAGGTCAGTGCATGAAAAAAATGGTGCAGATTATCTCTGTCCAACCCTTCCTGGCGGGGATCACGGATGGGGTCCGCCAATTTGTGAAACGGCCGTTTCGTATCATTGGCCAGCGGATTGATACCAAAGAGCGTGAGCAGCCACTGGTTTAAAAGCAGCTTGTTCCTGAATTGATGTGTTTTCGGGCCTTTTGTTGTTCTTTTAGCCATTGTGCCCCGCCTGAATTTCTTCAAATGTCTGAAGCCATTTGTTAAAAAGAGGGCACTTTTTTCTTATTTTCCTAATTCCGATATCACGGGCAATGGCTATACCTGTGGTTGTTTTGGCAAACTTCCCGGTCTTTGCCCAGGCATCCAGACGTTTTGACGGTGCTGTCTCAGGATTGTTGTTGATGGCTTCGGGCTCACCGAATTTTTTAAGAACGGCTTTTACCTTGGACACGCTTATCCCCAGATGGATGGAAATAGCATTTGGATCACTGAAAAGAAGGGCTTCAAACTCATGGACAGTAATATTCGGGATAAACCGCTTATCCGCTCTCTGGGCGGCAAACAATTTTACTGCCGTAGCTTTAGTGGCTTTGTTTATGGTGTCAAAAATCTGGGCCGGTGTTGCATTGGATCGAACCAAAGAAAGTCCGGGCCAGTCCGATTTAATGCCGTAATAATCCACAAAAAGCGTCACATAGGTATCTGCCCGCTGTTTAAGATGGGTTTCAAGATCTCTTTTTACCCGCACAAAGCGGACATCCCCCCCCTTTTGGCCAGGCTTGGTTAA
>Ga0180009_10005809_pt1 | contig 13107 bp, 10 predicted proteins | sample OS_PC_MetaG_FD_123537 | JGI IMG/M metagenome (GOLD analysis project Ga0180009, IMG submission 123537) | Groundwater microbial communities from the Aspo Hard Rock Laboratory (HRL) deep subsurface site, Sweden - OS_PC_MetaG | ecosystem: Environmental > Aquatic > Deep subsurface > Groundwater... | reverse complement strand
GCCATTGCAATGGCGGAAAAGGCCATGTATCCGTTACATGAGGGATCAGGTGTCCTGAACTCAAGGCGTTTGGCTTTTGGAGATGCTGAATACATGGGCAGACGGATGGCAGCACTTCTGTTCCTGCTGGAGTAGGCAAGATTGATGGGGGCTTCAAAACCCGGCACAAGCCGCTTGTAGGAGTTGGTGGTGGGGTTTGTGATGGCACAAAGGGCTTTGCAGTGTTTCATGATGCCGCCGATGGCATAAAGCGCATCCTGGGACATGCCGGCATATTTGTTGCCTGCAAACAAAGGCTTTCCATCTTTCCAGAAACTCATGTGGGTGTGCATGCCGGTTCCATTGTCACCATACAACGGTTTGGGCATAAAGGTTACAGTATGATTATATTTGGCAGCAACATTTTTAAGAACATACTTGAACCAGGCCAGGCTGTCTCCCATGTTTAAAAGAGAATCAAATCTAAGATCGATCTCAGACTGCCCGGCAGCGGCCACTTCATGATGCTGGCATTCCATGGCAATGCCCAGGTCCTCTAGGGTCAGCATCATCTCTGTTCTCATGTCCTGGTATTTGTCATTGGGCGGCAGGGGGAAATACCCGTGCTTTGGACGGATTTTGTAACCAAGGTTGGGCATCTCGTCAGAACCTGTATTCCAATGGGCTTCCGGAGAGTCAATCTCAAAAAAGGAGGCATTGGGTTCAGAGGCATACCGGATATTGCTGAAAATAAAAAATTCAGGTTCCGGGCCGACATAGATGGTATCGCCAAGGCCGGTGCTTTTGATGTATTGCTCCACTTTTTTGGCAATCCCTCTTGGATCGCGGCTGTAGGCTTCCTGTGTAATTGGATCATGGATGTTTCCAATGACGACAAGGGTCGGAACTTTAAAAAAGGGATCGATCTTGGCGGTTCCGGCTTCAGGGATAACTATCATGTCAGAGTTATCAATGTTCTGCCATGCTCTCATGCTGGATCCGTCAAATCCAAACCCGTCTTCAAATGCAGCTTCACCAAATTCACAAATTGGGACTGAAAAGTGCTGCCATGTGCCGATAAAGTCCATATATCGGATATCAACAACTTTTATATTGTTTTCTTTTATCATTGCAATTACATCTTTGGGTGTCATTTTCTTTCCTTTCTTAAAGTGGTATTTATATGTGTTAAAGCGCTTCTGTTCCGGTTTCACCGGTTCTTACCCGGATGACCTGTTCAACAGGTGAAACAAAAATCTTTCCGTCTCCGATTTTTCCGCTGTTGGCAGCGTTTCTGACAGTTTCAACTGTTTCATCGGCTCTGTCATCACTGACAACGATTTCAAGTTTGATTTTGGGGACAAAATCCACAACATATTCCGCACCTCTGTAGATTTCCTTATGTCCCTTTTGCCGGCCATATCCGTTGACTTCGGTAACCGTCATTCCATAAATTCCAATTTCGCTTAAAGCCTCTTTTACATCATCCAGTTTGAATGGTTTTATAATCGCCTCAATTTTTTTCATTCCTAACCTCCTTTGCATATATTTGTGGAAGACTTTTTAAAATTGCATTTTTTATCTGCACAAGCTGTTCTTTTGTTTCAATCTTAGCATCATTTTCAAGGCCTCTGACATAAAAAATATCAACAACCTGGTCCACTTTTGTGGCGACCATGGCCACGTTGACATTTATATGGTTCCTGTACAATGCGTTGGTAATGGAAAATAAAAGCCCTGGAAAATCATAGGTAAAGACTTCAATGATGGTAAAAAAACTGGAGGTTTCATTGTCAATCCGGACCGTATTAGGTTCCGGATTTTTACCTGATGATACCTTCAGTGTTCCAGGTATTTTATTTACTGCGTTATCCAGAAAATGATCATCACTAATGGCCTGGTTCAAATCATTTTCTGCCTTTTCCCATTTCTCTTTTTCAAAAAGCCTGTCTTTAGGGGGCTTGACCTTGAAGATATCCAGCACATGTTCTTCCCCAAGTGAATAGGCCTGGGAAGCCACTATGTCCAAACCATTTAAAAAGAAAACCCCGGCGATTTTTGAATAAAACCCCGGCTTGTCCTTTCCGCAAATGGACACCGTGCGGATATCAGAGTTATTCTCCTTTGATATCTGCCAGATAAAGTCTTTCGGCCCAAGATTCCTGTAAAGATTGATATGGTCAACAATACTTTGCGCGGGAATATATACAAGATATCTTTGGGGCATGGATTCAAGCTGTTTGTTTATTTCATCCTCACGCCATCTTTCTTTTAAAAGTCGTTGAACCTCATTTTTCTTTTTATCAATCAGCCGCTGGGTTTTCTTTGATGCCAGCTCCCCTTTTTTAAGAATGCCCATTGTTTTTAAGAACAGGTCTTTTAAAAGGTTCTCTGTCCAGTCATTCCAGGCTTTGGGGCCTGTGGCCTTGGAGTCTGCCACAGTTAAAAGATACAGCATTCTTAATAATCGTATTTTCCCAATTTTATTGGCAATGTATACAGCGGTTTCTTCATCTGAAATATCTCTTCGGGTGGCAGTCTTTATAAGAATCAGATGGTTTTCAATTAAAAAAACAGCATCTTCTATTTCTGTTGAAGTAAACCTAAATCGTTTTAAAATGGGTTTTGCGATCTTTGCCCCGGTCTTTGAATGTTCTTTTTGAGGATCTGATTTTCCGATGTCGTGGAGAAGGGCTGCAAAAAGCAGGACGTTTTTATTTCTGACTTCCTTGAACACAGCGTAATAAAGCGCATCCGTGACAGACTCGCTGTGATCCTTGAAACTGTTAATGATCTGGACACATCTAATGGAGTGTTTATCCACTGGGAACAGATGATAATGGTTATATTGAATCTTGTTCATAAGGGCAGAAAATTCCGGGATAAATTTTTCCAGAATACCGGTTGCCAGCATGACATTCAGCACATTGAATTCCCAGTACGACAAAGACAGGATTTTTTTGAATATCTTTATGCAGGTTTGATTTTTTTTGATATCATCATCCACAAGGTGAAGGAATTCACTGACAACTCTTCTGGCTTCAATGGATAAGGAAATTTTCCTCTGCCCGCTTTCAAGAAAAATTTTTAACAAAAGGTCTGGTTTCTGCAGAATCGCAACAGTGTTGGCAAAATGGAGCCGTCTTCTTTTAATCACCAGTCCGTCTGTTTTTGTTGGACGCGCTTCTGCCGTTCCTTTTTTGATGCGGCAGCTTCCTAAGATGTCTTCAAAAGTGATCTGGTTAATTTGTTTTAAAAAATCCATTCGGTTGTGAAGATCGCCTAGAAACCGTTCTACATCAGGCTGCCGTTTTTTTGTCCGATACCCTAAAAGACCTGCCAGTTCGGTCTGGTATTCAAAATGAAGCGTATCGCATTTTCGTTTTGTAATATAATGCAGAAAATTTCTGATTTTCCAGATATCGGTTAAAGACTCTGTTAAAGATAAATATTCAAAATGGGATAAGAAGCCATAGTATTCCAGATCCCTTCTGGTTTTGATGTCGGATTTTATTTTTGCATACCATAAAAGGGTGTGATAATCCCGAAGGCCCCCAAATCCGGACTTTAAATCAGGTGTGATCAGATAGGTTGAGTCACCAAAGTCAAAATGTCTTTTCTCACCATGCTCAAACAGATAGTTCAACGTGTCTTTCAGGTATTTGGCAGATAGATCTGATCTGAATTTTTCCATAAAGGAGGTATAAATCAAAGATGCACCGCAAATAAACCGTGCGTCCAGAATGGTGGTCAGGATATCAAACCGCTCAAAGGCCATTTCTAGACATTCGTTGATATTTCTAACCGCATATCCGACTTCAAACCGGGCATCCCACAGGGGGTAAAGCAGTTCCTGGACAAAGGCTTCCACTTCCGGGGGAATGGTTTTTTCAAACAGAATCAACAGATCGATATCAGAATGAATGCACTGCTCATTTCTGCCGTACCCGCCCAGGGCTATGATGGCAAAAGGGGTTCCTGCAATTGTTATTTTTCTTGCAGCAATGCTTTTTTCAAATATTGTAAAAAAGTATTCATCTAAAATAGAGGAATGCTTTTCAAGAAACGCCGGCTCATTGCCCAAAAGAAATTGTTCGATCAGCGCTTCTCTTTTTTTGATTAATATGTCTGTATTTGTTTTATCCATAATCTCACATTTTTTTTGAATAGATAAGCAATGGGCGTGCCAAGCCAGGCATGGCAGGGAATCCCTTAAAAAGGTTTAAAAATATGAGCCGTAAAACCATGTATATGGAAAATTTATCACAAAAATGTTATAAATTCCATAAAATAAATTCCATTTTCGTAATTTGAACAATAAAAATCAAAATTGCAAAAGCATACGGCTAAGGTTTTTTAAGGATGGTTATGGTGAGCAGGGTGTGTTGCAGCTGCTTATTCAGGCAAAGGCAGCTGCAATAAAGAATAGAATGAATATCTTTTGATCAGTCTTTTTCAATTTTTTCAGGTTCGTCTTCTTTGTCCTCAAGAACAGGTTCTTTTGTCGCTTTTTTGAAATTTTTAATCCCTTTTCCTAAGCCTGCGCCGATTTCAGGAAGTTTTCCTGCTCCGAATATAATAAGAATAATTACAAGAATAATTATCAGTTCCGGCATTCCAATCCCACCAATCATAACACACTCCTATTCGCTTCATGTGATTATTAAATCAAAAAAAATATATATCACTAAGTCATTATGGTGTCAATCTTTTAGAATTTTCAGGAAATTTATAAGAGTTACGTTTTTGTAATATGATTTTCCAATTGCGTTTTTAAAAAAAAGCTTGTTAAAAGCTATTTTGTGATTATTTTTATTCTCAAAATTTATTTTTAAGCTTAAACAAAATTTATATGGAGATGCAATATGTATCAGGAATCAAAGAATGAATTTCAAGGGGCAAAAAAATATGTTCTGGACCAGGAACTTGCCTCAATTGTTAATATATCCATGAAACTTGAGATGCCTCTGCTGCTCAAAGGAGAGCCTGGAACCGGCAAAACCATGCTGGCCCATGCGATTACAGAAAACTTGAACATGCCGTTAATTGTTTTAAACGTTAAATCCAGCATGAAGCTGATTGACGCCTTATATCAATATGATACCCTGACCCGTTTAAATGATTCCAGGTTCGGGGATTCAAAAAGAGACGTCAGCAATATTAATGAATATATTAAAATGGGGAAAATCGGACAGGCATTCTGTGCAGACAAAAGAACCGTTCTGCTGATTGATGAAATTGACAAGGCTGACACGGATTTCCAGGATGACATGCTGGATGTTCTTGACCAGATGCAATTTGATATTATTGAAACCGATAAAACCGTAAAAGCCATACACAGACCGGTTATTATTATTACCTCCAATGCAAAAAAAGATCTTTCCGATCCCTTCCTGGGCAGATGTAATTTTCATCACATTGCCTTTCCTGATCCCAAAATGATGAGAAAAATCATAGGGGTTCATTTTGAAGACATTGACCAAAAGCTTGCTGAAAATGCAATTGATGCGTTTTACAGTATGCGGGAAATTGATTCCATTGAGAAAAAACCGGCTACAAGGGAATTGATCAACTGGATAAGGGCATTGAATGCAGATCCTGATTTCAGGTCAAAGGATCTTGTTAAAGGCAAGCTTCCGTTTCTGGGCGTTTTGTTTAAAAAGAGCCCTGACTATGAAAGAGCAACAAATATAGCCTCAAGAAAACGAATGTTTTAAGTTAAGGTGTTATATGTTTTTAAACTTTTTTTATACCTTAAAAGAGATCGGGATACCGGTTTCGCCCACATCTTTTCTCACGTTGCAAAAGGCATTGCACCAGGGGATCATTAATAACCTGGATGATTTTTACACCTGTGCCAGGTCCATCCTTGTCAAAAGCGAGAGATATTTTGATCTGTACGACCAGGTGTTTGCCCACCATTTCGAAGGGGTGCCGCTGCCTGAAAATGAGGGATTTGAAATCGATGAAATTGCACGGGCCATGCTGGATGAATGGCTTAAAAATCCTAAAATGCTGGCAGATGCCCTGGGAATTGATGAAAAAGAACTCAATAAGATGTCGCCTGAAGAACTGATTGAATACTTTAAAGCCCGGCTCAAGGACCAGGAAGGAGAACACCATGGCGGCAGAAAGTGGATCGGTACCGGCGGATATTCCCCTGTGGGTCACTCGGGTTATCATCCCGGCGGTATGCGGGTTGGCGGCCAGTCTCGAAATAAATCCGCTGTAAAAGTTGCCAATGAGCGGCGGTATAAAGACTATTCAACCAGCGGGCCGCTGACCCAGGCAAAAATCGGCGAAGCTTTGAAACGAATGCGGAATATGATCCCCGCAGGGCCCAAAGATATGATCAATATTGATGAAACCATCAAGGAGACCATGAGAAATGCCGGTGAAATTGAGCTTGTGTTTGACAGGACATTAAAGGACAGGCTCAAGATTATTCTGATCATTGATAATGGCGGTTGGTCAATGGATCCCTATATTCAGGTGGTTCAGACCCTTTTTGATTATGCAGGTTCCCAGTTTAAGGAAGTTAAGACCTATTTTTTTCATAACACAATATATGACTATGTCTGGGAAGACCCGGCCAGGTATAAGAAACCCAAGAATATCATTGAATTTTCCAGGCGGGATCCTGACACCCGGCTGATTATTGTCGGGGATGCCAGCATGGCACCCTATGAACTTATGGCCCATGACGGTTCTATTCATATCACGGAAAGAAGCGGCAGGCCAAGCATAGAGCAGCTCAATTATTTGACCAAAACCTTTTCACATTCTGTCTGGCTGAACCCGGTTTCAGAAACCATGTGGGGGTATACGCACTCCATTATGGCCATCTCAAAAATTTTCCCCATGTATGAATTATCCCTGGACGGCCTTGAAAAAGCCGTGACCAAACTGATGAGCAAAAACTGATGGGTATGACACGGCAGAGTATATCAAGGTTTTAAGCTCAGATGCCGATAGTTTTTTTATGTTAACCCCCTAAGTGATGGCTGAAAAATGAAAAAACTGTTTATTTTTTGCTTTATGTTCCTGTTGCTGCCCCCCCTCTGCCAGGCCCGTGACTTTATTGTACAGTTTGTTGAAGAAAACTACAAAGAAACCCGGAGTTCATTTTCTTATCTGCCGTTGATTTATCATTCCATCCAGGTTCGTTCCGAAGCCGGACCAAAGCTGCTTGTACTTAAAGGAGATGATTATCATTATCGAAAATGGTTGCGGCAATATATTGCTGACGACAAGGCCTTTATTGCCAAAGTCCCGGAGGATCAAGCCGACCGTTTTGTATCATCAAATGTATTTGAAATTGATGTGACAAATATTCATCCGTTCAATTTAAGCTTGTACCGGCAGGGCGAAGAAAAAAGCGAAAAAGGGATGAAACCATATGAATTTAAAAAAAACAAAGAGATTCAACACACATCAAGGCAGGAACAGGATAAAAAAAAGGCTGAAAAAGATCGTATAGAGATAGAAAAAAAACAGCAGGTTAAAGCCCAGGATAAAGCATCCCAGAAAAAAGATCAGACAAAAGCAGCACAGAAAAAGCAATTGGAAAAAGAAAAACTGTTAAAGGCCCAGGCCCTGCAACGATCAACCGAAGAATTAAAACTAAAAGAAGAATTGGAAAAAAAGAAAAAAGAGCAGGATCAATTGCTTTCCGCCCTTGCAGAACAAAAAGCGATAGAAGAACAGCAACGCCAGGAAGAGCTGGAACAAAGATGGCTGGAACTTAAAAGACGATTATTGGAAGATGAAAGAATACGGGCGCTTGATCAGGAGGCCCGGGCACAGGAAATCCAAAGAAGGTGGCTGGAACTCAAACAGCGCTTTGAATCAGAATAGACTTAACCCTTTGATTAAAAATCAACATTATAAAGTGTCCGGGTATTATTAAATATGGTTTGCGACAATTGTTCAGGATCAACATTCCTGATCTCGGCAAGTTTCAACAGAACCGATTTTACAAAGCCGGGTTCATTTCGCCGTATCTTATTTTTTTGAGGAGCCGGTGTGAGATATGGGGCATCTGTTTCAATTAATATTCGATTTTCAGGAATAAGCCGGGCAATACGTCTTAAATATTCCCCCCGGTTCTGGATGGTCAATATCCCTGTAATACCAATATAGTACCCAAGGTCAAGATACCTGAACATTTCTTCTTTGGTTCCGGAAAAACAGTGCACTACCCCTTTACGGCTTTTCGGGCCGTCGGAATTTAAAATTTCATAAAATCTTCCCTTTGAATCGCGTTCATGAAAAATCAATGGCAGGTCAAGCGTGCCTGCAATCTCAAGCTGGGCTGCAAAACATCTTTCCTGATCAATAATGGGTGAAAACATCCGGTTATAATCAAGGCCGGTTTCTCCCCATGCCTTGATACAGGAATTTTCTCCGGCCAGGTTGATTAAGGTGTCAAGCTTTTTCGGGGAACAATTTTTTGCATCATGGGGGTGGATACCCACAGAAGTGATGATATGCTTATTTTTACCGGCAATCTGAATTGCTTTTAAAGAGGTGTTAATATCAATTCCAACAATCATTATAGCGGTTACATTTTCATTTTTTGCCCGATCAAGAACATCTTGAAGGTCTTTATCATAGCAGTTGTCATCAATATGTGAATGGGAATCAAAGAGTATCATTTTTATTTTTTTACCTTATTTCAATCGGTTACGGACACAGCACTATAAAATTTTAAGCCTTCACTGAATGGAAGAAGCCGTTTTACGGTAACAGTGAAGGCTCGATGTAAGGAAAACTGTTTTGCAGCACTCCTTGACACAAGCAATTTATATCAGTAAATTCAGTTTCAGTCAATTACGGACGATGCGGGTAATATAATTGTTGAGATATGAACGATAAGAATAATAAAAATTCAATCATACGGCTGTTTAATGTCAGTAAAAGATTTAATGGGAAGCTTGCGTTAAAAGATATCACCCTTGATGTTGAACAGGGTGAATTTATTTTTATCTCAGGCCCTTCAGGCGCAGCGAAATCAACTCTTCTAAAAGTATTATATCTTGCTGAAAAGGTCTCAGAAGGTCAAATCCTGATTGACGGCATGAATCTGGCCAGGATTTCTTCATCACGGCTTCCGCTTTTAAGGCGGCGGTTTGGGATGGTCTTCCAGGATTTTAAATTAATTCCCAACCGGACAGTCTATGAAAACGTAGCCCTTGTTTTGGAAGCAGCTGGTGAAAAACCGTCCTATATCAGAAAAAAAGTCATGCAGGTATTGAGAACCACGGACATGGAAAAAAAAGCAAAAAACCTGCCGCCGACACTTTCAGGTGGTGAACAGCAGCGGGTCGCTGTGGCAAGGGCAGTGGTCGGGGACCCCTCCATTATTCTGGCTGATGAACCCACAGGAAGTCTGGACACAAAATCAGCCCAGGCGATTCTTGATTTTTTAATGGAATACCATAAAAAAGGTGCAACTGTCTTGGTTGCCAGCCACAATCTGCATCTTCTGGAAAGTACGGTTCGAGGCAGAAATATTGAAATCACTGAAGGTATGATAACACGGACGGCAACCATGCTATAGAACAAAAGAGATAAAACCTGATGACACATTTTGTGAAAAAAGCTTTGGCAGACATTCGATCCAACCGATTTTTAAATTTTATTACAATCATAACAATTTCTCTTTCAATTCTGGTTGTCAGCGTGTTTTTGCTTTTTTTTGAGAATGCCAGCCGGGTGATAGAATCATGGAATCAGGGCGGACGGGCAATGATTTATCTTAAAAATGACTTCAGCCTGGATATGCTTCCCCAGTTAAAAGCCAGGATCAATGCCCTGGGTGATATTGATGAGATGGTCTATATTTCAAAAACCCAGGCCCTTGATAAACTCAAGAAGGATATGGAAGCCAGAAGTGCTTTTTTAAAGACGTTGAATGAAAACCCTTTGCCGGATGCTTTGGAAATAAAAATGAGATCCTATAATAGTTTTGAAGAGGTCCAAAAATTTGCCCAAAATATAAAAGCAATCGAGATCGTAGAGGACATTGAGTATGGCCAGGGCTGGCTGGGCAAATTTTTAAGCATTTTTAATCTGTTCAAGATCACTGGATATGCCATGTGCAGCCTCTTTTTTTTAATTGCATTGTTTATTACGGCCAATACAGTCCGGCTGGCGTTTTACTCCCGCAAACTTGAAGTTGAAATCATGCGCCTTGTGGGTGCAACAGAAACATTCATAAAAGCGCCTTTTTATGTCGAAGGACTTCTCCAGGGGTTTTTTGGAGGTGTTCTGGGATTGACCGTTCTTTTGATAACCTATCTGACGATTTCATCAGGCATTACTCAAAGCCTTGCTTCCTATATGTATTTTGATATCAGGTTTCTGTCTATTAAAATCATTTTGTTAATTATTTTCGGCAGTACTTTTTTAGGTTGGTTTGGATGCTATCTATCCTTAAAGCAAATACTAAAATAACCTTTTTTTTTATCGGGTGTGCAATCCTATTGCTAACCGGTTCAGGGTTTGCCCTTGATAAGGTTCATTACAAGGGTATTGTCACTTCATTTAAATTGAATATACGAAAAGAACCCTTGCGCAGTTCCGATGTTGTCAGTGTTGTTGAAAAGGGTGAAACGGTTGACGTGCTTCAGGAACAAGGCGATATCGGCGCATGGCTGGCCATAGAGTATAAAGGAGATAAAGGCTATATAAGGAATCGTCCTCAGTATATCAAGCTTATCCTTGTCCCGGAAAAAAAAGAAAAGACAAACGATCAGGAAGCAAAAACACAGGAAAAACAAAAAATTAAAGTCAGGATTCAAACCCAGGAGAAAATGGTAGAAACATTTTCTCAAAAAGAGGTTGAAATCATAGAAGGCTTAAATGAAATTGATTATTCCCTGAATAAAGCCCGCATAAAAGTCTTGGCATTGTCTACGGAAATAATGCAGCTGGAAGGAAAAATCGAGCTGCTCAACCAGGACAGGGAACGATTGGCCAAAGAAATTGATCAAAATCGTGACTATGCAGGAAAAAGGCTTAGAGCCCTTTATAAAATGAATATGATCGGCAGGCTTGAGGTTGCCGGACTGCCAACCTCGATATTTGATTTTTTTCTTCAGCAGAATTCAATGAAAAGGATCACGGCTTCTGATTTTCAAATCCTTGAAAAACAGAATTTGGATCTTGAAAAATTTGAAATACTGGAAATGGAGCTTCAAAAGGAAATTCTGGCAAAGACATCTCTTGAAACTCAATTCAATGATCAAATAAGGATAAATCAAAAAGAGACCTTGAAAAAGGAATTAATCTTAAAAGAAATCCGTCAGAAAAAGAAATTATCCCTTGCAGCTGTTGAATCTTTAAAAGAGGCGGAACTTCAACTGGATAACCGGATCAGCAGTATTCAGAAGGGTGAGGCATCCTCCTTCAGCACGTCTTCTTTTTCAAGTCATAAAGGGCGGCTTTTGATTCCGGTAAAAGGTGATGTTATTTCAGATTTCGGTCCTTCAAGCACCGGGGATTACAAATCCTTCACTTTTCAGAAAGGAATTGATATAAGGGTAGAAAGGGGTGAACCCGTAAAATCAGTCTTTAAGGGAGAAATCATGTTTGCCCAATGGCTCAAGGGCTATGGGAATTTATTGATTATCGATCATGGAGACAATTATTATACGCTGTACGCCCATGTTGAAGAGATTTTTAAACAAAAAGGGGAAACCGTTGAAACCGGTGAGGTGATTGCAACCGCCGGTGACACAGGATCCATCAAAGGAATGTGTCTGCATTTTGAAGTCAGGCATCACGGCAAACCAGTAAATCCTATGAAGTGGTTGAGAAAAGGAGCTTAAAGATGAAATTCAGATCCAGTAACGTATTCAGGTTCGGGTTTTCCATGGTGATTGCTGCCGGTATATTTTTATCTATTGCAGGATTTAAAGGCATATTGCATGCTGATGAGAATACCTATAAATCTTTAAAGCTGTTTACAGATGTTTTGGAAGAGCTGGAAAAAAATTATGTGGATGATGTAAACACTGAAGAGTTGATCCATAATGCCATTAAGGGCATGGTAGGAAATCTTGATCCCCACTCAAGCTTTATGCCTCCTGAAGCCTTTGATGAACTCCAGGATGATACAAAAGGAGAGTTTTCCGGCATCGGCATCGTCATTACAATGAAAGACGGTATCTTAACCGTGGTGTCCCCCATTGAAGGAACACCTGCATATAAAGCCGGTATCCAGGCCGGTGATATCATTATCAGGATTGATGATAAGTCAACAAAGGACATGGCCCTTTGGGAGGCGGTGAACATGATGCGGGGCCCCAAGCATAAAACCGTTCTGATCACCATTATCCGGCAAGATGAACCCGCCTCCATTGAATATTCACTTCAACGGGACCTGATCCCGATGGAAAGTGTCAGAAGTGTGATGCTGGAACCCGGATATGGATATCTTCGCATTACCAATTTCAGAATGAGCACCCTTGATGACATAAAGGAAAACCTGGAAAAACTGGAATCTCAGAACAAGGGATTAAAAGGCCTTGTCATGGATTTAAGGGATAATCCAGGTGGCCTTCTGGATCAGGCGGTTAAAATATCTGATCTTTTTCTTGCCCAGGGCGATATTGTTTCCATCAAAGGGCGGCAGGAAAGGAACACCCAGGTTTTTAAAGCATATGCCAGTGATGATGACCGTAAATATCCCGTTGTTGTTCTCATCAACGGCGGATCTGCCTCTGCTTCTGAAATTGTGGCAGGTGCATTGCAGGACCATTCCAGGGCCTTGATCCTGGGAACAACTTCCTTTGGAAAAGGTTCGGTTCAGACGGTTCGGCCTTTAAAGGACGGCTTTGGCATTAAGTATACCATTGCAAGATACTATACCCCCAATGGAAGATCCATACAGGCCAAAGGCATTGAACCGGATATTGAGGTGAAATACGAGATCCTTGAAGAAAAAGAAAAAAAGACGTCCACCTTTGACAGAATGGTAAGAGAAAAAGATTTAAAAAACAGTTTAAAACCTGAAACGACAATACAACCGGAAAAAGTAAAAAAACAACCCAAAAAACATCAGAGACTACTTGATACCGACCAGCTTCAGCATGATGCCCAAGTTAAAAGAGCCCTTGATAT
>Ga0180009_10005808_pt1 | contig 13109 bp, 7 predicted proteins | sample OS_PC_MetaG_FD_123537 | JGI IMG/M metagenome (GOLD analysis project Ga0180009, IMG submission 123537) | Groundwater microbial communities from the Aspo Hard Rock Laboratory (HRL) deep subsurface site, Sweden - OS_PC_MetaG | ecosystem: Environmental > Aquatic > Deep subsurface > Groundwater... | reverse complement strand
TGATTTCGAAGCAAGCTCACGATATTCTTCATTCTTTGAAAAAGAATAAACCCTTGAAAGCAGACTTGCCCCCAGAACATTGGCATTATGAACCTGTTTATTCTCTATTGGAATATAGCTTATGCAGATGTCATCGCCATCGTTATAGCGATCAAGGTCCTTTATAATATGTTCGCATGAGCTGATTGCAGTATTCAGGTATTTAATATCTTTAAAACATTCATATGCATCGAGAAAAGCATGGCCAATCAGAGAAACCCATACGATTGTAGGGATTCCCTTGGGTAAATAAAAAACTCTTGATTGATAGTCAAAATGATTGCCCCAGCAGGCACCGGAGTATCCATTGCTTTGGTTTTCAATAAGCCAGTTTAAGCATTGCTTTGCCTTATCGGCATATTTACGGTCACCTGTTTTTTTATATAAATTTAAATAACTTCTTGCAAGAAAACCCATACCTTTGGATGAATAGTCTTTGTGTATTCCAACCAATGGTCTGATATTTATTGGAAATCTTCTTATGGTTTGTTGAAGAGCAATGTTTAGATATCTGTTATTGAATGTAAAAGGCCTTAAAAACTTTGAACTTAGACCATCAAATGTGTCATAAGCTTTGTAATCATTATCTTCAAGCCATCTGTCAAGCGCAAGTATGCTTTTAAGCAGTTTCTCCTGCATAAATCTTTTATCCCTCTAAAATATTATTACAATAATTAGCAGCATATTCCCTGATATTCACTGTTGGTTTGCATCCCCTTAATCGCACGGACAAGGTCAATCACTTGTTGACCCTGACGGGTAAGTGAAAGGATATTGTGGAATTCTTCAGAATTATTACCGATTACGATGGTGTCGGCATGAGCCAGAATATCATCAACGGATTGGACCATCATCTTGGCAATATGGGGAATAAGGTTGAGGATATAATCACGGTTGGCCCCCACGAGGCAGGCCAGGTTGACGTTTTTATCATAAATCCTGATATCATATCCCTTGCCGAGAAGGCGTTCAATCACCTCAACCATAGGGCTTTCACGAAGGTCATCGGTTCCGGCCTTGAAACTGAAACCCAGCACACCCACCTTGCGGCCAGGCTGGGTAAGAATCATGTTCAGGCCGCGCTCGATCTGCAGAACATTGCTTGGGATGATGTTGTTTAAAATCGGCAGATCCAGATCCAGGCTTCGGCCTTTGTAGGTAAGCGCCCTCAGATCTTTGGGCAGGCAGGAGCCGCCAAAGGCAAACCCTGGTTTGAGATAATAGGGCGACAGGTTGAGTTTGGTATCCTGACAGAAAATATCCATAACCCGGTGGCCATCGGTCCCGACCGCCTTGCAGATGTTCCCTACCTCGTTGGCAAATCCTACCTTTAAGGCATGCCAGCAGTTGTCCACGTACTTGACCATTTCGGCGGTCTCCAAGTCTGTGCGGATCATCGGGGCATCCATCTTTTGGTATAGCTCAGCCAATAGATCACCACTTGCGGTATCAATCTCCCCGATCACTGTCTTGGGCGGGTTATGAAAATCATAGACTGCTGTTCCTTCCCGCAGGAATTCTGGATTATTGCAAACCCCGAACTCTTTGCCGGCCTTTTTGCCGGAAGCCGCTTCTAAAGTGGGAATAACAACGCTGCGCATGGTTCCTGGAAGAATCGTGCTGCGAATCACCACCACATGGTGCCCGTTCTTCGCTCTCAGTGCAGATCCGATTTTTTCACAGACTCGGCGGACATATTTCAGGTCAAGGTTGCCATTCATCTGACTCGGTGTGCCCACGCAGACAAAAGAAATATCAGTCGATGCAACAGCTTCTTCCGCATCGGTGGTGGCCCGGAGCTGGCCTTGTTTTACCGCTGCCTGGATCAGATTTCCAATATCTTTTTCAATAATGGGTGTTAGTCCCTGATTGATTAGGTCCACTTTTGTTTTGACTGGGTCAACACCAACAATTTTATGTCCCTCACCGGCCAGACAGCCTGCAGATACTGCACCGACATAGCCCATTCCGAATATACTGATTTTCATTTGAAATCCTTGTTCATTTTTAAAATTGCTAAATTTGAATAACCTGCCCTGAACTTGTTGCCTCCCAGGCGCATAAAGTCAACATTGTGGTGTCGAATAATTCCTGAACAGTAAACGGCATAGGCGCACCAGCTTGCAAAGCTTTTACAAATGCCTGTATTTCGGCTTTCTGCCCCTTGTCCAAACCCCCGAGTTTTATTTTTTTGGCTGAATTGCCTTCAAAAATCATAAGATACTCAAAGTTGTGCATCTGCAATGTTCTGCCAGAGGTATACACCTCTAAAAATTCCTTTGGCACCTTAATTCCCCCCTGCGTCAGGTAGAGTAGATTGCCTATTGAACCGTCGGCATATTGAACCACTACTGATAGATTTTCCAGATCATCCAGTGTTGGTTTTTCAGGCCTTAAAGACTTGGAGGTTACTGATACGGGTCTGCTCTCCGTAAGGTAAGCGAATACATCCAGAAAATGCCCAGCTTCCCCTATAAAGCGCGAGCCTTGTTCAGGGTCCAGATACCAGGAGCCGCTTTCCATGGGGCCGGCATGAACCCGGTAAGTCATTACCATAGGTGACTTATTTGGCCCCAGAAGTTTTTTCATGGTGGTGACGGCTGGCGAAAAACGCCGGTTGAATCCCACCTGCAATCTATTATTGCCGGTTTTGGTAATGGCTTTTTGTACAAGGTCCAGTCCCTCAAAATCAATAGCCAGCGGTTTTTCGACGAATACGGCTTTTCCTGCGATCAGTGCCTCGGCAGTCATGCTCGAGTGGGCCTTATGGCGCGTAGCAATCAGCACGGTATCAATATCTTCTGCTTGCAGCAGCGCTTGATAATCTGAACTCAGCCGGGCAAAACTGAATTTACGTGCGGCATTCTTAGCCGAAAGACTTGTGGCTGTAGCCACCTCTATCAGTTGAACGTTTTTGATAGCGCCCAAATGGGGAAGCAGCATGCTGGAGGCATAATTACCCGCGCCAATCACGCCTAATCTGACCTCATCCGTGGTCTTGGGTGTCAATGTGTCGGTTTTAATGATCAAACGGCTTTGGGTTTCAATTGGCTTGTCTGGATATTGAAATAAAACACCCAGACCTTCCAGTGTTCCGGCCGCCATGTCCAGATAAACTTTCTCAGCTTCATCAAAAGGAAAGATAGCTGAAACAATGGGCGTAAGATCGATTTTTCTTGAGGACAGAAGATCAAGAAACGCCTGCATGTTACGCCTTTCAGTCCAACGCACATAGCCAATGGGATAGTCGATACCACGTTCTTCGTAGTTTGGATCGTATCTGCCTGGGCCATATGATCGTGAAAACACAACCTCAAGTTCTTTTTCATAATAGTCCTTCCAAGACAGATCAAGACGGGTGATGCCTACATCCACCACCCTGGCTCGGTCTCTGGCCATGGCAACTGCCATTTCCACCGGTTGGTTGGATTTCCCTCCGGCAGTGATAAAGATGCAGTCAACGCCTGCCCCCTGGGTCATTTGTTTGATGTGTTGTATCAAGGCAGAATTTTCATTTGTTCCGGTAAACACTGCACCGCAATCTTGAGCAAGTCGACAACGCTCCTCCGAGATATCTACACCCATAACCTTTATCCCGGCAGCATTGAGGATCTGGACCAGAATCTGTCCGATAAGCCCAAGGCCGATCACGCAGGCAGTTTCACCAAGCTGCATTTTTGCCTGGCGATAACCCTGCATGGCAATGGCTCCGATGGTGGCGAAAGCCGCGTGTTCAATGGATATATTGTTAGGAACCGGCACCACAAGATTCTTAGGGATATAATTTACTTCCGCATGGTTGGCATATCCGCCCCCTGCGCAAGCTACGAGTTGACCTACGGAGAATTCTTCTGCCCCGCGTCCAACTTCTATCACCCGCCCGGAAAGGGAATATCCAAGTGGCGTAAGAGAGTCCAGTTTGTTCATCACCTTCTCATATGTGGCCTTCAGACCCTGCTGCTGAACACTCTGGATGACCTTTTTAACCTGATCCGGCCTTGCCTTGGCCTTTTGCAGATAATTCATCTTGCCTTCACGGACTTTCATACCTTCGGTCCCGGCAGAAATAACGCTAAAAAGGGTTTGGACCATAACACCACCGGATTTGATAGCGGGATGGGTAACTTGTTCCAGGCGGATAGCGCCTGATTTGTAATTTTGACTGATTTGTTTCATAATATTCCCTTATTTAAAGGCGTATCTTCTAACCAGTTAAAGAAATTGTTTAAAAAAATATCTGTTGTATATTTATTATTAAAATCTTCGATGTTATTTTTTGAAACAGAAGCAAGATAGTCTCGGTTTAGATAAAATAGATTTATGGCCTCAGTTAAATTTCGAGAATCATTCCTTTTTAATATAATTCCGTTTCGTTCATGAATAACAGTGTCATGAATAGCCCCAACTTTGGTGCTAATTATTCCAAGCCCCAAACCCATTGCTTCCAGTATTGTCAATGGTTGACCATCCCAGTTTGTAGGATGTAAAAGCAGACCACAGTTAGAAAAAATATCCCATTTAGCTTTGTCAATCAATAATCCGTGAAATGTGATATGTTCTTCAATTCCAAGATTATTTATTAAACTTTCAATCTCTTTTCTTTCTTTTTCATCAGACCATTCACCGATGCAATACAATTTTATAGAAAGGTTGTTTTTCAGGCACTGATCTACAGAATATATTATTTTTTCAATTCCCTTGGAATAGTTTAAAGCACCGACATATAAAAGATTGAGAACATTATTATAGATAACCTCTTTTTTTATAGTTCGATTTAATGGTTTATAGACCCCATTACTAAAGTATACAGTATTTCTAATTCCAATACCTTCAAAAACTTCTTTAATTGAAGGACCTAATAGCCTTATGGATGTAACTTTTTTTAAAATATATTTCCCAAAATAATATTTCAAACTATTTTTTCTTCCCAGAAAAGTAAAAAAAGCACCAGCAAGATCACCATATACCTTGATTCTTAATAAGCTGCTTATCATTATTATGGTTGATGTTCTAAAAAAACCAAAAAATTCTTTTGGTAAAGAGATAAACAATCTCTGCGGGCGTTTTTTAAGAATTATTATTAGAACTGAGTATATAAATTCAATACCAAAAATAAGGTTAGGAAATAAAAATTTCCCTTGAGTTTTTTTTGAACTTTTAGTTCTTGAATAAGAGTAAACTGTGTATCCAACTGAATTTTTAAAATAATCGGCCAAAAGTTGCGCTCTTATTTCGCCCCCGCCGTAAGGTGGTGGAATATTTAAAACAAGTAGTGTATTTTTATTCATATATTGATGGGCTCCTTAAAGTCTTTTGTTAAATGGGACACTCAATTCCAATTGGGCACCATGGCATTAAATGCAACTATGGGCATCGCATCGCCTGGACTGTTTCAAATACGCCTTTGGCCTGTTCCAATCGGGCCAAAAAGAGTATTTTTTTCTTGTTTGTTTTCATAAGAATTTTTTATAGCTATTAATCACGAATGGACATCTATTTGACACTGGGGGTTACTGGGTCAAAATAGGTGGTTCAAAAGTCTATAATAAGTATTTTTCGAGTATTAAAATTGACCATATAAAATTGCCATAGTCTTTTTTATTTAAAGTATTATCCTGAATTAGTTTTTCAACTGTTTTTGGTTCAAGTATTGTTTTGACCTTCACTAACTGATGGTTTAGTGTGTTTTTATCAGATTTAAACCATTCCCGTAATGGTGCGGCAAAACCTTTTTTTGGTGCCTTATGAAGACTTTGGGGCAGGTTTTTTCCAATCGTTTTTCGCAAAACACTTTTTCTTTCCCATCCCTGGTGTTTTACATTCTTGTCGACCCTGGTCATAAAATCAATGAGGCGATAATCCAGGAAGGGCGTTCTGGTTTCCAGGGAGTTGGCCATGCTCATTCTGTCAACTTTAACAAGGTAATCATCCGGCAATCCATGTTTGAAGTTCATATACATCAGTTTATAAAAATCATCTTGATAGGGGATTTTACTAGTATAATTTTGGAAGAATTCCTCTACTTCGATTTTTCCTTTTATACCTGAAGTCAATCGCTTAATAACAGTGAAAGGTGCATAGCTTCTTTTTTCCAACATGCGCTGGGGAAAAGGCAATATTGAGGTTTCTATGACGTTGTGGATATGGTTTAGCTTATATCTGAAATGTCCTTGAAAATAGCTTGAGGTTTTTTTCAATCCGACCAGGGATATGGAGTGAAGCGCCGCAGGGAATCTGGAAATCAAAGATGCCAGTTTAAGGCCCGTATAGGTTTGATATCCGGAAAGCACTTCGTCTCCCCCGTCGCCAGTCAGCACCATTTTTACCTTTTGTGTAGCGTAATTGGAGACCTGCCAGGTGGGAATTGCGGAACTGTCTCCAAAAGGTTCATCAAAATGAAATCCAAGTCTTTCAATAAAGGCATTCAGTTCAAGTTTGTCAACGGTCCCTTGGTGGTGGTGGGTCTGAAATTTGTCTGCAACTTCCAGGGCCAGCTTTGATTCATCAAATGCCTTTTCCGGAAAGCCAATGGTGAAAGTTTCAACAGGATGAGATGATAGCCCGGACATCAAGGCCACAATACTTGAGGAATCAAGCCCGCCACTTAAAAAAGCGCCATAGGGCACATCGCTTCGCATACGGATGCGGATTGAATCTTCCAGAAGATACGCAAACTCCTCATAGATTTTTTTTTTGTCTGAAAGCATGTTCTGCTCATCAATTTCCGGCAAGTCCCAATACTTATATTCCCTGATGCCGGCTGCATTCACGACAATACAATGACCGGGTTTGAGTTTATAAATGTCTTTATAAAAGGTATCCGGACCTGGGATATTGGTCATTACCAGATAAACCTCAATTAGTTCAGTGCGGATTTTCCTGGGAACACCAAACTGAAAAAGCGACTTCATTTCTGAAGCAAAAATAAGGCTGTTATCAAATATACAATAGTGTAAGGGTTTTTCTCCGATTCTGTCCCGTGACAAAAACAACTTCTGCACTCTACCATCCCATAACGCAAATGCCCACATCCCGTTGAATCGTTGCTGACAATCCACCCCCCATTGTTCATAAGCTCTGATGATCACTTCCGAATCAGAGTTTGTTCTGAACGTATGGCCCAAGGCAATCAGTTCCTGGCGTAATTCAATATAATTGTATATCTCCCCGTTGAACACCAGAACAATATTGCCCGCTTCATTGAGCATGGGCTGATCTCCCGTCTGAAGGTCAATGATGGACAAGCGCCTGTGACCAAGCCCAATATTCCTATGGACATAGTATCCCTCGCCATCAGGCCCACGGTAAACGATGATGTCGGTCATCTTTTTCAGAACAACCTGGTCGACTATTCTTTCTCGATCAAAATGAAATATGCCGGTTATGCCGCACATTGTAAAACCTCAACTTTCTGTCTATCTTTTAAGTTTCATGTACAGTTTTAAAAATTCATTTCCCATGACTTCCAGACTAAATTTTTCTGTTAATTTATTATAGCCGTTCGTGCCAAGTTTTGTTGCCAGGGCTTTGTTGTCAAGGAGAAGTATTATTTTTTCTGCCATCTGGGCTGGATTTTCAGCCTCCACCAGAAAGCCTGTATGATTGTCTTCCACCAGCTCCCGGTTGCCGCCGCAATCGGTTACGATCACCGGCTTTTTCAAAGCCATATATTCCATCACCGCATTCGGAATACCTTCACCATGTGTCCGGATATTTGTTGCCAGAATTCCAATGTCAAATATATTGGCAATATTCAACACTTTTTTTTGCGTACCCGGCATTCTGAAATAGTTTTTAATCTCCGGCCTGATTTGTTTTTTTATTTGATTGAAAGATTCACCATCTCCAATGGCCACAAATGTGACGTCCTTTCTTTGTTCAAGAACCATCTGCGCGGCATCTACAAATGTTGTATAGTCTTTTCTGCCTGAAAACATTGCCACCATGCCGACCACATATCCCGTAGTGATATCAAATTTCTGTCTTATTGATTCTTTGCTATCAAGTTCTTTTATTCTGGAGAAATCAAATCCATTATGCAGGCAAACCCGTTTTTTAGTTGGCACTTTGTACGATTCCAAGCCAGCATAAGAATTGGCCGCGATCACATCAGAAAATGGAAAAGTCAGTTTAGCCCGACGCCATTCCGTATCTTGTACACCGAGGTGCAGCGGCGCATCTCTTAAAGAATTGTTAACAAATTTTATTTTCAGCAATTTAATAGCAGGCACTGCATAAACAGAGCACATGGAGCTCCAAGAGTGAATAATATCGGGTTTTATTTCTTTGAATAATCGGTAGAATTTAAAAAATATGGCAGGATCCTTTTTGCTTTTTCTGGTGACTTTGTGGATTTCGATATTTAAATCTTCTATATAGCGGTAGTGGATATCGTTCGACATGGTCACCACGTCGCAGGTAATGCCATTTTGTTTTGATAAGAATTTTAACGTTTCAACGAGCTGGCGCTCTTTGCCGCCAGACCTTAATGTGTCGATCATATGGATAATTTTCATTTGATTTATTTCTTGTAATCCTTAACCACCCTGTGTATAAAAGCACCAAATCCTTTACAGGCAACGGTATAATGGAATTTTTCATGAGCCAGATCATGGCCTGCAATACCAACACGTTTTGCCAGATCAGGCTCGCTAATAATAGTTTTTATTTTTTCTGCAAATTGCACAACGTTACAATCAGTGGCAACAAAGGCATTGACCCTGTCTTTCAGGTAAACGTTGACATCGCCAACGGCATTTGTCACCAGCGGGGTAGCGCTGGCAAGGTAATAGCCGATTTTGGTCGAGAAACGGGATTCTGATTGCGGGTTCACCGGCAGGGGCGCAAGCAGGCAGGTGGCCTGCCGCATCAATCTATGCAATTCTTCCTCCTCAATAAACCCGGTGAATTCAAACAGTGAAAGAACTTCTCTTTGTTCTGCATAATGTTTCAATTCAGTTAATTTGGCATCATCCTTATTTCCAGTGAATTTTACAGGAAGATGAATGTCGCGATTCTTCAGTTCATGAACAATATCAACGATGATCATGGCAATATCCATGTAGGCAATTGATCCGCAATAAAGCATAAATCCGGTATATGATTTGTTTTCATCTTCGAGTATCTCGCCTTCTATGTCAATAAGGATAGGAATCTGAAACGATGGGATCACGCGCTGCTTTTGCTTTGCCACCTTTGCTATTTCATTGTTTATATATGTGGAAATCGGCAGAACAGCATCAACTTCAGGCAGGATATCCAAACAGAACCGAGCAGCCTTTTTATGATCACTCCCCAGTGTCTCCGCAATAGCCAACGGCCACTCGCACACTTCCAGAATAATCGGTATTCTGAGGAAATGCAGAAATGGAATCCAGAACCCGGAGATATTCGCATTACTTGAGTAGAAGATGATCGCATCGACCTTGCGAAACATTTTTTTCATTAATATAAAAGGAATTGTAAACAGGCACCCCAAAAGATCATCGAGGCGCCGTATACACCAATTTCCAGACCGGACTGCAAACAATCCAGGATAGCAATACAAAATATCGGCTTCCCGGCCGTAAGCATTATAATTTCCATCCTGTTTTTTTTTTATATCAGCACCACGCAAACCCAGATAAGTTACACACCATCCTTCCATCATCACCAATTTGGCAAGATTGCGTACACGGTTGGCGGCAGCCATTCCCCAAGGGAAGGATGCCGACTCTGAAACTATGATCAAATGGTTCCGCATTTTATCCGAACCTCTACGGTGTGAGTTAAATTTTGTATTTTTCCTGCCATGCCTGGAACATCAAAACATTCCATAATGGGGCCTGCCAATTGTGCTTCCCTGCAAGATGCTCCGCCCACATATTTCTTACTGGCCCTGGAATAAGATATCCTTTTTCCCGAAGTTGTTTTTCACTGAGTAGTTCTTCTGCCCATGCTCTAAGCGGACCACGAAGCCAGACACCCATCGGCACACCAAAGCCCATTTTGGGCCGGTCAAATAGAGACTGGGGGACATAGTTATAAAGAATCTGTTTGAGTGGCCATTTTTGTTGACCGTTATGAATTTTTATTGACAATGGAAGGCTTGCCGCGAATTCAACCAATCTATGATCAAGCAGTGGCACGCGGGTCTCAAGACTGGTAGACATGGCAGAACGGTCAACTTTGACCAAGATATCATCGGGAAGATAATGAAGGATGTCCAGAGTCATCATCAGGGCGAAATCATCCATGGCCATTTCTTGTCCAAGTAAAGGATATGAATGGCTGAAAGCTTGTACTATTTCTTCAGGATTTCGCCAGTGGGAGATTCGAAAATCATAGAGAGTTTTGAATTCTGATAATTTTAATTCCTGGGCAAATTTCTTTAAAGAAGATGCTAAACTACCAAGTTTCATGTCGTTGGGGCGGAGAAATTTCGCAGATATCAACATGTTGTCAAGAAGACCATGAGGAATATGTTCTATGAGTAAAGAAAGGGCATTTCGAGCAAAGGCAGGAAAGCGATTGATTAACCTCCACCGGGCAGGATCTTTAATGTGGCGATCGTATCCGCAGAACAATTCATCCCCACCATCCCCTGATAAGCAAACAGTTACATGTTGCCTGGCCAGTCGGGAAACTATAGTTGTAGGCAACTGAGACGGATCGGCAAATGGTTCACTGTAAATTTCGGGGAGGTCCGGGATAACCGCCATAACATCTTCAGGTGTCAGGTATAGTTCAGTGTGGTCGGTTCCAAGATGAACAGCTACGGCCTTTGCATGCTGGGCTTCATTGTATATATCCTCTCCAAATCCGATTGAAAAGGATTTGACCGGTCTGTTGCTGTTTGCTTGCAGAAGGGCTGTGACCAAGGACGAGTCAATACCCCCTGATAAAAAGACGCCCAAAGGGACATCCGCTATCTTTTGAAGATTAACTGACTGGATGAGTAACTTTTCGAGTTCCTGAACAGCCTCTTTGCAGTCTCCTAAAAAAGGCTTATTGTGGCTTGATTTTAAAACTTCCTGAAATGACCAGTATGGAATAGGCTCCGGCAGGAATTGTCCTCCCTGGGTGACATCGGCTGCGGCAAGTTCCAGAAAAGTCCCCGGAGGAAGTTTGTAAATACCTTTATAGATGGAAAACGGAGCAGAGATATACCCATACTTCATAAAGAGTCCCAGAGCACCTTGGTCCACCTCAGGTTTCCAACGGGATGAACCGCTGAATGCAATCAAATCTGAACCAAAAAAGAGTGCGCCACTATTTATTCCATAATAAAGCGGCTTTTCACCCATCCTGTCACGGGCCAGACAAAGCGTTCGTTTTTCCTGGTCCCAGACAGCAAGGGCAAACATGCCCTCAAGTAGTTTAAGTGTTTTGGCTATCCCCCATTTCTCAATGGATGCAAGTATAACCTCAGTGTCTGAATGGCCTTTCCATTTGTTAATACCGGAATTCTCTAACGATTCGCGTATCTTCTGAAAATTGTAAACCTCTCCATTATAGACAATGATATAACGTTCACTATGGGAAACCATGGGCTGCCTGCCTGCAACAGACAGATCAATTACAGATAGTCTGCGGTGTGCGAGGCCAATGCCAACTTTTTCGTCAAACCATATTCCGGCATCATCAGGTCCGCGATGTTTGATTCGATCTGACATTCTGGAGAGTGTTGAGCTGAATTCACCTTCAGCAAACTGGTGATTCTGTATAATCATTCCTATGAAACCACACATAATTATTAGCCTTATTCCTTTTAGAACCTCATAAACCGCAATTAGCCGGGATGTTTAGGGGAAGAAAAGATGAAAACGAATATCGGCACAGACTCAATAAGAATTTTCTGCATATTACCATTTAAATTACTTTATCATGAAACTGTTATCAGGTGGACATTTTTGAGGATAGAGAGTCGTTTTCTTTGGTTTAAAAATGTCCATAGTTCATCTGCTATGTGTCTTTTTTTGCCGGGTGGCCGAAGCAAGAATAATCCCAAAATGAATGCTTTGATAACTTGATAATTCTGAAAAATCTTGTGTGGTTTGATATAAGAACCATATGATGCAAATTATCAGAAGTGTCATTGAATTTTTATCTTTGCCTTGTTGATATTTCCTGTTTGCATATAATATTGTAGATGTACAAAACATGAAAAAAGCTATCAATCCCATAATGCCATATCGAGTTCCAGCCCCTAAAAAGCCATTGTGTACAATATATCCAATTGGTACTTGGCCAATTTTTTTCCTATGATCGTAATCGAAAGTGTCTGTATAATGCAGCTGTCCTATCTTCGCAGCAGCTATGTAATATAGTTTACTGTGGTAGCTTCCAAATCCGAATAAATTTTCAGATATAATCATTGTTGCATTTTTGTACTGATTTATTCTTCCAGATAGAGTGTCCGCTTTTAATCGTTCCTTATATATTATTGTTTGTGATAAATTTGAAAAATTATAATTATTAATAATTACCATATAAGAAACGGATAATAGAACAAAAAATAAAATTGAAAAAATGGATAGATAAGTTTTTTTATTTTTTTTGTGTATTACAAAATACAAAAAATATGATACAAAAAGTAATCCAATAGATAATCGATGAAATGTAAAAATAACAGCTATAAAGTTAAGTGTAAGCACCAAATTGTTTTTTCTATCAGAGGTCAATACAAACAATGTTGATGTTATACAGAAAAAACCGAGTGTATATTCGCCATGAAATAAGCCGGTCGCCCTTAAGGTATCCCCAAATGCATATTCATAAGTTCCAAATCTAAAAAACTGATCATTAATTAGCAATTGAATAATTGCAATGATACTTGAAAAGATAGATAAATTTACTATTATTTTTTTCAATGTTTCAAATGTATTGTTATCTTCAAATAATTTTATTGAGAAATATATTATTGGAAAGAAGAGATATTTTGTATTAATAACAATAAAATCTTTCAAGGATAGATTGCCGTCAATTGTATTCGACAGAGTGGATAAAAATATGATGCAAAGGTATACTATCAGCCATAGCTCATATCGTTCTTCAATTAATTTTCCAGGAGAGGTACTTTTAAACCTTTT
>Ga0180009_10005807_pt1 | contig 13111 bp, 3 predicted proteins | sample OS_PC_MetaG_FD_123537 | JGI IMG/M metagenome (GOLD analysis project Ga0180009, IMG submission 123537) | Groundwater microbial communities from the Aspo Hard Rock Laboratory (HRL) deep subsurface site, Sweden - OS_PC_MetaG | ecosystem: Environmental > Aquatic > Deep subsurface > Groundwater... | reverse complement strand
TGGGTAAAAAATCTGGTATGAGTAAATACGTTATCAGATGTCGAAGATGTGGAAAAAGCGCATATCGTGTTAGAAAGAAAAAATGTTCTTCTTGCGGTTTTGGCCAAAGTTCTAAATTAAGAAGTTATAGTTGGCAAAAAAAGTAAACCTTTTAAACATCTTATTTCTCTTTAATATTATGTGGGAGTGCCGGAGTGGTCAAACGGGCTAGAGGTTTTTAACTGGCTATGCTAAGGACCGGACAAGCTTAGGTTATTTCGGTATTAGAAACCTAGTGGCTTAGTGCCTACGCAGGTTCGAACCCTGTCTCCCACATTATTCTAAAGAACACCCTAAAAATAATCATAAAAAGAATTATAATATACAAGTGTGTGCGCTAAATACTCTTGAACTGTAGATGTTGAACCACTAGATTTAGATATATCAGGAATAATTGCATACTTAAAATTATTATCCCCATAAATAGATAACCAAAATTTATTAACTTCTTTATAAACAAATGTATTCTCAAACTCATTAGACTTTTCTTTTAATATATCTTTCCTTATGTCAATCGCACTAATTCTATTACCTAAAACTTCCCTAATAAAATATTCCGTCTGTGATATTTGTTTAGACGCATCCACACCTTCATATCTCAATAAATCCCCATCAAGGGTTAAATCTTTTCCACTCAGATCAGCTACCCTTTTTTGGAAAGCTGCATTTCTTGAACTATAATGACCCCCATTATAATCTGCTATAATATATTGGATATTATCTGAATTAAGTCTGGATGGATGACCTGCATAAGCAATTATAGATTTGTCTAAATAAACAACACCAAATTTAACACACCCATCTTTAGTTTTCAATTGTTTCTTTACTTCCTTATTGGTATATCCCCAACCTTCTTCATTATTTATTTCTATAGCTTTACTAAATTTTACTTGTGTACAACCCAAACTAGGATCAGAAGCCATTTGCTCTCCAATAAATTCTCCAAAAGAAGTGGTCCAACTGTTCTTTGATAATCTTGAAACAGCATTTTCACTAAAATGAGATTCTTTTTCAATAATTGCCATTACTAAAGCAAAATATTCTGGGCTCTTATAAGTAGAATGTTTATAAATTAAATCTGCCCATTCTGTAGAAATGCCTTGTTCTTTTAAAGATTCAACCATAGAATCATAAAGAGGGTCATCAATAAAAATATTAGTAGATGCAGTTTCATCCATCAATGGAATCTTTAAATTATCTCCAATAGAAATTTGAGAATCATCTACTATCTTATTGTAATCTGCAATAACCCATGCAATCTCTTCTTCATCACCAAACAACCCTTTAGATAACTTCGCGATATTTATAAGAATTTCAAAATTTTTATTTTCAATATCTTTTTGTTCAACAACATAATCAGAAATTTCATAATTTGGAACAGATTGATAAAGTAATTCTCTATTTGGTTTCATAATAACTCTTATTTTAAAATAATTTCCATAAAGTTCTAAAAAGCTATTCAATGGTTCTACTCTAATTTCTCCTTGATTATCTTGGGGATTCTTTAAATTATTTGGAACATGATACAAGTGTGTGATATAAGGTTCATTATTTTTTTTGCCCAAATACAAAGCTAAATGTGTAAAATCAATATCTATAGTGTTCCCTCTTTCCCATCCAAAAGTAGATCTTTGTTCATCTACAGATTGATACAAAATATCAGGTCTAAAATCACTCACAGTGTAATGAAATCCAATAATATCTCCGGGATTCAAGTTATTATAATCTGTAAAAACATCTCCATTTCTCCAATCAAACCACTGCACTTCTCCTTTTCTTTCTCCAATATTTTTTGGCGTATTCCATGCATTACCCCCTACACCTGTAATAAAATGTCTTCCATAACCAAAAGCATATTCAAATGCTCTAGTAACAAATTTAGCACAATTAACACCCGAACATAAAACTTTATCCACATAACCAGTATATCCATTCATCATCTGATTTAACCTATAACTAGAAGAATCAGAATTAAGTAATAAGTTACCCTTCTTACAACAAAGAATATATTCTTCTGCGTATTGAGGGCAATAATACTTTTGGATTTCACTATCACAACCATATTTCGTCGTATCAACACATTCATATCCTTGAAATGTTGATTCACATTTTGGTTTTTTTAAATCAACTTTACCTTTGATATCTGTTTTTAGAGTTTCGACCCCATTTCCTTGATCTATTTGAACTTCAACACCAACAACGGGTTCTCCACTTTCATCTGTAATTTCCAAAGAATTAACTTCATCCTCAACTTCAGCTTTATTATCTTTTAATTTCTCAGAATTTGTTTCTGGAGTTACAGTATAAATTTCACCCACAGGCATTACAGGAATTTTAACTTGAACTTTATTTTCATCCCCAGTTGGTGTGGCTTCATCAAAATCATGATCTAGGATTTTAATTACTTGCCCCTCATCCTCTATATAAATATTCTCTTCTTCAATCAAAGAACAACTTGTATCATCACAAACATTAGCATCTGAAATTTCATCTTGAGAATCTATAACCAATTCAGTAACACCAGTATTAACATCTACAACTTCTCCCCCTTCAACTTCAACACTTTCTCCAACAGCTTTAACATCTCCTTCAACTTCATTATTTGATCCAAGATTAACTTCAACAGTTATTTTTTGTTCTCCCAAATCCTCACTTAAACTCAAATCTCCAATAACACCTTTAAACTCTCGAAAATAATAGGGATGAGAATCAGGGCTATCTATTTTCTCTTCACTATAAAGAACAAATTTATTAACTTTCGATGTGATTATTTCATTTGCTTCTTCAGAAAATTCTGGATTAAAAATTCTTCCATAATTATATATCTCGGTTTCAATTAAATTTTTAGATCTTCCAGCTACAAGTACATAAACATCAAAATTTTTATCATTAAAATGGTCCCTTGCTTCTTCAATAGCCCCACGATAATGTACAATATTAAAACCACCTGCAGGAAGAGTAAATATAGTTTTTAATAAGTCCTCCCACCCAGATTCATCAGCATAAAATTGTGCAGTACCTGAAGTTATAGATAAATAAATATTTTCATCTTCTTCATTTTTTTCATAATAATTCTCAACAGCATCTTTAATCTGTATTTTATCTATATGATCAATTGACATATCCACCAATATCAAAACATTCTTCCCCCCTGCAATATCTCCAACAGCACAACTACTTGGCTCTTCATAAATTTCAACAACTTCTTGGGTAAATTCTTCTGTTTTTCCTCCACTCTCAATCCTAACCCTTGAATATTCAACAACACTCTTAATTTCCTCTTTTTTGCCATCATCAACCCCCACATCACAACTTATAACCTCTTCAAAATCCTTAACAGTCTGAGCATCTTCAACAGCTTTCTCTCCCTCCCCTTCATTCAAATTCTTTTCAACATCTTCCAATCCATCTTCCACAACAGGAATTGCTTTTTCAACAACATCATTTTTATCTTTACCACCATCACCACTACCTTTCTCAATAACTTCATCAACTTTATCTTTTGAATCCTTCATATCTTCTTTTTGAGAATTAGGAATGTTATTATCCCCTTCTAAATTTTCATTTAACTCCTCTAAACTACCCCCAACTTCTAAGAAATTATGCAATATTTTTTCTTTATCCTCATCAGACAGTTCCTCACTCAACAAAGCAGTTGTAGATAAAACAATCAAATTATCTGTTTTCTTCTTTATATCTTCAATGTCCTCTTTTTTATCACTAACAGAAACAGATTCCTTAGCATCTTCAGCATCCTTTTGTATATTTTTGGCAGCCTTATCTATAACATCCTCTACAGCTTCACTAAAATCACTTTTTTCAGAACTCTCATAGCCAAACTTAACAACAACCCTTCTATTTGAAACATAATTATTTGAACCTTCTCCAAATGCTTGTGTAGGGCCTTTAAATACAATATTAACTTCTACATCAGCATTCTTCCTTTTCTCATTTAAAATCTTAATAATCAATTCTTTAATATGTTGGGCTCTCCTTTTAGATAATTCCATATTAGCATCTCTATTACCCTCTATACTTGCATAGCCTTCAACATTAATAATTAATTTTTTACTCCCAACAACCATACCCACTGTAGGATTACTTTGTTGATATTTATCATATTCTGCTAAAAACATATTATCAAATGATTCTTCACTATATCCTTGGGCCATACCTGTGCTATCAACATTAAATAAAACAAAAATCTCTCCTTGCTCATTATAATAAACTCCTAAATCAGAAGGATTTGTTTTCAAAACACATTTATCATTTTCACAGAATCCTTTATCCATCCAAGAAATTCCACTATTTTCACAAGATTTTTGATCAGATACACAATTAGATTTAGAGATAGAACCAAAAAAGCCATCCTCTGGAAGAAGAAAACGCGTACAACAACCAGGGCCTTCAATGCCCCCATCAGAAATCTCACTTTCCTCTACAGCCAATCCACATACATTCTTTATTTTATTAACAGTGGCTTCTACTCCGTCATCTTCAATATCTTTATAATGTATTGTTGTATCCTTCTCATTCTTACCTACATTACTATGAATCTTCAAATAATCTTCACCATCCTTAGCTAATTCAACAAGAATCTCAACACCCTTATTAAAAGATTCAGCATCGCGTAAATCTAAGACAGCTTTTTTAGATGCATCTTTCATATCTTCTAAACCATAATTAGAATCTACATTAGTCCATTTCTTATACTCTGATTTAGTCAAACAATCCTTACAATTCCAATACCAATTTCCATTATTATATTTAAAATATAAATTAGAAGTCATAGGTCTTGAAATTGTTATAAAAAGTAAACTAACCCTATCATCATATTCAATCTCACAACTACCAGATTCACCAGAAATTTCACCTTCTTCATTCAATTTCAAACATTCATTAGCTTTATTTTTTATCCAATTTTTAGCACCAGAAGATTCTACATCTTCATCAAAATTAGCATTTTCATTATGGTCACAATATAATCTCAATTTTGTTATTTTTTTATAATCCATAACCTTGACAATTTCATTTAAACCCATTTCATAATCATTAATTTTTTTCTTAACTAAAACAGTATAGCTTTCTTCCCAATCAGGCATGTCATCACCAACAGATTTTCCAGTTTTTCTATCTTCTAAAAACTCACCTTCCCAATATTCTCCATTCCAAACATAATCATAGTTTGGTTTCCATCCAAACAAACCTTCACCAACAAGTTCAACCTTAAATGCAAGAGTAATATCTCTCGTCTCATCAGCACCCTCTGTAATAAGTGGAGCCAAAGCAGCTATCTTTGCAGCTTCTTCATCATGTAATAATTTGGCTATAATATAATAAGTTTCTCCAATCTCATAATTAAGCTTTCCCAACAAAGTTATAGTTTGACCTTCTAAAACAGTAAAACTACTAACAATCCCTAAAAGTTTATCCTTATCATTTTTATTAAGCCCCCTCTCACCAATAAGTGTCTCAATCTGTATCATAATCTCGTCATCGTTAACTAAACCTTCACTAATTTCTCTAAATAACTTTTCAACATCGTTTCTTCTTTGAGTATCATACTCACTTAAAGCATCCAAATAACTTTGTTTATTAACCCAACAACTCCCTAAACTTTGTCCCAAACTATTATTACCACAAGTTCCAACACTCTTCCAACCATCAGCATCGACACCCTTTCCAGGATCTTCACTACTACAAACCCTTACTAATCCACTTCTACCAATATTAGGATACAAAGCATCTACAGCACTCCCAACACTAGGGTTAGTAAATACAGTTGGATCTCCAATACATTCTCTCTCATTCTTAATATTCTCAGTTTCAACACTTTTCTGTAATTTCTTATCTTCTAAATAATCAAATAAAATATCACTACTTACTCTCCCAAAACCACAATGCTCTTGATAATCAATAACCATACATAATTCATCATAACCTGCAGGGCCAGAACTTCTCCAAGTTTCATCAATAAAATCTCCTCTCTCTAAATACTTAGTGCTCTTAGTAACATACAACCTCTTAGCTAAATCATCTAAATCCTTCAAATAAATTTGGTATCTTACTCTTTCCCTATCTTCTCCAGCATAAATATGATAATAAACCTCATAATCACTTGTTAATTCACCTGCAACATCTGAGTGGGGCATATCAGTAAACCACCCTATAAATTGAACAGGTCCTTCAGGTTTAGTCAACTGATCTAATAAACTCCCCCGTCCGGGAACCTTACCATAAATAGCAGCCTTACAAAGTTCTTCACCAATCTCATCAGTAGAAGCACCCCTATAAGCACTAAAGTAAGTAGTTGCATATTCTTTCGTAAAGAAATTTAGAAAATCTCCTGTCTTCTGTATGTTGCTCTGGAAAAATCCATATTCTCCTCCACCTGCAGCCTTATCAACACCCCCTAATAAATTATCTAAAACTCCTCCGCCAACTCTAAAAAATGCAGCTCCTTCTCTCCATAATATTTTACATACGCCGACATTTCTTATAGTATCACAAATCCCAACATTCTCTCCCTTATCTCTCCGAGCAATTAAACATTCTTGATAACCTTCTAATAAACTCCTATAATTTTTTAATCCAGCATCAATACCGGGAACGCAAACACCAACTTCAGGGGGTACTCTTTTAAAATCCCATAATTTACTTCCCAAAAATATACTACCAAATATTCCTGTAGAAACAACATTATCTACATTCCACTTACCGCCAGCATTAAACCCTGAAGCAGGACACATAACAGGGTCACAAACACTAAATAATGTTAAACAATCCCCTATATCCATAATATCAAAACATTGTAATCCTCCTGTTTCTTGAACAGCAGATTGAATCATATAATCCTTAATGTTCTCACCTATTTTTTTACCTTGCAATCCACTAGCCCTATCAACCTCAATTAAATCTCTACATGCGCCCTCCAAATTCTTATGATCTTTCTTTAAAGAGGATAAAACATCAATCCTATCAGAAGTACTACCTTTCCTACATTGTTCCAAACTAAATGCACTCATTCTCATATAAGCACTCTCAGTATTCAATGGTAAACCTTGGGAACCAAATTCAGAGTATCTCTCCCACAATTCTACTTCAATAGGTAAACAATCAGAACCTCTTCTTGAAACTCTTAAATATGCTACAGCATCAACACTTAATTTATCGACCTTATTTTTGCATTTCCCTATATTTAATAATGAAACAACTTTCTCTTCATTAGGCTCTGTTTTAACTTCATCAGGAACCGTTTCAAAGTAATGTTTACCACCTTTGTTATCCAAATAATAACCAGTATAATAATCTGTTCCCACACCCTCTTTTTTAATTTCCTCATAATCTTTTACCAAATAAGGTGTATTGCCCACATAATAATACCATTTTGTATCAATCTCAGTCACTTGAGATTTGCTAATAGGAGTTCTTTCCTTACCATCATCTGGAGATGTGGGTTTTTCATTTTTTCCCTCAACTGTTGTTTTAATACTTTTAAAATAATCTTCTTCAAATCCATAATTCTCTCTTAAAGATTTTTCTTCACCTAATAATTGCTGATGAGCTTTAAGAGAAGCTTCTCTATTCTTTTGTAATTTCTCTTCAGTAGACAAAGCATCATAATTAGAAGGCAATATCATCTTTTCTTCCAATAAAATATCAAAAACTTCTTCATCATACTTTTGGTTTAACTTAGAATTCTTAAATTGATCTCCTTGAGCAAGATTTTTAATCCTCTCATTATAAACATTCGCATCTTTTCCATATTTTTCATTATATATTTTTTCAGCAGTATCTAAATCATCATCAATATCTCCTCTTTTGGCTTTGATACAATCAAAAACATTACTATACTCTTCAGCCTTAACTGCAAATTCACAATCTTCTTTCCAAGAAGACATAACCTCCTTTCGAGCCAAATTCCTTCCTTTAGAACCAAACCAAACTATATTTTTAATCCAAAGAATTGCAAAAGTACTATAACAACTTATACTCCACCATTTATACACATTTTCAATAGTATCAATATAACCATTCAAAGTATCAATCGCTTTATTAGTAAAATTAATATGATCATTCATCTGTTCTGTTGATAATTTCCATAACCTTGGTTCAACAGGAACATGTAACATAAAATTAGATTTTGTAGTTAATGTTTCCTCTCCAGGTAATATTGTAACATGCGCTTGTTGTTCAATATCCACATCCTCAAGAAGGAAAATATGTTGTGTGCCATCATTATCTTTCAAGTCTCTTACTTCCTTACCTTGGTATAATCTTGTTGGACTACTTTCTTCAAGAGCATTAGTATTAGAATTTTTAACAAGTTTAACAATCAAAACATTATCGGCATTAACCTCTTTAACATGCCAATCACTACCCTCTAATTTAGAACTAACTTCTTTATTTTCATAAGAATATATAGAATATACTTTAGGCATTCCATCCACACTTATCTTTGCTTTACTATCTGAACTAGCCTTTTCCACACCATACAAAGTTATTTGAATAACATTATTATCCTCATCTATATTCACAGTATCACTATTATATTTTAAACTAACAGTTTCTAAAAAATGTATTCTATTTTCAATAACTCCTTTCTCCCCATAATCAAAAGAAGTTATTAATTTTCTATATTCTTTAACAGCTTGATTATCATCTCTCAAATCTTTATCATAAATCTCTGCAATCCTCAACTGAGCTTCCATAGCAACATTTTCTTGTTCTTCTCCATCAGGAGGGTAAAACTCACCATTAAATTTTTCTACAACCTCACTATATTCCTTAATAGCGTTTAAAAAATAATCTTCAGAGCTTCCTTTTTCACTCTTTTTTTCACTTTCTTTAACTTCAAAAACAAAATCTAATTGAAAATTATTTGCAAAATAATTTGTAATTCCCTTACTAATAACTTCATTATCTCTATAAGCTTGATCTAATTTCGGGAAATCTTTATTTAAAAGAAAACCCTTATACTCATTAAATAAATTTAAATTCCTATAACTCTTCACATTGTTTAAAAATTCACTATATTTACCTAAAACTACTGCAACTTCTTCAAAATTATTTGGTTTTTTTATAATCAAATCATCTAATTCTTTCTCTATCCCTTTATAAATAAGATCCAAATCCTCTTTAATTTTTTCATCATTATCTTTTTCCTCTTCAACAATTTCTTCACCATAAAAAATAGTTTTATAATTTGGGTAATGTTTATCAATTATATCTTTTACATAATCTCTAGTTTCTTTATAACCTTCATTCCCTTCACATTCCCAAATTCTTTGACCTTCACAATTTTCTTCTTGACTCATCTCATTAGCACCATCACCACCATTATAAGCAGCCAAAGCTAGTCTTTCATTATCCCCATACTTAGTTAATTTCTGTTTCAAATAATAAACACCAAACTTTACATTATTCTCAGGAATGAGTAGATGCTTGTTAATATCTTCAACATCTAATTTTAATTCTTTAGCTATATCTTCACCAGTACTAGGAAGTATCTGCATCAAGCCAATGGCACCCTTTTCACTTACTTCATTTGAATTAAAACCAGATTCTTGTTTTATCATAGCAGCAACTAACAAAGGATCAACACCTTTAGATTCTTTAAATATTAAATCCCCAAAACTATTAAATTCAGGAAATTCAGTAAATTTATCTTCATCAAAACCTTTATTCTTTTCTTCAGGAGGAACATAAAATTTACCCCCTTTCAAAATTTTCTTTTCTTTAGTTTCTTTATTCACAAGTTCAACTTCATCATAAGAATTAGTAATTTTAATATCTTTAACTTCCCAATCACTTCCACCATAAATAGGTTGTCCTTCAACTAACTCTTTTAACTTATACTCCCCATTATAGAACATCTCAACTTTAGCCTTATCTTTATTTCCAGTTATGTAATTAACTCTAACCCTATAAGTATTCTTTATATTTCTCTGTGTAGTCAAATCTTCTTCTTCCCTATAAAATAAATATGGAACCCCTCCACTCAAAGATTTTTTAGAAGAAGGGGTACCTTCTTTAACACTAAAACTATTTTTACTTAAACTTCCATCATAAACAATTAAGTTAGCACTATCACCTTTAATATCATTTAACCTAATATATCCTCTTCCCCCATAAAACCCAAACTCACTTTTTCTATTCAAAAATTCATTTTCATCTAAAACAGGTAATAAAAAATCTTGTTCAGTAATTCCAAAACCATTCTGAATTTCAAAATAAATATCAGCAGTCATATTAATATCTAATCTTTCAGGAACATCATCTTCTTTCAAATTCTTCAATCTAATAACTAAGTAACCCAAATTATTCAGATCAAAATATCCATATCTTGGAGGTTTGTAATAAATACTACTAACATATTCTCTTGAGTTCCCATCAGGCCTTACATTCATCTTCCTTATCTTATGCAAATCCATTACAGGATTAGTCTTTATACCTGTCAAAGTTGCAACTAAAGGATAACCTCCAGGTTGATCACTCTCAAAAGCTTGTTCTTGTAAAACAGTTGGTTGATAAGAATCCACATTAATTATAATATCTGTAGCTTCAAAAGTTGATAAATCCCCGGCAGCATCCTCTAAACCACTCTCTATTTTTTCAAAAGGATCATAAGCAATAACAAAACTACTATGAATCATCAAAAATACAAGGAACATAGCAATTAATTTTATTTTCATATTACTTCAGGATACCTCACTCTTTCTTTATCAAAAATCCTAGTATAAATATCTCCCATTTCATTAACAGTGTTAGGCATTTTATCATAAGTAACATAAATCACAACATTACTTCCACCATCATAACTCCACTCAAATTCATTCCCACCAATCAAAACCTGATCTAATTCTATATCTTCTAATTCACTAGTAAAACATTTTTTCTCTTTAACACCCAAAGCGCCCAAAACTCCTGATTTTGGAACATCCACACAACTTTCAACAGTATCTCCTTCTATTTTAATAGGATCTCTAGATTCCTTCATGATATAACTTCTGATAATGTAATCTCCGACAATCAAATCAACATTATTTCCGTTTAAAAATTGACTAAATCCATCTTCTTCATTAATAAAGTTAACAAATACAATTTCATCATCATAAACTTCTCTAGCATTACCTCCATCAACTATCTTTAAATCAATATTCATATTATGGAGTTTTTTCATATAAACATAATTACTTGCTTCTTCATTAGTATCTAATGTTAAGCTACCAAAGTGATATCCTTCCTTATAAGTTTTTATATCTGCATTGACACAACTAGGCATATAACCACTAAAACTATAACTTCCAAACTCATCAAATGAAGTTTCTCCCACATCGCAACTTGTTCCAACACAACTAAATTTAATCCTTGCATCGTCTAAAAGTTCATCACTTTCATAATCAATCACATTTAAATTAATCCAAGTATTTTTAGAATCACATATCTGATTATCTACCTCTGGTAAAGTTTCCATCCCAAGTAGGTTCTCTTTAGGTTGGTTATTATCCACTATTACTTCGAAAGCGAATTGAAAATCTAAACCATCTTTACTTAATCTAGTTAAAACAGGATATTTTATATCATAAATAAAATGATAATTATTCAAACAAAATAAAGCCATTAAAAAATCAGCAGCCTGACTATTTTCTCCAAATACAGACTCTTCAGTCAACATATCTTCACCACCATTTATATCCATATAAAAAGGCCATTTTTTGTTATAACTAAATCCAACATCTAAACTACCGTCTCCCAAATCAAATTCATAATATTTATCATTAACATTACTTATAGCATCTATATTAATCTCCAATATCTCCTTAAAATCTTTCTCAACAGTTTGTTTATTCCACACCCTTGGATTACAACTAAAACTTTCACCAGAATAAGGTATGTCATCATAAATAATCAAGAAATCTAAAGTTTTGTATTCAACATAATCTTCTTGCATTTGTTTATTATATACTTCCACAGCCTTACTATACAAATAACCCAAACTACTATCTAAGGCAATTTTTACATCATCAAATTTCTGATTTAGTCCTTTGTAATCCACATCAAAATTACTTTTAAGTTCTATAAACACCATATAATCGTTAATTTCTACATCAACATCAAAATTTTCAAAATTATTTAATTCATATTCTGGAAAATCTTCAAAATAAAATGCACAAAAATATAAATTTTCATCAATATAATTCTCTAAACTTAATTCCATTTCATCTAAAGCAGGTATTCTTTTCGTTTGTATTCCATTACCTGTTTCATAAAACCAATAGGCAACCTCCAAAGCACCATTATCAAAAACATCCAATTTATTTGAAAAGGGGATTAAAGGATTTACAACATATTCATAATTAGGGATATCAATATAACCTCCTTGTAAAGCCATCAAACCTATACCATCCTTGGCCAAGTCAGAAACACAACTTTGGTATACATCATATATAATTTCAAAATCTTCAACAACTTTAAATTTATCAGCATCTCTCTCAAATTCACTCTTAAAAATGTAATCTTTTAATGAAAAAACAGTTACTCCTACAGCCACTATAATAATTCCTAAGATAATAAACATAGTCACCTGTCCTTTTTTCATTTCAACCTCACCACCTTACTTCCACCCAATTTAGTAACAGTAACTAATTTTTTCTTTAACAATAAATCCATTAAATCAGAAACAGTGGCATTATTTATTTCAAAATACTTAGCAATCAAGCTAAAATTAACTATATCTTTTCTCTTAATAAATGCTGTCAATTCTTTCTCTGTTGGTATCATAAAAAGCCTTTTAAAACCTCTTTTTACCTTTTAAAGCTTATTTTAACCTTCTTAACCCCTGTAATATCTTTTAAAGACCTTATTATAAATAATTATCCCATATATAAATCTTTTGTAAATTTTTAGAAAAATGGGCCCAGCCGGGATCGAACCGGCGACCTCCACCACGTCAAGGTGACGTCATGCCGTTTTCCAACCTTTTCAAAGTTTCTAGACCATGGGCCCATAAAAACAATCAAATTCCTAATTTATTTAAATCTTTTCACCATATAAGTTTTTTCTAATTTAT
>Ga0180009_10005806_pt1 | contig 13111 bp, 10 predicted proteins | sample OS_PC_MetaG_FD_123537 | JGI IMG/M metagenome (GOLD analysis project Ga0180009, IMG submission 123537) | Groundwater microbial communities from the Aspo Hard Rock Laboratory (HRL) deep subsurface site, Sweden - OS_PC_MetaG | ecosystem: Environmental > Aquatic > Deep subsurface > Groundwater... | reverse complement strand
CTGTCCTGCCAGAGGAGCACGCAGAGGTTGGCCTCGTTTGGCAACAGCATTTTTTCCTGAAAAAGAAAGGAGTAAGCCGCGAAGACGTCCGGTTCAAAAAAAGAGATTTCGATCTGTTTTCGAGTGAATTCCCTGCGGATTTTATGAAACAGCCCGGCGGAAAACAGGTACACCGTTATCTGGAGGCGATCCTTGAAGCGGCCGGTGATCTGCCAATCGTAGATGAACTCATTGAGCGGCCGGTGCAGCGCCTTGGCAAGATGATAGGGCAAGGCTTTGCCGACCGCGCCATCGGGCATGACGGGGATGCTGGTGGTGATCACTTCAAAAAAAGCAAGGGGCAGAGACATGGAGACCAGGCCATGAATATTGCCCGCTCCGGCGAGCAATCGGGGAATGGTGACATCCTCGGTGATCGCGCTGTCGGTTTTGGCGAGAATATGCAGCTGGGCAGTGCCGGACGAGTTTTTTGAAACCTCGGCCAGCATGGTGCTCTCACTGTCGCCGGTCAGGGCGAAATATCTTTTGGAGCTGAAGGGCAGCTTCATAAGCAGGATGGTCCCGTTCTCTTTGTCATTGCGGTTTTGTGTTCTGCATGGGCAGGGTCGGGCCTGTAAACAGGGAAGCGACCCATTGATCATCGAAAAAATCTGCCTGCCCGAGAAGATCGAGGTTCTTGCGGAGCAGGGGGTGGTTTGGGGCAAGGGCGTGGGCTTCGCTGAAAAGCCTCTTGGCCGGGGCGTGCAACCCCAGCTCGGCTACGGTCACCGCCATGTTGATCAGGGCCTCTACCCGTTCCGGCTGGTGCTTGCGCGCCTGTTCGAAAAAGTAGATTCCTCGCCAGTGCTGGTTTTTCTCAACCAGCTCAATGCCCGTGTCATTGAGCTGTCGGTAGAGGTCATCGGCTGTTCCAGTAAGGGATGCTGTGGGCAAAGCCGGTGAGGTTGGAGCGAGTTTTTGAGAATCGTCTGTCCGGGAAACGGGTGAGGCGAATTGATCGGTTGCCCCGGGTTGAGCAACCGAGTCAGCGGTGCGAATTTCACTTGTGGCAGGCGGTTTGACATCTTTGCGTTGCGAGAAAACAAGAAATACGACCAGCACAAGAACCAGTACGCCGGCACTGCCCAGCAAGATAATCCTCCGATTGCCGGACTTCTTCGCGTTCGACCCCAATCCCTTGGCCAAGGGTGATTTTGAATTCGAAAAAACGCCCTGTTCACCGGTGCGAATTTTTTCGAGGGTGTTGTAAAGTTTGCTCACGCGTCCGCTTTTTCCAATTTGCCACTATCATGGCATGTGTGTGGCCCCGTAGCAGGTTTGGGGCGAATGGAGGTGTTACCTTGAAACGACTTGGCATTACCACTCAGAAGGTCGTCTGTCGGCGGAATCGACATTGTCGGTGAGCGGCCGATCGTCATTCACATAGAAGATGGCGTCAACCCCCCGACCATTGGCATCGCGCTCATTACCCGGATAGTAGGCCCAGCCAGTGGATTCGTCCGCCCGCCTGGGGCTTACCAGGATATCGGCAATGCTTTTGGCGGAAACCCCGGAAGGGTTGGAGTAGATCCCGGGAGGCTGATCCGGCAGGTTGCAGAGCGGCAGGGCCAGGTTCTGTTCGGTGGAGTAATGGTCACTGCGGACAATGCGCAGCCCCTGCAGGGCAGCGGGCCGGGTGGTGAGACGCAGTTCGTTGAATTGCAGCTCTTCCAAAGTTGGCCAGTCGGGATTATTGCCGTCCGGGCCGGTATTGACCCCGGAGGCGAGGATCTTGGCGTGAGCTAGTTCCAGTCCGCCGCGGATGGCGGCGAGCTTGCCTTTGACCACGGCGATTTTGGCTTCTTTCTGGATATTGAGATAGTAGGGAATCGCTGTAGCGGAAATAAGCCCGAGGAGAATGATGACGATGATGAGCTCGATGAGGGTAAAACCTTTGTTGTTAAGCCTAAGCAATGGAAAACCTCCTCTCCCAGAGTGTTTGTTCAGTGGCAACAACGCTTCTCGTCAATTCTCTCAAAAGAAATCATTTCTTTGTATCATATATTTTTCCGACATCAAAGAAATAACATATTGTTTTATTAGGGAAAAATATCAAAAAGCCATGTTTTATCCTGCTAAACGGGTGGCGCGAGAGATTTATCTGAATAAAAAAAACAATATTTTAAGATGGTTATGGTGAATTCGGGGAATTTTTACCATGGGAGAAATGGGCTGGCAATGGGGAGCACTCTTTATTTTTTTTGAGGGGCAGGGACAAGGAAGGAGGGACCAGGGGCTTGGCTGAGGAGAAATTATTTCAACTAGAGGATGTACTTCGCCTCCACCGTGCGGCTGACTCCGGTGCCGTGAAGGGCCTGAACCCGGATTGTCGAGGGATTGCCGACGCCATTGAAGACGGAGGGAGCGATCACCTGGGTGGGGATCTGGCCCACCTGTGGGGTTGGGACGCCGGGGAAATTGCCACCGCCATCGTTTCTCAGGATGTTCAAGCGCATGGTGGATTCGGCGCTGTACAGTGCTTGGGCCCAAATATAGTCTTCAGCCGAAGACATCTGGGTGGTTACAGTGTATCGGGTAAGCAACAACCCGAAAAGCGAGAGGATGACAATGGCGAACACTGCGGTGATCAGGCCGATGCCGCGGTGGTTGTTCAGAGGGGCAAGATATTCAGGGCACATTGCGGATTTGGACCTCCTTGTGGAAGTTTACGATTTCCCCGTTGCGTGAAATGGCGAAATGAATGGACACCAGACTGTTCCGGGATGAGGTGCCGGGATCGTACGTGAAATACGGCAGCCCGTTGCTGGGGACGATGTCCTGAGCCAACAGCTGCGCACTGCCAAATGCGCCGAGGTTTGCGCCGGGGGTCACTGCTGCGGTGGTTCGGGAAAGAGTGGTGCCGACAACGGTGAAACTGACGGCATCGGGACGCACGGCATAGAACCTTTGATACGGCGAAGAGGGGCCGATGTTCCGGTCCAGGATCATGGGATTCGTGCCGTTGCTGGTTACGCGGTATGTTCTGCTGCCGTTAGCGAAGATCGCCCATTCAGTATTGTACATGGAAACAAGGGTGTTCAGCGGCAACCCGGCTGTCCGGTCGGTGATGGAGGTGCTGCCGCTGGGGGATGTTTCCGTATATTGGCCAAAGACATTTGCCATACTGTTTTCGTCGATCACCCCGAATTCGATCCCATCGCCGTTGACCCGCACACCATTGGGCAGAGCGATATGAATTTCCCGCTCCATCCGCACCATGGCCGACTTGCCTCCTTCATATATCTCCATGCGGACATCGGTGTCAAAAAAGCCCTTGAATGCTTCGCTGATAAAGCTGGCGCCCATAACTCCGATAATGCCGAGCAGTACGACCACGATGATCAATTCGATCAGGGTAAAGCCTTTCTGTTTGTTTCTGCTGTTGTTTTGCAGAGAAAAGCGAGAAGACAACGTGGTGTCACCCCGGCGAAAGCCGGGGTTCAGAAATCCATGAATACTGGATTCCGGCTTGCGCCGGAATGACGGAGAAATTCGATCTGTGGCCGTTGATGTTTGCACGTTAAAATTTTGTTGGTTGTTGGTTTTCATATGCATGTCATATATTGCAGGCAACGGTCACAAAATTAAAAACCTCTCCCAAGGGTGAGGTGATGGTCACGACGACTCGCTTGGTGTCTGTAGCATTTACGGAAACGATGGGCAGATCCTGAGTAATGATACCGCTTGAGCTGGCAATATAGTCTACGGCCACCTGGCGGCGATAGCCGGGCAGGCTGAAATTACTGCCGTTTTGATCCGTGAAATTGTCAATTTCCGCAGGCATGCTGCGATAGTCGTCCACATCATCATAGGTGGTCCTGTTTTCTCCCGCATCGACGCCGAGATTCGCGACAAGCGTGGCCGCCACGGTGCCGCGTGCCGATTCGCTGGTGTTGAGCGGACCCCCGCCATTCGGCGTATTTTCGTCCCATCGCTTAGCCATAATTTCATCCATCATGGCCTGGCCCAAGGAGATGGCCCGCTCTCGAATTACCGGGTCCGGGCTGTGGGTGATGGCGGTGAAGAATGGCACCAGGATTCCGGCAACCGCACCTAGGATGACAATGGTGATGACAATCTCGATCAGAGTAAATCCTGGAGAGGAATTTCTCAGCCCTGCCTGCGGACGGTTAATTGATGTACGGATTTCGGATAATTGATTTGGGAGCGGCATTATTGAACGTATCCGGTTTTAGGGGAAACAACCACGGGTTTGGTTCCGGCCACGGTGAACGAGAGTGTTGGCCCCACGGGCAAAGGGGTGCCTGCGGTACCAGTGATCGAACCATCGGCATCGATGGGCTCGCCCAAAGCGTTAAACCAGACCGGTCCTCCGGTCAGGGTCATGGTGCTGTCATCATTTAGTGCGCGCTCACGGTATTCCTCTTCCGCACATTTGTCTGGGTCTGCGGCATCGGCAGCGAGCAGGCAATTAGCATTTTGGCGTTGGAGGGTATATCGGTTGGGACTTGCAATAATAATCCCCCACGCTGATTCCGGGCTCGTATCATCGTACTGCCGAGTCATGGCCTTGTGCTGGGCGTAGCGTATTGCACGTCTCAACTCTTTTGCCGCTGCATCTTCCTCCATGCCCACTGGCCAGCGCACATAAACAGTTGCGGAAAGAATGCCGAGAATGACAATGATCATAACCAGTTCTATCAGGGTGAAGCCGTGCTCCCGGCTTGTTGTATATGGGCAAAGGTTCATAATCATGATTCAGCGAATGATCTCCCGCCAGTTGATGATCCGGTCGTTGCCGCGATAGATGCCGAAGTTGATCCGGGCATTGAGGTTGGGGTCGAGGCTGCCGTTGTTATCCCAGTCGAATTGCAGCCACGGGAAAGCGGAGACATCCGCTCGCACATCCACATAGCCGATGTTGCCTGCGCCGGGGGCGCTGAATGAGAGGCCACCATCGCCGCTTGCAAAAGGCGCGTTAGCCATGGTTGCGGAAGTGGTTCCGGCGCCGACGGTCATTGCGGCAGTACCGGGTTGTTCTGCCCCCCCGGCAGTGACGGGATTACTGAGGAAAATTCGAGTGGCCAGGGGCAGGCTGGTGCAGTTGTCAAGGGTGTTGGTGACAAAGCCGGTACCATTGAAATATTCGGCCCGGAGCGCCATGGCTAGCGGTGAAGTTTCAGGGCCATAGGCATTGGGGAGTCGCAGTCTGCCGTAGCGTATTTTGGTGGAAGGGGAAAATTCGAATCCGACCCCGGCAATCGTTATACCGTTCAGTTTGGTAATTTTGGCGCCATCGATGTCAGTGACCGTGACTTTGAGTTTGAAATTGTCAAAGGGGCCATCCGGATTGATTGCCCGGTCGAAGCTGTATGTGCCTGAGCCGGTGTAAGCGCCGCTGGTCCACTGGAAGGCAGGTAAGTCTGGGGTGAGTCGGTTGTTGATAGGGGTAATGGCTGTGCCATTATTGTCTCCGGTAATGCTGAGGTCGGCCAGGGGCAAATAGCCGCTGGTGTATCGGGACAGCGGAGTTACCCCGCCTATGGCCATGGCCTGGATAGCAAGGCTGACGCCAAGGGCGGCTTGGTTCATGTAGGTGAAGCCATTACAGGCTGCGGTGAGATTGGCTGTCACCTCGTAGTGGTCCGGATAAAAACGGCCCAGAGGTCCCAGCGGCGTGCCGCCGATATTGCAGCCGTAATATCCGACAGAGAGGGTATTTGAGAAGCTGTTGGCAATGCAATCCCCGGCAGAACCGTGGTCGACGCTGCCGATCAGGCCTGTTACCTGATCGACGGCGGTAAAGGTCGCATCGAGCACGGCGTTGGTCTGCAGAGTTATGGTCCCCACGTCACGATATTGAAAGGTTCCGATGGCATTGACCCCGGTTGCTGCGGCAAAGGAACCGGTCAGAGGGATAACTCCGATGGCAAGATTGTTGTGGTCAATGATCTTGGTGGGGTCGGTGGTCGGGGTGCCGGTGTAGCCTGAGGGAACGCCGGAGGCTCCAGTGAGGTTGAAGTTGGCGCCTGCCTTCAGGGTGTTTATTGCGTGATTAAGCGGAGTTGTGGTGGAGAGCGTTAACTGCCGTGGGCGGATGGCAAAGTTGTCCGAGGAGCAGGTGGATTGACTGGTGCTCGTGTTACGGATGCGAACCCGAACGTTTTTCGCCGCGTTCGGGTAATTGAAATTGAAAGTGCGACGGCCGTTGTCGCCGGCGAGAAAGGTGTAGGCAGCTTCAGCCGTCAGTCCGGCGTTGAAATCGTTGCAATTTCCGGTAACTGCGGTTGGGTCGACCAGGGCAACGGAAACCGGTCCGGTGAAACCCGTTGCCAGGGCAAGCACATCCAGGGGGAAAGCAGTGCCTGCCAGTTTGGTGTAAATGGGAGTGGAAGCGGATCTGCCTGTTTCCACGGCATCAAAACAGGCAGCGGTGAGGGTATAGTTGAGCGAGCAGCTCTGAGTTGCGCCATTATAGCAGATTGCAGTTGTATTGGCGGCCGCAGGGGAGGTGACTATACCCCCAAGGGTCACTGTGCCAGCGGTGTTTTTGGTGAGGCGGACCGTGGTCTGCCCGCCGGTGAAGGTGATCGGGTCCGATGACCAGCTTGCGCCACCAATATTGGTTAAATTTACGGTTACCGGGCCGAGGTAGAGAGTTGAGCAGGTGGCGTCGGCGCAGGCTTTCAGGGTGATGTTTTCCGCGGCGCAGGTGAGCGCCTGTCCGTCATGCAGGATGCGGACATGGTCCAGGGTAGGCAGGGTCTGGGGTTGCGTCGAGCAGACTCGCAGATTGTCGAACTCATGGATGTTGCTTGAGCCGCCGGTGGAGCCGGTGAAAGAGAGGAACCAGTTGACCGGCACCGCGTCCTGTCCAACTGAGGCTTTGGCGTCAAAGGGCGCGATAAGGGTAACAAAGCCGGTGCCCGTATCGCGCTCCACTGAGGTGTAGGCGTTGATGCCGTTAATGTGGTCGATGGTGATCCGGTAGCGGTATCCCGGGGCAGGGGTGGTTGACCCGGCATTATCGATGCCCGGAGAGAGAGTGGTGGTGCCAGTAAGATAGGGGTAGCCGGTATAAAGGGAACCGGAGCCTCTTATGGCGGCAGAATCAACCCGTAACCCTGGTCCCCCGATGCGCCCCTCGGTGGGATTGGAGAAATTGCCGTATTCGTCAAGGGCGATTCCGAGCCAGCCCCCGGCAAATCCGGCATGGGTTGTATCTCCTCCGGCGCTGACCTGCTTGGGTGCGTATCCCAGCGAACCGCCAAAAGCTCCGGGCACAGGGGCGATTGCTGCATCGGAGAGAACAACGCACATCCCATCGGCCCCGGAACCGTTATAGGACAGATGGTCGAATTCAACCACAATTTTGTTTCCGGCCGCCGGGAAAAGCTGCTGCAAGGCGGCCATGGTCGATACGCCGGAAGAGGCATCAGTGAGCCGCAACCGCTGGTTGACGATCCTGGGGTTGCCGAATGTGCCGCTTTCGTTGGCCATTATCCAGTTGCCCGAGAGGGTGGTGTTGAAATTGTCGGTAAAACAAACGATTGCCGATCGCAAGGCCAGTGACTGCGATGCCCCTTCGTCACCGTTGTTGGAAGCCGTAGCAACTTTTGTTCCGGTAGGGCCTGCTGCTCCTAGCAGCAGGTAATTCATCTCAAGCGAGATACCGTTGGCGCCGGGTGATGGCTCGGAATATTTGTCAACAGCTTCGGTCATCCCGCTGGGAGGTGTCCAGGTGCCCGAACTTTGGTATTCATGCACTGTGACCAGCATGTCATCCGCGTTGGCATTGATGCTCGGAGCGGTATGGTTGACCGTGTTGTTGCCGTTTTCCACCAGGCTGGCGGAAGAAACAATCGGGCTTGAGGTATCCACTCCGGAAAAGCTCGCTATGCCTCCGACAACACCTGAGTGACTTGCGGATAAATTCCAGGTGTAAATGGTTGGCTCGCTGGCGGTTGCAATTTTGTAGAAGGTAGTCAAATGACTGGTGGAAGCCTGGGTTTGCACGATGTCCTGAACAATTGTCCAGCCGGATGGGGGGGTAATGCCAATAGACCCGGGTGTCACGGCGATGGAGGCAACCATGACATCCCCGGTGACTGTGCCGGCTGGTTTGTTGATGGTCAGTGAGGGAAATCCCGGGGTCGCTGGTCTCAAGGCGATCATGCCGCCGCTGCTGATGGCGCTGGTGCCGGTGCGTGGTGCGGTGATGGCAGGCTGAGTGCCGACAGGGGCTGGTATTTTGTTCCACGCTTCAATGGAAGAATCGGTGCCCCTGGCGGTGGAACTTGCAAACAACTCGGTCCAGCCCGCCACCATGTTTGTATTGTTGATGCTTGAATTGTTGTCTGCGATATGCGCAGTGAAGACCAGCATCGCTCCCTGCGATACGGTGGTAATGCTGGCAGCTTCGGTGGTGAGGTCGCTTTGTGAATGGATGAGTGAAGCCGTGCCTTCGAAGGGGTTGGTGGTGTCAACGTTGTAGAAGCCGACGATGCGGGCAATGATGGAGTTGCCGCCTGGGTGCGTTATTGTGGGGGAAGTATCGTCGCCGGAGGCGGCTTTTTTCCAGAAGACCATGGCCTGATGCGTTGTACCGCTGGTGCCGGAAAGTAACTGCGTCCAGCCGGACATGGTGACACTTACATTGTCTTTGGTTTCGACCAGACAGAGGAGAATATCGTTTGGCTGCCAGCCATTGGGATATCCAGGAGTTACATTGCCGTTATTGCGAGCGGCAAGCGAACCGACTCCCCTGTATTGGATAGACGTGTTTGCTGCAGTTGCCGAGGCTTGTGTTGCGGCCCGAAAGTTAACTGCTGCAAAGACCGGTTGTGTGAGTAGCAGGGTCAGAAGGACCAGTATGGCGCCCAACACCCCTTTGCATTTCAGGGGGAGGGAGAGGCGCTCAGGGTTGGTGCTGGGAAACGGTGTGTGCATTATGTTTGATTCCGTCGTCTCCAGACAGGCCAGGGTGTATCTGCGATTTTGCTGATACTTAATTGACGCCAGTGTACATAAACGGCAAGTTCACGTCAACGGAAGGCTGGGGCTGGAAACGCGGAATGTTATGCGATGGGAGCGGGATCGGCAAGAGAATCGATGAGGTCTTTGAGTGCCGCATAGGATGTCTGGCTGAATATTTGGCGTCTGATCTCAGCCCCGCCTGGTACACCTTTAAAATAACGGCCAGCGTGGTTTTTGATCTGGGAGGGCGGGGTATTGGGCTGATGCTGTGCGATGAGGGCCAGATGGCGGTTCAGGGCGGTGAGCCTGAAAGCCAGGGATGGGTTTTCCGGTGCATCTGCGGAGAATATCCACGGTGCTCCCAGGGCGGCGCGGCCGATCATCACCCCGTCGCAGCCGGTTTCAGCCAGCATGCGCAATCCATCACCATGGGACTGGACATCGCCGTTGCCGATTACCGGGATAGAAACCGATTGTTTCACCTGGTTGATAATTTGCCAGTCGGCAGTGCCGCTGAAACCGTCGCTCCAGGTCCGGGCATGGATCGTGATCGCTGCGGCACCGTTGTCCTCGGCCATTTTAGCGAAGTCGCAGGCGGTGATGGTCTTGTGGTCCCAGCCGGAGCGGAATTTGACCGTCACCGGCACCGCAGAGTTTTTCACCACAGCCCGGACGATCTTCGCAGCCAGGGCGGGGAGTTTCATGAGGTAACAGCCCGCCCCTTTTTTGATGACCTTTCTTGCCGGGCAGCCCATGTTGATGTCGATGCAATCAATGGGATGCTCGGAAAGGATGCCTGCCGCTTCGCCCATGATCTCGGGTTCGCTGCCGAAAAGCTGCATGGCCACCGGACGTTCAGCCGGTATGGTTCTGGTCAAGTCCAGGGTGTTCTGCTGCCGGTAATGGAGGCCGTGGCAACTGATCATCTCAGAAAAACACAGGGAAGCGCCGAACTCCCTACAAAGCAGGCGGAAGGCGAGGTCGCTGTAACCGGCCAGAGGGGCTGCGATGAAGGGGTTGTCGAGGCGGAGGGTGCCGATGGAAAACATGGGGAAAGGCTCAAAGTGAATGGGGCAAGATTGGTGAATTCATAACAAAAGTGCTTCGACAGGCTCAGCACGAACGGAAATCAATGCGTTAAGATTTTCTCCGTTCGTGCTGAGCCTGTCGAAGCACCTGTTTCTGGAACCAGGCCGTTTTCTGGTCTGGTTTTATTTTTATAAAACTTCTTCGACAGCCTTCACCACATTCTCGGTGGTAAAGCCGAAGTAGGGGAACAGTTGCTCGGCCGGAGCGGATTCGCCGAAGCGGTCGATGCCGATGACCTTGCCCTTGGTGCCGACATAGCGGTACCAGCCACCGGTGACTCCGGCCTCGATGGCAACCCTGGCCTCAACCGCATCCGGCAGAACGGATTGACGGTATTCCTTGCTCTGTGCCTCGAAGCAGTCGGTGCTGGGCATGGAGACCACCCGGATTTTCTTGCCTTTAGCAGAAAGCTCTTTGGCGGCAGCCACTGCAAGCTCGACCTCCGAGCCGGTGGCGATCAGGATGGCGTCCGGCTTGGAGCAGCCGCAATCGCTCAAAACATAGCCGCCCTTGGCAATATTGGCCAGTTGTTCGGCGGTGCGGGGCTGGTGGGGCAGATTCTGCCGGGAAAGCAGCAGGCAGGTGGGGCCGGTGGCCCGCTCGATGGCGACCTTCCAGGCCACTGCCGTTTCCACTGCATCGCAGGGGCGCCAGACGCCCATGTTCGGAATCATCCGCAGGGTTGCAGCCTGCTCCACCGGCTGGTGGGTGGGGCCGTCTTCGCCCAGACCGATGGAATCGTGGGTAAAGACATACACCGAGCGCTGCTTCATGAGTGCTGCCATGCGCAGGGCGTTGCGGGCGTATTCGGAAAAAATCAGGAAGGTGGCGGTGTAGGGGATGAAGCCGCCGTGCAGGGAGATGCCGTTGGCAATGGCGCACATGCCGAACTCGCGGACCCCGTAATAGATATAGTTGCCGCCGACATCCGTGTTGATGCCCTTGCTGCCGGACCAGATGGTCAGGTTGCTTCCGGCCAGGTCGGCAGAGCCGCCGAGAAATTCAGGCAGCAGCGGCCCATAGCCGTTGAGGCAGTTCTGGGATGCCTTGCGGGTGGCGACTTTTTCCGCCTTGGCATTGACGGAGTCGATGTACGCCCCGGATTGTGCCTGCCAATCTGCAGGAAGGTTGCCGGAAATTCTGCGCTCAAGCTCACCGGCAAGTTCCGGGTGGGCGGCTTTATAGGCGGTAAACCGGGTGTTCCATTCGGCCTCACGGGCAGTGCCTTTATCTTTGGCGTTCCAGCCTGCATAGATATCGGCCGGAATCTCAAAGGCGGGATGCGGCCAGCCGATGGTTTCACGAACCAGGGCGATTTCGGCATCACCCAGCGGAGCGCCATGGCAGTCCTCTTTGCCCTGTTTATTGGGGGAGCCCCAGCCGATAATGGTCTTGCAGCAGATCAGCGAGGGCTTGTCCGTCACACCCTTTGCTTCGGCTATGGCTTTTTTGATTGCTTCGGGATTGTGGCCGTCCACGCCCTCGACAACATGCCAGCCGTAGGCGCGAAAGCGCATGGGGGTGTTGTCGGTGAACCAGCCTGCAACCTCGCCGTCGATGGATATACCGTTGTCATCGTACATGGCGATGAGCTTGCCCAGGCCAAGGGTGCCGGCCAATGAGCAGACCTCATGGGAGATTCCTTCCATCATGCAGCCGTCGCCAAGAAAAACGTAAGTGTGGTGGTCAATAACCGCATGGCCCGGGCGGTTGAACTGCCCGGCCAGAGTTCTTTCGGAGATTGCCATGCCCACCGCGTTGGCGATGCCCTGACCAAGCGGGCCGGTGGTGGTCTCGATGCCGGGTGCGTAACCGTATTCCGGGTGGCCCGGGGTTTTGGAATGGAGCTGCCGGAAGTTTTTGATCTCCTCGATGGGCAAATCGTAGCCGGTGAGATGGAGCAGGGAATAGAGCAGCATGGAGCCGTGGCCGTTGGAGAAGACGAAACGGTCACGGTTGGCCCATTTGGGATTGGCGGGATTATGGTTGAGAAAATCGTTCCACAGGACTTCGGCGATGTCGGCCATGCCCATGGGCGCGCCGGGATGACCTGATTTGGCTTTCTGGATGGCATCCATGCTCAGGGCGCGGATGGCATTGGCAAGTTCTCTGCGGGATGGCATGGGGACCTCCAGGTTCTGTAATGATGTGGTTATTGGGGTATGGATACTTACAAAATTTTTTTATATACACTTCCCGGCGGGATATTGCGAATCATAATTGATCAGCCGCAATACAACCGGTTTTGCTTCATGTTTGTGCTTCGACAGGCTCAGCACGAACGGAGTATCAAATCGTTACGAAAAAAAACCGTTCTCCGCGAGCCTTTCGACAAGCTCAGGAGAGCACTGTCGAAGGGGGCTTTATATCGATTGCATCATGACTGGCCGATGGCTGCCGGTTTTTAATTCCCGAGGCTTTTGTTTTTTTCATACCGGGAGATGGCGCTGTACAGGCGGATGTAGATATCCTCGGACAGCTTGTCCACCAGGGTTTCAAGGGCCTGTTTCTTGTGTGCATCGGTCTGCAGGGAATAGGTTTCCGTAAGGGCGAAGTTGCCTTGCCAGGCCGTTTTTTCGTTGCGGGTGTCGGTGACGGTGTAACCAACGCTCAGGGTTGCAATGAGCGCCAGGGCACGATCTTTGGCATCGTAGGCCCGGCCGGTATAGCTCACCGAGTTGATCTTGCCGTTTAAGACATAATCGGCCTCACCGGCGCTGTTTACCAGGGTGAACTGTTTGCTCTGACCGAGCCAGTCCTGCATGGCGTTGTGGATATCGGAGGCGAGCCTGATTTCATTGGTGGGATTCGGCCAGATGGGGATATAGAGCTTGAGGACCTTGCCCTGTTTTTCCGGCGGCAGCATATTCGGGTTGTGGTAGCCGCAACCGGAGACAGTCAGCAGGATAAGGAGCAGGCTCAGAGTTTTCAGGGTAAAAAATTTCATGGTCTGGCTCCGTATTCGGACTGTATCGTTTTACCTTCTGTCGTCATTCCGGCGGAAGCCGGAATCCAGTGTTCAAAAGTCGCTGGACCCCGGCTTCCG
>Ga0180009_10005805_pt1 | contig 13113 bp, 12 predicted proteins | sample OS_PC_MetaG_FD_123537 | JGI IMG/M metagenome (GOLD analysis project Ga0180009, IMG submission 123537) | Groundwater microbial communities from the Aspo Hard Rock Laboratory (HRL) deep subsurface site, Sweden - OS_PC_MetaG | ecosystem: Environmental > Aquatic > Deep subsurface > Groundwater... | reverse complement strand
GGCTGAAAAACTGTCTCAAGAGATAAAAGACAAACAGGTGCGCCTGCAGATGTTGGAGAAAGGCTTAGTGATTACTTTTGTTGCCGAAGTGCTTTTTGATTCCGGTAAAGAGAAACTACGCAGCGAAAGCTTACCGATACTGGATAAAGTTATTGCTATCTTAAAGCAGGAAGTGCCGAATAATAATATCGGAATAGAGGGCCATACTGATAATGAACCGATAAAATATTCCCGTTGGAAAACTAACTGGGAACTTTCAGCCCAGCGGGCCCTTAATGTTCTGTATTATCTTGAACAGAACGGAGTCAGTTCTTCCCGGCTTTCAGCTATCGGTTACGGAGAGCATCATCCCGAGAGTTCCAATGATACGGTCGAAGGCCGCCAGACGAACCGTAGGGTAGAGATTGTGATTTTACCCAAGTCAGTTAAAAAAATAGAGCCTGAACCCATCGAGATCCGAGAGGAGGAGTTAAAATGAAAGACAGTCCTTTGATCATAAGCCTTTTGATTGGCCTAATAGTTGTTTTGGTGATTGCCGGTGTATCAATACTGGTTAAAATGAACTCTTTGTCCGGAGAGTATAAAAAACAACTGGCTAAGAACATAAGTTGTGAAAAGACTACTGATGATCTGAATAAAGATATAGAGACTCTTCAGGGAGAAAATAGTAAACTTAAAGAAGATCTTGTTCTGGTCAATATCCAGGTCGAATCTCTAGGTCAAGAAAACGCCAAGCTTGAAAAATTGAAGGAAAAGTTAGAAGATAACCTAAAGGAAGAATTAATGAAACCAAAGACCGGGAATCGCTAAATTCTCCAGCAGTCTTGTTTTGTTCTTACCGGAGGGGGCCCTAAAGCCCCCTTTACTTTTATGAACAGCGTACCGCGACATATAGCGATTATAATGGACGGAAACGGCCGCTGGGCTGAAAAAAAAGGCCTTTCGCGGACTGCCGGCCACCAGCAAGGGGTTAAGCGGGTAAAAGAAATCGTCCGCGAAGCAAAAAAGATCGGGGTCCAAGTTTTAACCATCTTTGCTTTTTCTACCGAAAACTGGAACCGGCCAAAACCAGAGATAGAGTTTCTGTTTTCCTATCTCGACCGGTTTCTTTCTGAATATAAAGACGAACTGATCCGGGAAGATATCCGGTTTAAAACGATCGGGCGAAAGAGCCGGATCAGAAAAACGACTTTGAAAAATATCCAGGATATGGAAACCTTGACTGGGAATCACAAGAGTTTTCTCTTTAATATAGCCCTTGATTACGGAGGCCGCTGGGATATCCTTAATGCAGTTTCCCAGATCGTTTCTGATTGTCTTAGCCATAAGTTGTCAAGATCAGAGATCGATGAAAAAATTTTCGGCGGCTATCTTTCTTTAAGGGAAATTCCTGACCCCGATCTTTTGATCAGGACCTCGGGTGAGCAGAGGATCAGTAATTTTTTGCTTTGGAATCTGGCTTATTCTGAGATTTATTTTACCAAGACTTTCTGGCCGGATTTTGACGCCGAATGTCTTAACCAGGCAGTAAGTGCTTATTCTCAAAGAGAACGCCGTTATGGAAAAATCTATGAATAAACGAATAGTTCCTTCAGTTATCTTAAGTTTGTTGACTATTTTTTGCCTGATTTACTATCCTCTCTGCGGGGTGTTCGTTACCCTACTGATCGTTATCGGCCTTTATGAATTTTTCTATATGGTTGAAAAGAAGGGAGTCAAGTTATTTAAGCCTTTGGGGCTTTTTATCGGAGGTTTGATACCGTTAACTATTTATTTTGGTTTTTCGGCCGGCCAAGGCTGGCAGTTTCTTTTTGCGGTCATAGCGCTTTTTATTCTTTTTCTGCTGGAGCTTACTAAAAAAGACACTCATCAATCAGTGCTTTCGATATCAGCGACCGTTTTTGGAGTCATTTATATTTCCTGGTGTTTTTCGTTTTTGATCCGTGTGCGCCAGCTTCCCGAAGGGGCTATGCTTACCGGTTTTTTGATTTTGGTGACTAAATCTTCTGATATCGGGGCCTATCTTTGGGGTAAAAATTTCGGAAAGACTCTTTTGATCAGAAGGATCAGCCCTAAAAAATCCCTAGAGGGAGCAGTGGGCGGTTTTTTTACCAGCTTAGGCGCCGGGCTGATATTTTCTCTATTTATCGGAAGTATTGATTTTTTAGAAAAGTTTTTTTTGATCATTATTTTGGCTATTGTGGCTCAGTTAGGAGACCTTTTTGAATCTTTGATCAAGAGAGATTGTCAGGTAAAAGATTCAGGGAAAATCCTTCCCGGAATGGGGGGAGTTTTAGATGTGATGGATAGTTTAATTTTTACTGCCCCTACATTTTACCTGTATCTTACGATGATGCGTTAAGTTTTTATGAAGAAAGTACTGATATTCGGTTCAACCGGCTCAATCGGCAGGAATGCCTTAAAGGTAATCGGCAAAGCCAAAGGCCAATTCAAGGTTATCGGCCTTTCGGCAAACCGGGATATCGACACTCTCAATCGGCAAATAGCTGAATTCCGTCCCTCTTTTGTTTGCCTAAATGACCGCAGCCAGGCCGAAAAATTGAAATCAAGACTTCCCAAGGGTTTGGAAGTCTTTAGCGGCGAATCCGGCCTTTTAGAGTTTGCCAGCTTGGAGTCAGATATCTCGTTAATGGCGATTTCAGGGATTTCTTGCCTCAGGCCGCTGCTTAAGAATATAAAACACACTAAACGGATCGCTCTGGCCAATAAAGAATCTTTAGTTACTGCCGGGTCTTTGGTATTCGAAGAAGCCAAAAAACAGAAGACTGAGATTTTACCGGTAGATAGCGAGATCAATGCCTTATTTCAGCTTTTTGAAACTAATAAATCTTTGACTAATGGCAATCTTAACAGGGTGTATCTTACGGCTTCGGGAGGAGCTCTGGCCGGCTGCAAACATAAGGATTTGTCTAAGGTTACTGTCGGTCGGGTCTTGGCTCATCCCACCTGGAAGATGGGTCCGCGGATAACCGTAGACAGTGCTACTTTAGTAAATAAAGGTTTTGAAGTTATTGAAACTCATTTTTTCTTTAATCTGGCTTATGAAAAAATCGATATCCTTATCCATCGCGAATCGATGATCCATGCTTTGATCGAAGAAACCGATGGGACTCTTTTTGCCTGTCTTTATCCGCCGGATATGAAGACGCCGATCTCCTTTGCTTTGCATTATCCCGACCGTAAGAAAGGAAATTGCAAAGTTAATTTTAAAAACAGTTTTTCCTGTAATTTCCGGCCGATTCGCTATTCGGATTATCCTTTGCTTAAGGTAACTTTGGATGCAGCAAAAAGAAACGATAATTCTTTAGTTATCCTTAATGCCTGTGACGAGGTGGCGATTTCTAATTTTCTAAAAGGGAAAATAAAATTTACCGACATTGGTAAAGTGATTACCAAAGTTTTGGAAAAATACCCGGCTCATCAGATCAAAAATATCAATGATGTCCTAGGTTGGGACAACTGGGCCAGGATCAAGGCTGAAGAATTAATCGATAAACTATGAGTTTTATATTGACCTTGGTTATTTTCGGGATTTTAATCGTAGTCCATGAATTCGGGCATTTCCTGGCTGCTCGCCGCTGGGGTATCCGGGTTGAGAAATTTGCTATTGGTTTTGGCCCGCCGTTAGTCAAAATCCGGGGCAAAGAAACTGATTTTTTAATCTGTGTTTTTCCTTTAGGCGGCTATGTAAAGTTGGCCGGGGATAACCGCCAGGAGTATAAAGGCCAGAGTGATGAATTTTTAGCTAAGCCGCCGGGTGTGCGGGCGGGAGTTGTTTTTGCCGGGGTGTTTTTTAATTATTTATTTGCTTTATTTTTATTTTGGTTGATAGCTTTGACTGGATTTCCCTATCAGGACACAGTCATTGGCGGAGTCTGGGAAGGATATCCTGCTGAAACTTCAGGTTTAAAAGAAGGCGATCAGGTCGTATCGGTTAATGGCCGGGAGATTCTGGGATGGAGGGAAATGCAAAAGCATATCCAAAATTCAGAGCAAGAAGTTTCCTTGGGGATCCAGAGAGATGGCCGTCTGATCAGGCTGATTGTTCCTTTAAAAAAAGAAGAAGTTGTCGATAATTTCGGCCGGACAGCAGTTATGTCGGTATCTGGTATCTATCCTTACCAAAATACTCAAGTGGGAAACCTCTTTGAAGGGTATCCGGCTAAAGCCGCTGGTTTAGAACAGGGTGATCTGATTTTAGCCGTAGATAACGTCCCGGTCAGCAGCTGGAAAGCGATGGCTGAAATTATCCATGAAGCTAAAGGCAAAGTTTTGTTAAAGATTAAACGTAAAGAGCAGATTTTTTCGCTAGTTGTACCGGTTAAGAAAGAGTCAGCGGCTGACCTTGACGGTGAAAAGAAGGTTTTTTCCTTGATCGGTATCGGGCCTCATGCCGAGGTCAAATTCCAGCGTTATCCGTTTTTTAAGGCTTTGGTTAAGGGTGTTGAAAGTCTGCTCGGTTTGACTTCTGATGTTTTTGTCGGTTTTTCCAGCATCATTACCGGAAAAATATCTTTCAAGGAAGGGGCCGCCGGCCCGATCGGCATTTTTTATATTACTTCTCAATACGTAAAAATCGGCATTATCGCAGTATTACAGTTAATGGCTGCTTTAAACGTCAGTTTGGCAATAATCAACCTGTTTCCGATCCCGGTTCTTGACGGAGGGCATCTTTTATTCTTGTTGATTGAAAAAATACGCAAAAAAACTTTGAGTGAAAAAACCGAGGAGTTCGTGACCCGCCTGGGCTTAGGCTTGATCGGCATATTAGTGATATTTGTTTTTTATAATGATACGATCAAATACGGCCCGGAAATGCTGAATAAATTACTGGGAAAAAACAAAAGCCAAGTCAGCGGGATTCAAGAGTCTAAATAATCAAACTATGAACAGGGCTAAAACCAGAGTGGTAAGAATAGGAAAGTTGAAACTGGGTGGAGGTAATCCGGTAAGGATAAAAGCTATGCTGAAAACTCCTACCCGGGAAGTCAAAAAATTAATCAAAGAAGCTTGTCAGCTTAAACAAGAGGGTGCTGAAGCGATCCGTCTGGCAGTGCGAGAAGAAAAAGATGCCCGTATCCTTTCATTATTAAAGAAGGAAGTCGACCTTCCTTTTGTGGCTGATGTACACTTTCATTACCAATGCGCTCTCTTAGCGATTGAGCAGGGTTTTGATGCGATAAGGCTTAATCCCTTAAATATTTATAAGAAAAATCAGGTAAAGGAAGTGGCTAGGAAAGCCAAAGCTTACGGTATCTCTATGCGGGTAGGGGTTAATTCCGGAGGGTTTAAGAGAAAATTTAACAATCCGCTGGCCCAAGCTAAGGCAATGGTTTCAGCTTGTGCCGGCTATCTTAAGGTATTGGAGGCGGTTGAGTTTTTTGATATAATGGTGTCCTTGAAAGGCTCGGATGTAATGTCGACCATTTGGGCTAACCGGCTTTTTGCTCAAAAGTTCAATTACCCTTTGCATTTGGGGGTTACTGCTAGCGGGCCATTCCTGGAGGGAACGGTAAAATCTTCAATTGGCCTGGGTTCTTTACTCCAAGAGGGTATCGGCGATATCATCAGAGTGTCGTTAACCGCTGCTTCTTTTTGGGAAATACGCCTGGCTAAAGAAATCCTTCAGGCGCTTGGTCTCAGGGCTTTCGGTCCTCAGATTATTTCATGCCCCACATGCTCGCGCTGTGAGGTTAATCTAATAGATATAGTTGATAAATTCAAAAAAGAACTTCAAAATTCTAACGTTAAGCAGCCCTTGACTATTGCTTTGATGGGTTGTGTGGTCAATGGTCCGGGGGAAGCTTCCCAGGCTGATATCGGGGCCGCTTTTGGTAAAACTAGAGCGGCAATTTTTAAGGATGGTAAAATTTTAAAACAGACCAGTCAGAACAAAGTGATCGAAGAGCTTTTAAAGGGGGTAAAACATGGATTTAAATAAGATCAAGAGCGAAATCCGGAAAGAAATAAGCCTCTGGATAGGCGACAAACAAAAACTTAGCGAGGATTTTATCCGTGAAAGAGCCCAGCTTTTTTTTAAACATAAGGCTGAGACTGGGCAGTATCTTGATTTAAAAGATGCTGATAAAGAAAAATTGATCAAATCTCTTTGCGCCGACTATACCGGCCTGGGGCCGATACAGAAGCTGATGGAAGATGAGGATATAACTGAGATCATGATCAACGGTCCGCAGGTAGTCTATATTGAAAAGAACGGCAAGAAAAGTAAGACCGATGTCAAATTTGAAAGTAATGACCACTTAAGATATATCGTTGAAAAGATGATCCAGCCCACCGGTAGGAGGGTTGATGAAAGCTATCCTTACGTTGATTTTGCTTTGGAAAACGGTTCAAGGGTAAATGTGATCCTTCCGCCGCTTTCAGTGGGCGGGGCAACCGTAACCATCAGAAAATTTTTACGTTCGATAGAAGCAGTTGATGATTTGATTAAATTGGGGACTATTGATGAACGGATGGCTGAATTTTTAGTAGCTTGCGTCAGATCCAAAGCCAATATCCTTTTTTCGGGAGCTACCGGATCAGGTAAAACTACTACTTTGGAAGTCCTTTCTTCTTATATCGACCCGGCTGAGAGGATCATTACTATTGAGGATGCTTTGGAATTGACTTTGCGCCAGGAACACGTAGTCAGGCTTCTTACCCGGGCGCCGAACATCGAAGGAAAAGGCGAGATAGCTATTCGGGATCTATTCTGTAATACTTTGCGTATGCGCCCGACCAGGATTATTTTAGGCGAAATAAGGGGAGAGGAAGCCATGGATTATCTGCAGGCTTTAAACAGCGGCCATAAGGGTTCTTTGGCAGTCATTCACGCCTCTAATCCGCAGGATACTTTGACTCGTCTTGAGACCACGGCTCTTTACGCTTCGCTTAACCTTCCTACCTGGGCGATCAGAGAACAGATTGCTTATGGTTTGGATTTAATCGTTCAACATGAACAGTTAATGGATGGTTCGAGAAAAATAACCTATTTGACCGAAGTTCAAAACTTAAACGAAAACCAAGTGGTCTTGCAGGATATTTTTCGTTATCAGATAGAAGGAGTAAGTGAAGATTTTATCGTTCAGGGAAAATTTAAAGCCTACGGGAAGCCAAAATTCATGCATTTGTTTAAAAGAAAAGGCATCAAAATAAACGAGAAAATTTTTAATCCCGATTAAAAGGAGTAAAAATTCTAATTTCGATATTCGGATTTCGGGTTTAACATAACAGATATGATGTTATTTTCAAAGAGTTTCATTTCTACTTTACGACAGGATCCTAAGGTCGCTGAGTGTCAAAGCCACAAATTCCTGCTTAAGGGTAGTTTTTTGTTTATGGTTTCTTCAGGGATATACTCCTATCTTCCTTTGGGCTGGAAAGTATTGAACAAGATAAATGGTTTGATCCGCAAGCATATGGATTCAAGCGGAGCCCAAGAGATCTTTATGAGTGCTCTTCAGCCGATAGATATCTGGCAGAAGACCGGGAGAGACAAAGACCTCGGGGAAGTGATGTTTACCTTTAAAGACCGCAAAGGCCGCCTGCTTTGCCTGGGGCCTACTCATGAAGAGGAGATCACCGAAATCGTAAAACGTTCGGTCTCATCTTATAAACAGCTTCCGGTTACGCTTTATCAGATCCAGACTAAATTTCGGGATGAGCCGCGGCCGCGCTTCGGGTTGATGCGGAGTTGTGAATTTATCATGAAAGACGCTTATAGTTTTGATAAAGACCAAGCCGGGCTTGACCAGAACTATCAAAAGATGCTATCAGCTTATAAGAACATATTTAAAGCTTGTGGCCTTAAATTTATTGTATCTGAAGCTGATTCCGGAGCCATGGGCGGCAGTGTCTCTCATGAGTTTATGGTGCCCGGTGAAATCGGCGAAGATATCGTAGATGGCCAAAAAATGATCGAGATCGGCCATATTTTTAAACTGGGCACAAAATATTCTTTAGCTCAAGAAGCCTTTTTTCTAAACGAAAAGGGTATTCGTCAGCCCTTTGTCATGGGTTGTTATGGTATCGGGGTCAGCCGGATTCTTTCAGCAGTAGCCGAAGTCAATTCTGACAGTAAAGGCCTTGTCTGGCCTCAATCAATAGCGCCATTTGATCTGACTTTAGTTGTTCTGGATAAGAAGCTTATTCCTGAAGCTTTAGGCCTAGCTGAGACTATTGAGAGCGTAGGTTTGTCGGTATTAGTAGATGACCGTGATGAAGCCGCCGGAGTCAAATTTAACGATGCTTATCTTTTAGGGAATCCTTATATTGCGATAATCGGCAAGAAATATATCGAGAGCGAGACTATAGATTTAGAAGTCCGTAAAAGCGCAGATAAATCCAGCTTTAAGAAAGAAGAACTGATAAAATTTTTAAAAAGCCAAAATGGTCCAGGAAAATCAGATTAAACAGATTATTGAACTTTCAGTTAAGGAATGCGGCGCCCAGCTGGTTGATTTAAAAATTTCCTCAGCCGGATCTAAATTCATCCGGGGCCTGGTCGATTATCCCCAGGGCGGCATAACCTTAGGGGTTTGTAGCCGGATCAATAAAAGAATCGTTAATGATTTAACAACTTCAGGGTTTAATGTCGAAGACTATACCGTAGAGATAAATTCTCCCGGTCTCGACCGGTTGCTAAAAGGATATCAGGATTTTTTACGAGTCAAAGGGCGTAAGGTTTTATTATGGCTCAATGAACCGCTCGAGGGTAGAACGCACCTGGAAGCCGAACTGACTGATTTAAATCCTGAAAAATTGGTTTTATTGTTTAAAGATGAAACTTTAGAGATCCCGTTTTCTAATATTAAGACAGGTAAGGAGAAAATACAATGAAGAAAGAATTTTTAACTATACTTGCTCAGCTGGAAAGAGAGAAGGGCTTGGACAAACAGGTTCTTATTGATGCGGTAAAACACGCTTTGATCGTAGCCGCTAAAAAAATCGCCAAATTGTCTGGGCCGGAGGATGCCGAACCAGAAGTGAATGTTGAGATCGATCCCTTAAAGGGAGATATCCGGGTTATTGTCGGCGGAAAAGAAGTGATGTCTAATGAATTCGGCCGGATTGCTGCTCAGACTGCCCGCCAGGTGATCATCCAAAAAATCCGTGAAGCCGAAAAAGACAATATCTATAACGATTACAAGACTAAAGAAGGCGATATCGTCGGCGGGGTAGTCTACCGGGTAGAAAAAAAAGCTATGATCCTTGACCTTATGGGTAAAGCCGAAGGGATTATCCCCAATTCGTTTCTTTCGCCGCTTGATCGGTTTAGACTGGGTGAACGGGTGAAAGCTTTTGTCTATGAGGTGAAGAAAGAAAAAGGGGTCCAGATCATTCTTTCCCGCCGGCACGAAGGGCTAGTGCGTAAACTTTTTAATCTGGAAGTTCCCGAGATCGGTGAGGGAATAGTGGAAATAAAAGCTATCGCCCGGGAAGCCGGCGAACGGACAAAAGTAGCGGTAGTTTCTAAAGACGATAAAGTGGATTGTGTAGGAGCCTGCGTGGGTATAAGGGGTTCGAGAGTTAAGAGTATAATTGAAGAGCTGCGCGGGGAAAAAATAGATATCGTAAGATGGAGCGAGGATATAAAAGAGTTTATGAAGGCAGCTCTTTCGCCGGCGGTTATCTCGATGATCGAGCTGGATCGTACCAACCGCCGGGCCAAGATCTTAGTGGCCGCAGACCAGCTGTCGTTGGCCATCGGAAGGAAGGGGCAGAATGTCTGTCTGGCCTCAAAGCTGGTAGGCTGGGATATTGATGTCCGTTCCCGGGAGAGCATAGAAGAGAACGCAAAAGCACTGGCAAAACTTAAGAGTGTAGGTAAAAAAGTGGCGGCAGTATTAGTTGATGCCGGCTACAGTGATATAAACTTTTTGTCCCGGGCAAACCCGGAAAAACTTTCAGAGCTGCAAGGTATTGGCAAAAAGAAAGCGGCCAGCATAATCGAGGAAGCCAAGAATTTTAAGCCGGAGCCTAAACAGCCCAAGGAAAAGAAATAAATTTACTATTAAGCAGAGGAGAAGATCTTAAATGAGAATTCATGAATTGGCTAAAGAAGTAGGGGTGGATACCAAAGAGTTGATTAAAAAACTAAAAAAGCTTAACTTTCCAGTTAAGAACCATATGTCTAGTATAGACGCTGAAACTGCCGAAATCATCAAGCAGGAACTTGGAGAGATAGAGCGTAAGGAGATTGAAAGTAACCTGATCGAAGTTGATTTTCCGATTACCATTAAAGAGCTTTCAATCAAGTTGAATAAAAAGCCTTCTGAGCTTTTGGGTGATCTATTAAAGCAGAGAAAGTTTTTTACTATTAACCAGAATCTGGATGAAAAAACCGCAACCAACATTGCTTATAACTATAAAGTTAACTTACGCCAGAAGCTTTCAAGAGAAGAGACGATCTTAAAAACTGATTCTAAAAATTCAAAAAAGCGGGCCCCAATAGTGACTTTGATGGGCCATATTGACCATGGCAAGACCAGCATTCTTGATTATATTCGTAAAAGTAAAGTGGTCGAAAAAGAAACCGGCGGGATCACCCAGCATATCGGAGCTTATCAGGTGACTTTGGATAAAGGAAAAGTTACTTTTTTAGATACCCCCGGCCATGAGACTTTCACGGCCATGAGAGCTCGGGGAGCCAATGCTACTGATATCGTGATTATAGTGGTGGCTGCTGATGAAGGGGTTAAGCCCCAGACGGTTGAGGCTATTGACCATGCCAAAGCCGCTTCAGTGCCGATAATCGCGGCGATCAATAAGGTGGATAAACCCAATGCTAATATCGATCTGGTTAAGCAACAGCTTTCTAAATTAGATCTTACCCCCGAGGATTGGGGCGGCAAAACAGTTACTGTTGGAGTTTCAGCTAAAACCGGAGCCGGTATAGATGAACTTCTAGATTTAATTATTCTTCAGGCGGATATAATGGAGTTAAAAGCCGACTACGGAAGGCCGGCTGTCGGTATTGTGGTTGAATCCAGGCTTTCTAAAGGAAGAGGTTCTCAGACCAGCGTATTGATCCAGGAAGGAGTTCTAAAAGTCAGCGATTGGTGCCTTTGCGGTATTTTTTGCGGACGGGTGAAAGCAATGTATGATGACCGGGGAAATCTTACTCAGGAAGCCCAGCCGGCTTGCCCGGTAGAGATCCTGGGTTTAGACGGAGTGCCGAATCCTGGCGATCAGTTTTTTGTTGTACCCGATGAAAAATCAGCCCGGGAAATAGTTAGCAAAAGGGTGGCTGAACAGGAGAGAAAAAAACTAGTTCCTACTGCCCACCTTAAATTAGAAGATCTCTACCGAAAGGTAAAAGAAGGCGACCTAAAACAGCTTAAAGTTATTTTAAAGGCAGATGTGGGAGGGACTCTTGAAGCAGTAGACCAGGCTTTAGCAAAAATCCCTTCAAAAGAAGTCGAGTTGAATATTGTCCATAAGGGCGTAGGCGCGGTCAATTCTTCAGATGTTCTTTTGGCCGAAGTAACTGATTCGATCATCGTTGGTTTTAAAGTCACTATTGATGCTCAGGTCAGAGAGTTGGCAAAAAAGAAGGGGATCGAATTAAGGTCTTATCAGATCGTTTATGAGCTTATAGATGATGTTAGGGCTGCTTTGGAAGGGCTGCTTACCCCTCAGATCAAGCGGACCTTTTTGGGCAGAGCCAGAGTTAAGACTGTTTTCAAACTTTCCAAGAGCGGTACGATAGCCGGTTGCCAGATAGAAAAAGGTAAAGTCACCAGGGGGGCTCCCTGTCATCTGTTTAGGGAGAATGAAGTCATTTTTGAAGGTAAAGTCAACACTTTAAAGCGGTTTAAAGATGATGTAAAAGAAGTAGCTGAAGGTTTAGAATGCGGGATCAGTATTGGTTATGATAAGTATAAAGAGGGCGATGTAATTGATGTTTTTCATGAAGAGTCAATCGCCCGTAAATTAAAATAAAGTAGGGGCCGATCTCTGTATCGGCCCGATAAATATGAACAAAAAAACAGTTCTAAGCGGGATGCGGCCGACCGGTAAATTACACCTCGGGCATTGGGTCGGGGCAATAGCCAACTGGGTAAGGCTGGAAAAAGAATATAAATGTTTTTTTATGGTTGCTGATTGGCATGCTTTGATGAGTGATTACGAGCATCCGGCTAACATCAAAGAAAACAGCCTGGAAGTGGTCAAAGACTGGCTGGCTTGCGGGATAGACCCTGAGAAAAGCACTATTTTTATCCAGAGCCGGGTGCCTGAGCATTTGGAATTGGCAATGGTTTTTTCTCTGCTTACACCTTTAGGCTGGCTTGAACGTTGTACCACTTACAAGGAACAACTTCGGGAGTTAAAGGGGCGGATGCTGGCTACTTACGGATTTTTGGGCTATCCGGTTCTTCAAACCGCTGATATTGCCCTTTATAATGCTGATTCTGTTCCAGTGGGTATGGATCAGCTGCCGCATTTGGAATTAGCCAGGGAGATCATCCGTAAGTTTCATAAACTTTATAAAAAAAATATATTTGTTGAGCCGAAGCCGATATTGACTGCGGTTCCCAAGCTAGTCGGCATTGATAACCGTAAAATGTCTAAAAGCTATAATAATTCGATTAACTTGTCTGATTCCCAAGAAACACTCAAGAAAAAAGTTTTCAGTATGTATACCGACCCTAAACGGACCCGGGCTGATATTCCCGGTAAAGTAGAAGGTAACCCGGTTTTTATTTATCATGACCTTTTCAATCGCGATTTAGAGCAAGTCAAGGAGCTTAAAAAACGTTATCAGGCCGGAGGAGTCGGCGATGTAGAAGTCAAAGACAAGCTCTATCAGGCTTTGAACCGGTTTCTTGAGCCGATTCGCCAGAAGCGTGAGTCCTTCTCTGATTTGAAAGTCCAGGAAATACTGGTTAAAGGAACCGAACAAGCTGCCTTAGTAGCCAAAAAGACCATGACCAAAGTTAAAACCTGTTTACATCTAGGATAGTTAAGATGAAGATCAGACTGGATATATTCGAAGGCCCGCTGGATTTGCTGATTTATTTGATCAAACGAGACCACCTGAATATCTACGATATCCCGATAGTCAAGGTTATCGACCAATATATCCAGTTT
>Ga0180009_10005804_pt1 | contig 13115 bp, 9 predicted proteins | sample OS_PC_MetaG_FD_123537 | JGI IMG/M metagenome (GOLD analysis project Ga0180009, IMG submission 123537) | Groundwater microbial communities from the Aspo Hard Rock Laboratory (HRL) deep subsurface site, Sweden - OS_PC_MetaG | ecosystem: Environmental > Aquatic > Deep subsurface > Groundwater... | reverse complement strand
CTGACATTTCTACATTTATCAGCATCAACAAATGCTATTAGAGGTTCAATCTCCCACTCTGGGCTGGACAAAATCCTACTCGCTCTTGAGGAAGCAGCACTACCCTGAGCAACACTATAGGGGATATCCTTTGGTCCTTGAGCAGATCCTGCTAAGAAAACCCCTTCTGTAGGAGTATCTATTGGTTTTAATTTCGGATGGCTCTCCATATAGAAACCACTTGTACCACTAGTTACTCCAAGTTTACTTCCCAATGTTCTAGAATCTGGTCGAGGTTCAGCAGCCGTAGATAATATTACAATATCTGCCTCATCTCTAATTGCCTTTCCTTTAGCCAGGTCTTCAGAATAAATGAATAGATTATGATTATTAGGATCTTGTGCTATCTCTGAGGGCTTACCCTGAATAAATTTTATTCCCTCTTCCCTTGCTCTTTTATAGAACTCCTCATATCCTTTGGCTGGAGTTCTTATATCCATATAATACACAGAGATATCTAAATCAGGATATTTCTCTCTCATAATAAGTGAATTTTTTATTGTATACATACAGCAAAATCCTGAGCAGTATTCGTGAATATCATCCCTTGACCCAACACACTGGATAAATGCCACTTTCCCTGGAATCTTCATATCTGAGGGTCTGTATAATTTTCCCGTTGTTGGACCACTTTCATCAAGAAGTCTCTCTAATTCTAAAGCAGTCAAAACATTTGGATATCTTCCATATCCATACTGTTGTATCGGGGTTGGATCATAAATATCATATCCTGTAGCTACTATAATAATTCCAACATCCAACTCTGTTATTTCTTCCTTCTGTGAAAAATCTATAGCCTCAAGCTTACCACATGCCTTGACACATTTATAACATTCAATACAGGCGTCCATATCTATTGTATAAACCAAAGGAACTGCTTGAGCAAATGGAACATATATTGCTTTTCTTGTCGTGGTACCTTCATCAAATTCATTTGGAACTTCTATAGGACAGACATCAACACAAAGACCACAACCAGTACATTTATCAGCTATAACATATTGAGGTTTTTTCTTTATCTTTACTTTGAAATTTCCAACAAAACCGCTTACTTCTTCTACTTCACTATATGAAAAGATTCTAATCTTCGGGTGACGCGCCGCGTCAACCATCTTTGGGGCTAAAATTCATATAGAGCAGTCCATGGTGGGGAATGTTTTATCAAGTTGTGCCATTCTACCACCAATTGATGGCTCTTTTTCTATAAGATAGGTTTCATATCCCATATCACCAAGATCTAAAGCAGCACTGATTCCTGCAATACCTGCTCCAATTACTAAAGCTTTATTTGTTACGGGAACTTTTATAGTTTCGAGTGGTGATAGATACCTTGCCTTAGCTACAGCGGAACGAATCAAATCAAATGCTTTCTCAAAAGCTTCTTCTGGATAATCAGGATGAACCCAAGTACAATGTTCTCTTATATTTGCCATCTCCATTAAATATGAATTTAACCCTGCTTCGTAAACACAAACTCTAAATGTAGGTTCATGTAATCTTGGAGAACAGGCTGAGACTACAACCCTGTTGAGGTTATATTCCTTTATACTCTCTTTTATCAATATCTGGCCAGGATCTGAACAAGCATATCCATGATCTTTAGCAAATACAACACCAGGAAGTTCTAAAGCCATCTCAGCCAATTTTTTGGGATCTATTACTCCTGCAATATTTGAACCACAATGGCATACAAAAACCCCTATTCTTAAATCCTCTTTCACATTCTCCTCTTTTAAAAGTTTAATAATTTTTCAATAACACAATCATTAGTTTTATTAGCTCTTTGCTAATTCTTCTAAGAGTTTTCCTACAACCCCTCTTCTCATTTTCTGTGCAACTTCTTCTGGAGTTGAGAGAGTGAGAGCTTCTTTAGGACAGAATTCAATACATTTTGGTGTTTCTAAATCTTTACACAAATCACATATTCTAACTGTTTTTTCTGCAGCATCTAATGTAATAGCTCCGAATTCACATGCTTCAATACACCAACCACATCCATCACACTTATCATCATCAATAATAATTAGTCCAGTATCATCACTTTGGGTGAGTGCTTTATGAGGACATGATGCAACACATGGTGGGTCTTCACAAAGCCTACATGCAACTGACATTGTTAAGACTGGTTCTATTCTAACATTACGTATCCTTGATTTAAGTGGATTAAATGCCCCTGTTTTTTCAAGTGAGCATATAAATTCACACCATTGACATCCAACACATTTATCTGGATCACAAACTATATATCTATGTTTTCCTAGGTGCTCCATTAGACTCCCACCTCCTCTGCTATATCGTCTAAGCCTAATTCAATCAACTTCTCCTTAGGTATCATACCTTCCTTTGTCCAACCTCTTGCTTTATAATAAGCATCCTTTAAGAATTCTAAACTTTTCTTTTCTATTAGGTGTCCCTTTGCAACTCCCTCTGGAATAGGGTCTTTCATAATCCTTGGAGGGAGAGTATCATCTTTTCTTGTCCAACCCTCTCTTATATTAAATGCTTTTTTAAGATTCCATATTCTTTCTCCAGTCTTCTCCAACTCATCTGGTGTCATCTCTATACCTGTTGTAAGAGTATATAAATCGCTTGCCTCCTTATAATAATCCTCGAAACATCCTCTTATGAATTTACAGAGTACAATTGAATCAAAAGTAGCTGCATAATTTTCTCTTTCTGCAGCATATTTCCCTTTTTCTTTATCATATGTGAATCTATCTGTCCATCCTTTTATATCAGCTTCATAAGCTCCGGATCTATTATGACAAGGACCTCTTGTACCTACAGCACATCCTAAAGCAAAAGTTTTAAGTCCTCTTGGGTCATATCCTGCACATTCCAAGCCTTTCACATGCATTGCAAAATGCTTGGAGCCCTTACCAATTTTTTCTGAAGCTCTCTTAACTCCCTCTGCCAAAAGGTCACCAATTCCTTCCCTCTTTGCAATCTTCTCAATTAACTTTATATAAGCTTCGTGATTTCCAAACTTTAAATCTAATCCACCTACATCTTTTTTGGTAAATATCCCTTTCTCATAACATTCCATAGCCCACGCAACTGTTACACCAGTACTCATAGTATCCATTCCATAAGTGTCACATAATTCACAAGCTTTGATAATTGCTGGCATATAATCGATACCACAACATGGTCCTAAAGCAAAAAGAGATTCATATTCCATTTTGGTTCTTGCACCTTTATAAGGTCCATCCTCAACCTTGGCAATATGTTCACAAGCTATGGGACATCCAGAACATGCCACAGTTTTTTCTACATAATGTTCATGCAGATATTCACCACTTACCAACTCTGCTTTTTCAAAGGTTGCTGACTGGAAATTTCTAGTAGGTAAAGTTGCCAATCTATTCATAACAAGTACATTTGCGGGAGTACCAAGAACTCTATATTTTTCAGTTGGAGTTCCCTGTGCTATTTTCATGAGATCAAAACACTTTTTAGATAGTTCTTCTGGATTAGCTACATTTATAGGTTTTGACCCTCTTATTGCAATAGCTTTTAAATTCTTTGACCCCATTACTGCTCCCTGACCTGTTCTTCCCGCTTTTCTTCCTCTATCATTAGAGATACAAGCAAACCTAACAAGATTTTCTCCTGCTAATCCGATGGAACTTACTCTTACATTTTGATCTCCTATTTCACCTCTTATTCTCTCCTCTGTTTCAAAGCAACCTAATCCAGCAAGATACTCAGCATTTTTAAAGTGAACATCATCATCATCAATGAAAAGATATATTGGTTCTTTACTTTTTCCTTTTATAACAATCCCATCATATCCAGCTCTTTTTATTACTTGGGACCAATAACTTGATGACAAAGAATCTCCAAGGAATCCTGTAAGTGGTGATTTAGATGCTACTCCGTGTTTTGTACCAACAGGGACTATTGTTCCACCAAAAGCGCTTGATGCAAAAACTAAAACATTTTCAGGGCCTAATGGATCAACTCCTGGTTTTATATTGTCATATAAGAGTTTTGAAGCTAAACCTACACCACCCAGATATTTTTTTAAGAATTCTTCACTAACGGTTTGAACAGATGTTTCTTTAGTGGAGAGATCAATATGTAAGATTCTTCCACTATATGAGTGCATAATTTACCTCCTTGTATGTTAAAATGATTTAATTAATTTAAAGATAGTTAGTTGTAATTAATAATAAAAAAAATTAAATATTGTAAAGTGGATTTTAAAATTTGACTAAATTAATTTCATTTAATGATTTATCTAAACTAAATTAAATTGTATAAAATTAAATTTTAACCACCAACAGTTGCAAATAATAGAAGCAGTCTATCACCCTCCTTTAATTCATATCCTAAATCGCTTATTGCTTGTTTCCCATCTAAATTAAACATGTATGGAGCAATTGTTTTAAAGGTTTTTTCTTTAATTACTGTTCCTAAAAGTTTGGGGTATTTTTTCACTAATTCTTTAGTTAAGTTTTTGAGGGTATTTTTATCTTTTAATTCTATTTCAACTATTTTTTTTCCAATAATTCGTTTTGCAAGTCCAAAGAGCTCAACACTTATTTTCAATCTGTCACATCTCCTTTTAAGGAATTCATAACATAATGCTTATTCTTACAAAATTTTAGATGATTTTACTCTTTGGTAAGCATCATTTTTAATCAAGCATTATTTATTCTAATAAATTATAGCAGATAATGAAAAATAGTCTGCAAAAAACAAGAATTATACTGATTTAAGATATAATAAGTTAATTATTTTGTCAAAGTTTTTTTAAAGTTTTTTTATGGACTAAAATGGGGAGGTTAGATGTATATATCTGTGATAGGAGCAAGTAAGTGTAGTAAAGATATATATAAATTAGCTTATGAAGTAGGAAGAGAAGTTGCAAAGAAAAAAGCGATACTTATTTGTGGAGGATTGGGTGGTGTCATGGACGCTTCAGCTAAAGGAGCTAAGGAAGCAGGAGGAATAACAGTTGGTATATTACCGGGTGATACGAGAACAGGTGCAAGCAAGTATCTTGATATATCGCTTCCTACTGGAATGAGTGAAGCAAGGAATGTATTAGTTGTAAAAGCAGCAAATGTTGTTATTGCAATTGGGGGAGAGTATGGAACATTATCTGAAATTGCCCATGCTCTTAAAATGGGTACGCCAGTAATTGGGTTAAAAACGTGGGATATTGGCAAAGATGAGTTTGGTGTATCAAGAATAATAAGAGTGGATGACCCAATATCTGCTGTAGAAAAAGCATACGAACTAGCAAAATAGTGAACAGTAAATGGAATTGTCATTCTTAAGACTTTAACTCACTAACGATATTAGCTATTTTCATCTAATCAGGCATTTTTGCACATAATTCTCTAATATCTTTTTAAATTTCAGCATCTGGTCATCAGAAAATTGATTCTCTTTTAAAAATTTCAAATCCAATGTTTTTGAAGGATAAAATTTTTGTAAAATGAATAATTTAGCTCCATTAACTAGTTTTCCTATTTTATGAATTTCATCCTCATTATGAAACTTTGGTAAAACTGTTGTCCTGAACTCATAATTAATTTTGGTATCAGGAGATTTATAATAAGTTTTTTTATTTAGAATATCTTTTGTCTTACTACTCTTATCTAAACTGAGTATTATATTAATGCTGTCTTTTATATTCTCTAAATTAACTTTAGTTGTAACTATCTCTTCATATCTATCCAGTGATCCTTTAATATCCATTGCTATATAGTTTAAAAGATTATCTTTAATTAATCTATTCAGTATATTTGGATACGTTCCATTTGTGTCTAATTTAATTAAAAAACCCATTGATTTTAACTTTGAAATGAATTGATAAAGATCTTTATGAAGTGTCGGTTCACCACCACTTATTACAACAGCGTCAAGTTTTTCCCTTCTACTTTCTAAAAACTCAAATACATTATTTTCTGGGATTTTTTCTGGATAAAGTCCTGGATTGACTAATTCAGGATTATGACAAAATGGACACCTGAAATTGCAGCCAATAGTAAAAATTATGGCACTTATTTTATGGGGATAATCAATGAGTGAAAATTTTTGCAGTCCACCAATAATCATTTTATTTTATATTACTTACTTTTTATCTATTACAAAGGTTTTGCGGTCTTTAAATTCTGATCTCTTTCCTTTATTCCATTGTTTAATAGGTCTTATATATCCAACTACTCTGGAATAAACTTCAGTAATTGCTCCACATTCTGGACAAGTTTCATGCTCACCAGACAAATAACCATCTTGTGGACAGATACTAAAGGTAGGAGTAATTGTAAAATAAGGAAGTCTATAATTTTCTGCAACTTTTTTTACTAATATTTTAGAACTCTCACCATCAGGCAATTTTTCTCCAACAAAGCCATGAAAAACAGTGCCACCAGTATATTTGGTTTGAAGTTCATCTTGCAAATCTAAAGCTTCAAAGATGTCATCAGTATATCCAACAGGAAGCTGTGTTGAATTTGTATAATAAGGCGCTGCTCCATTTTTAAGAGTTTCCTCATTTGCGCAAATAATCTCTGGAAATTTTTCCTTATCAGTTTTTGCAAGTCTAAAGGTTGCACCTTCACCAGGAGTTGCTTCAAGATTATAAATATTGTCAGTCTCATTTTGATAATCCATAAGCTTTTCTCTCATAAAATCCAAAACTTTTATGGAAAAATCTCTACCTTCCTGGGTTGTGATATCTTTTCCTAAAAAGTTTAAACATGCTTCATTCATTCCGATTAAACCGATTGTTGAGAAATGATTTCTCCAGTAGCCTCCAAATCTTTTTTTGATTGAATTAAGATAATATTTTGCATATGGATATAAATTATTTTCTGTGAATCTTTCCAATACTTTTCTTTTGATCTCAAGACTCTTTTTTGCCAGATCCATTTTTTCTTTAAGTCTATTAAAGAACTCCTTTTCATCTTTTGAAAAGTACCCAATTCTTGGCATATTAATTGTCACAACTCCAGAACTGCCTGTAAGAGGATTTGCCCCAAAAAATCCACCACCTCTTTTTCTTAATTCTCTCTGATCAATTCTAAGCCGACAACACATGCTGGTTGCATCTTCAGGTTTCATGTCAGAATTTATAAAATTAGCAAAATATGGTGTACCATATTTAGAAGTCATATTCCATATTGGTTCCAATGTAGGGTTATCCCAAGCAAAATCTTCAGTAATATTGTATGTAGGAATAGGAAAGGTAAATACTCTTCCTTTTGCATCGCCTTCTGACATAACTTCTGCAAATGCTTTGTTAAAGAGATCCATCTCCTTTTGGAATTCACCATACTGTACATTCTGTATTTTTCCACCAATAATAACATGTTCATTAGCAATTATACTTGGTGGTACTAAATCCATCGTTACATTTGTAAATGGAGTATTGTGGAAAAGCAGAAGTCCAGCACCGCCAGAAAAATTCTCTTGGGGTAAATTAACAGAAAGATCATACTCAAATTCTTTCTCATATTTAAACTTCTCTAACCGACTACAAATACGAGCTGTAAAATCACCAACGGAGTAAGTCTCTTTTCTTTTTTTGTCTTTAAAAATCCTCAAAGTATATTGATTGCTCCAATTTTCCTTTCTTCCTTCTTCTTCGTAAACACTAAATTTATAACCGTTCATACTCAAAAGCAAAGAAAGCCCAGCTGAAAGTTTTTTTGAAGTTGTTGACAAATCCCAGTATTTTTCATATTCTGATTCGTCGCCTGATAGGATGCTTTTAATAAAAGCTTCTTGAAGTTTAGGCTCCAATTGATAAACAAACCAGGGAACCTCTTTTCGTGTACTATAAGTACCACAAACTGCAACCACCAAAGCAGTTAAAAGACCATTACCAGAAATTTTGTAAACTGGCTTGGTTTTATTTCCTTTTTGATAATAACCCTTTGATTTTTCTATTCTTCCAAGGATTCCCAAACTTTTTAAAATTCTTTTAATCTCCATAGGCTCACTCTGGGAAATAAAAAATGAGTTACTGATATCAGCATGACCCTCAGCCGCATACCAAGCACAAATCTTTACAAAATTCAAGAGATCTTTTCCTTTCAAAAATCTTGAAGTCTTAATCTTACTATTTCTAAGGTAAAATCCTAAGGCATCATTTTCTTCTAAAAACTTCAAAAAGATATCAAGTCTGACAATTTTCTTTCTCTTCCAATCAATCCATACACTCCGGTCATGGAGATTAAATTGAATATAAAATGGAGTTATTCCGCCATAATACTCTTTTACTTTTTCTTTTAATTTATCAACTGTTTTCTCAAAAACATTCACATAAACCTTTTGCCAGAGGTAAGGATATTCTTGAAGAATTTCTAAAAGATCAAGTTTTTTCTTATTTCCTTCATTCTTTACTGATTTAATGGCTATAAAGTGGTTATCAGGCTTTAATTTACTATTGAAATGCTCATTTCTTACCTCTTTGGCAGAAAAAGGTTTAACAGTAAATTCTCCATTGAGTTTTTCAAATCCAAAAAGTGAATGAGCTGGAGAAACAGAAGCAGTTCCTTTACTTGTCCTAATTTTAACAAACTTGCTTCCTTTAGGTACTCTGTGTCTTATAAAAGCTTTAACTTTTACCCAAACCGCTTCACCTTTTTGATTAAATGACAAAACTTTGAAATTATCATCATTTTCAATAGCAAAACTACCAGGATTATCTTCCAAAACCCGGTGGGATTTTTTTTCAAATTGGGAATCAACTATCTCACCAATTTTTTTTATTTTAATCTTTCCATTCTCTCTAATCACTACCAGCTCATCCCAGACTAAACTTTGAAAACCCACTCGAGTTGGGATGTTTATGTTAAACAAGAATTCCTGTATAGCTTGCTTAGTTTCTTTATAGGACAATTTATCATATCTAATAAAAGGGGCTAAATATGTGTCCACTGAACTAAATGCCTCCGCACCTGCAGTCTCACCCTGTAATGTATAGAAAAAGTTTACTATCTGACCAAGAGCGGCACGAAAATGTTTAGCTGGCTTACTCTCAATCTTTCCAGGAACACCACCAAATCCACGAATTAACAGGTCTTTTAAATTCCATCCCGCGCAGTACGGTGCAATCAAGGCTAGGTCATGTATATGGAAATCTCCACAAATATGTGCTTTTCTGACATCCTTAGGATATATTTTATATAACCAATAATGTGCAGAGATTACTGAGGCAATGTGATTATTTAATCCCTGCAGGGAATATGTCATATTGCTGTTTTCATTAACTCTCCAATCTTCATTCTCAATATAGTCATCTACTAACTTAAGGCTAACAGCCCTTTTTACATCACGAATCTTAGCATGCTGATCTCTGTAAATAATATATGCCTTTGCGGTCTTTATATAACCAGATTCAATTAGAACTGTCTCTACTATATCTTGAATCTTCTCAACAGTTGGAATTTCATCCTTAATAATTTCTTTAGTTTTTTTAACAACTTTATTAGAAAGTTTTCGTGAGGTATTTAGTCCAAATTCTTTAGTTTCCTGACCTGCTTTCAATATTGCATCAGTGATTTTTTTTTGGTCAAATTTGACGATTCTTTCATCTCTCTTTTTTATTTTTTCGAACATTGTTGCGACCTTTCTATATTTAATACTATATTTTTTGTAATATTTATTAGAAATTAGTAGTATTTAGTTGTTAGTGAAAAAAAATTTTTATTATCTAAACTACCCAAGAAGACTCCTTCCAAAATCATTAGAATTTGGTGGGAGATGAATTGGATATTTAAATTGCAAACCTTTTCCATAATTGATTAATGAAACATTTTTGATATTAGTATTGATGATGTTAGAATCATCTGACAATCTTATATATCTTCCATAGTTGAATACACCTTTTACTTTATAGATTTTCTTATTGAATCTCACTATATCATTTGGCTGAAATCTATATCTTTGTTTCCTTATAGAAGGCTTGAATCCCTTTCTGTTTGTTTGTATAGATCGATTATTTCTGCGTGTCTGTTTGACTATAAAAGGTTCACACCTCTTTTGATTAATACCACCAGCTATAACAAAAGCATCATTAAAATGAGATTTTTCTAAACCTAATTTAGCTCTATTATATTTGGTGATATATCCATAAGTCCATTTGCAATCAAGATTATTTACCAATCTCCATCTGACATTATTCATGAATGCTGTTGCTTTTAATGATTTATTTGCTTTTTCCTGAATTTTAGGAAAACCAAACTCTTCTGCTGTTAGATTGCCCTTCTTTTGATTACATTTATTACAGGCTATAGTTAGATTAGAAATTCTATCTGAGCCACCTCTTAATTTTGGAACTATATGCTCAACTTCTAAAGGAACATCTGATTTTTTACAGTAAGCACATTTTCTATTCCACTTTTCCAGTAGGTATTCTTTAACTTCATATCCCTGTAACTCACCTTTTTGATATTCAACCCCCTTGATTTCTGGATTCTGCATTTTTTGAGTATCGAATGATGCAACCTCAACAACTATCTTTTTAATTGGTATCATCTTTTTTATTTTCTCCACCAATTTAATATGAGTATTTAACTTATGTTCTATGCTTGGTGGTAACCAACTATCTTTTCGTCTTCTATTGTCAAATCTTGGTTCTCTGTACCATAATCTATTCCTTCTGGTTCTGCGATACATTTTTCTCTCTTGTATCTTTTTTGAAACATCATTTCTCAAATTAACTACGCCACATATCAATTCTTTGTCCTTTGAAACAGCACTGAAACCTATCCTGCTGTATCCAGCATCTACACCCAAAACAACACTTTGTTTTGCCTCACCTGTTGCATATTTAAGCTGTATAGTAAATGGCATTCTGCATACTGCTTTTGCCTTACCCTGCTTTAATAGTTTCCTCGCTTTCTGTGGTCTTGTAGGTATAAGAGGTTCTCCACGCATGTTTATAACAGGAACTCTCAAGTCCTGTACTCTCTTGCCAGAGAGTTTGTTCCCATCGGAGCTGTTAGAAGTGGTTTTTAAGTCCTGTAGCACTTGACCTACCCCACAGTCATGTTTAACCACAGAATCACAGGGATTAGGGCTTGGGAAGAACCCTAATGTGTGTATGTGTCTCACACTCCTAACTTCTGCATTTTCTTTCATATTATGCCTCCTAATCAATCTAAGCTTTTTCAAGCTCCTTCCTAAATCTATGATTTAGGTGGGGGTGATTGACATATACAAAATATAGTGTCTTAAAAATACTAATACGCAATATATTGTATGTCAATGAGATTTTTTAAAAATTTTAAAAAATTTTTGTAAGACAGTTTTTTAAGTGGTATTTTATTTAAAATATTTTTTAAATATTTATCCTTTATAAAATATTGAAAAAATTCTTTAATTTTAATACATTAGACTTACTTATGGTTTTAGGGTATATTTTAGGGACATTTTTAGAATAATAATTTATAAACAGAAATAAAAGGTTATGAAAAGAGAAATAATATTTTTTTCAATTTTAAATTTAATTATTGGTTTAACTGGGATAGTAATAAGACCTCTAATCCCAATAGTATCTAAGGATATAAATATTGGATTAGATATGATTGGGATAGTATTATCTGCTATTTCATTTGGATTTTTTATTTCCGTGATTTTAACTGGTTATCTGTCAGATCGATATGGTACTAAACTTACTATAGCTTTAGGTCTTTTAATATCAATTATTAGTTCCCTGGGATTTGGTTTGACCTATACATTTTTTATTTTACTAATTAGTGGATTACTTATGGGAATTGGGAGAGGTACACTAATGGCTGGAATAAATGCACATGTAGTTAATATTTATCCTGAAAAAAGAGGGGCTAATCTTTTAAAATTAAGTTCTTTTTTCTGTTTAGGGACAGCAATTGGAACTTTTATTGTTTCTATAATTCTATTTTTGAAATTGAATTGGAGATTTTCATTTATCATATTCTTTTTTATTTATATTTTTATTACATTGTATTTTTTAAGAAAAAAAGCTACGGAGCACAAGATAAGTTTACAAGAGGAAAAAAATACAAATTCTTTGCAAGATGAGCAAATTAAAGATTTTAATAAAGAGGATATAAAAAATATAGAAAATCATGGCATAACGAGTATAAAAAATCAATTAGAAAAAATTCACTTAAAAGAATATTTAAATCTTTTTAAGAATCCGATTATAATTTTTTCAGGAATACTTTTAATATTTTTTGGTGGAACAGTAGTTGCTTTTTCTACCTGGTATACAACATATTTTTCATCATTTGGAATTAAGGTAGCAATTAGTTCTTTAGGTCTTTCATTATATTGGTTATCATTAATGGCTGGCGTTAAGCTTAAGCAAATTGCAATGAATTTTCTTGAAGAATATCAAATTATTCTTTTAGGATGCTTATTAAATGCAATTTTTATGATAATTATTACATTTTCAGGAAATATTGTTATTAAGGTTATTGCCTCTATAATGATAGGTCTTTTCTTGGGAGGCTTTACTCCCCTAACAACCTCTTTAGCAATAAGTCAAAAACCTGAACTATCAGGATTTATTTCAGGTTATATTTTGGGGATGTTATCATTGGGTAATATGATTTTTCAGCCCTTCATAGGATATTTTTCTGAGAGATTTGGAAAAGGCTCCGGGATATATATTCAATTAACAGGTTCACTTTTGCTTTTTATAACAACGGTTATTCTAGCAATTTTTTATAAACGTAAAAAATTAAGTGGTGAAATAGCATAATTTTTTTAAATTCATGTCCTACTTAGTGACAAGTATTTGTGAGGGTAATTTTTTCAACTGCCTTTCCAAATTCATTTTCTGCTGTGGCTATTAGTGTAAATTTTTCCTCTTCTTTTGTTAAATTTACTTGTGCAATATTATCATTTGCTGGTAAACCATCATCCCTGTTGAAATATAGTTTTGGAAATGGATCTCCTTTAACATATGCTCTGACTCTATAGACACAAAAACCTGTTTCAAAAAATGGTCCTTCAATTATCTCAAGTGTAATTGTAGGAGCTTTGTCTAAAGTTGACTCTGTAACTATAAGAGTAAAGGAGTCTTTTGATTCTTCTAAGCCATCTGAAGCTGTTAAAGCTACAGT
>Ga0180009_10005803_pt1 | contig 13118 bp, 11 predicted proteins | sample OS_PC_MetaG_FD_123537 | JGI IMG/M metagenome (GOLD analysis project Ga0180009, IMG submission 123537) | Groundwater microbial communities from the Aspo Hard Rock Laboratory (HRL) deep subsurface site, Sweden - OS_PC_MetaG | ecosystem: Environmental > Aquatic > Deep subsurface > Groundwater... | reverse complement strand
GACAGCAGATTGGTCTGATCGGAGACCTTGTTGATCGTGGTCACCACGGTGTTGATGTTGCCGGCCTTCTCGGACAATACCGCGAGTTTGGAGCCAATGGCGGTAGTGGCGTCCATCATGTTGCGCATGGTCTCTTCCATGCGTACCAGTGAGGAACGACCTTGATTGGCGCTGTCCGCGGTCTTGACGGCGACGTCGGTCACCTCGTGCATGGTGTTGACCAGTTCTTTGGATGTTGCCGAGATCTGAGTCACCGTGGCGCGAATTTCGTTGGTGGTGGCGGCCTGTTCGCTGACCGTTGCCTCCTGCTGCTTGGCGGTGGCGGCGATTTCGGTCGCGGATGATGTCACCTGAATACCGGATTGAATGCGCGCGACCAGATTGTTAAGACTGTCGAGCATGCCTTGGATACCCGAGGCCAAGTCCGAAATCACGTCGTTATCGCGGTAGACCATCAGCTGACCGGTAAGATCACCATGCGCGGCGCCCTCGACGACCTCGCGGATCAATTCCACTTTGCCGGTGACATCTTCGGCATGCTGGCGTTCACGCTCGACCAGGTCGCGGACCTTTTCGCTCATACGGTCGAAGGCCTTGGCGAGGGCATTGAATTCCTTCACGGCACGCGAGCGCACAGTGACGTTCAAGTCACCCTCGGCGGCGCGCTGCATATCCTGGATGAGATTGGTAACCGCGCGGAACAGGAAGCTGTTGAACAGCCAGATGGCCAGCATCAGGCTACCGCCGGTCAGAAACAGATAGGCGACAGCTGTTGAACTGCGCACCTTGGCCATGTCGGCATACAGACGTTGCACGCCCTCGACGACTTCGAGTTCCAGCAACGGTTGCTGCTGGCTGTCCATGACCAGATGCTGAACCGGTAATTCCTCTGCGTCCGGGGTATGCCAGTCGGACGATTTGTAAAGATTGTTGCCATCCGGTTTGTTGATCTGGAAGGGCAGCATCAGATTTTCCTGGATGGTGCTGAGACCTTTAATGGGTGACACGACGACTTCCAGATAACCGACCGGACGCAGGCCGCCTATCGGGATCAGGTTCGAGTGATAGGGGGTTTCGTTATGTGACCACAGCGCGTTAGCAACCTTGAGTGTCTCGGTACCGGTGCGCGCGCCAACCTGCGCCTTCAGTGCTGCGGGCAGTTCACCACCGAGATCCTCCGCGCCCAGGCTGCTTTCGGCGACCAGGTGATATTCCAGGTCATAACTGCGCAGCTTGATGAGGTCGATACTGAGATTGTCGGCGAGGCCCTGTTGGAAAGGTTCATTCAGCAGGATGACGAAATCGGCCCAGCGAGCGGAATCCTGCAGCGCGGCCTCGAAGGCGGCGCGGAACTGATCGTTTTTCTGCAGGCTCTGTCCGCGGTCGAGGCTGTGTTGATTGAGTTTGCGCAGTGACTCGTTATAGGCCAGCTCTAACACGCGGGACAGCGTGTGCGATTGTGCGGACAGCGCTGCATCCTGGTAGCGGGTACTGGAGAACAGTGTCAACGCGATGGAGGACAGGCCAAGCAGCAATAGAATGCCGACCGTGAGTGCCTTGAGGGAAATCTTCTCGATTTTCATTGTGTAATCCAGTCCGGGCTGCGGGGTCATCTCCATATGTCGCACCCAGGCAAGGCCCAGGCGCAACGCTCCTGTCCTCAAAAAGAGCAAATTCGGTGCCACGCGTAATGCGGCCAGGTGATTTCAGAGGTTTATTATTGAAATTCAGATAGTTAAAGATAATAGCAGGCGGGTGGATAACGTCCTGGGCGCCGATTAGTTGGCGCAAACGGCTTTAATTGGAATGCAGGATGTCTTTGAGCTTGAACAGGATATCCAAGGCCTGGCGGGGGCTGAGGTCGGCAGGCTCGATACCTTCCAGGGCATCGAGGATCGGGTGGTCGGGCAGGGTGCCGAACAGGGCGAGTTGACCGCCCCGGGTGGGCGCCGCAGCTGTGCTGGATTGGGTTTCCAGTTCTTGCAGACGCTGGCGCGCCTGGGTCAGCACATCCTTGGGTATGCCGGCCAGTGCGGCGACATGCAGGCCGTAACTGCGGTCGGCCGGCCCTTCCTTAACGGCATGCAGAAAGACGATGCGGTCGCCGTGCTCCATGGCATCCAGATGCACATTGACGATGGATGGATATTGCTGGGGCAGTTCGGTCAGTTCGAAGTAATGCGTGGCGAACAGGGTGAAGGCCCGTAGCCGACTGGCGAGATCGGCGGCCACCGCCCAGGCCAGCGACAGGCCATCATAGGTGCTGGTGCCGCGGCCGATCTCGTCCATCAGCACCAGACTCTGTTCAGTGGCGTTGTGCAGAATGTTGGCGGTCTCGGTCATTTCCACCATGAAGGTCGAACGTCCGGAGGCGAGATCGTCGGCGGCGCCGATGCGGGTGAAGATGCGATCGATCGGTCCCATGATGGCACGCGTTGCCGGCACGAAGCTGCCGATGTGCGCGAGCAGCACAATCAAGGCGGTCTGGCGCATGTAGGTGGATTTACCGCCCATGTTCGGACCGGTGATGACGAGCATGCGACGCGTATCGTCGAAGTGTACATCGTTGGGAACGAAGGGCGTATCCAGTACCTGTTCCACCACCGGGTGACGGCCGGCTTCGATCACGAGACCGGGTTCGTCACTCAGCTCCGGACGGCGCCAGTCGAGGCGGTCGGCGCGTTCCGCGAAACAGGCCAACACATCCAGTTCCGCGATGGCCTCGGCCGCATTCTGCAAGGGCACCAAGTATTCGAGAAGTTGATCCAGCAATGCGTCGTAAAGCATCTTCTCGCGTGCCAGGGCGCGTTCACGCGCGGACAGGACTTTGTCCTCGAAGGCCTTCAATTCCGGGGTAATGTAACGTTCGGCGCCCTTGAGGGTTTGCCGGCGTTGAAAATCATCGGGCACCCGTGCTGCCTGTGCCTTGCCGACCTCCAGGTAATAACCGTGCACGCGGTTGTAACCGAGCTTGAGCGTGGCGATACCGGAGCGCGTGCGCTCGCGCGTTTCCAGATCGACCAGATACTGATCGGCGTTTTCACTCAAGCCGCGCAGCTCGTCGAGTTCGCTGTCGTAGCCAGTGGCAAGCATGCCGCCATCGCGGATCAGTACCGGCGGTTGTTCCACAAGGGCGCGTTGCAACAAACTCTGCGGCTGCGGATGTTCACCGATGCTCGCCGCGAGTTCCTGCAGCAACGGGTCGTCATGCTGCGCCAGCAGTTGTTGCAATGCGGGCAAGCGCACCAGACTGTCACGCAGGCCGGACAGATCGCGCGGCCGCGCGGACTTCAGGGCCACGCGGGTCATCACGCGTTCCAGATCGCACAGGCCTTTGAGCAGCTCATGGATGGCTTCGAAGCTGCGGTTGCCCTGCAGGGTTTCCACGCATTGATGACGTTTGCGCAGCAGATTGCGGCTGCGCAGCGGACGGTTCAGCCAGCGCCGCAATAAACGTCCGCCCATGCTGCTGGTGGTGCCATCGAGCACACCGGCGAGACTGTGCTCGACGCGCCCCGATTGCGCTTGATCGAGTTCCAGATTGCGGCGGCTCGCCGCATCCAGAATGATGCTGTCTTCGCGCAGTTCCGTACGCAATCCGCGCAGGTGCGGTAACGCGGCGCGTTGGGTGTCTTTTACATACTGCAGCAGCGCGCCGGCGGCACCGATGGCAAGCGGCAGACTCTGGCAGCCAAAACCGGCAAGGTCACGGGTGCCGAATTGCGCGCACAGCTGGCGCTGACTGCTGTCCACCTCGAAATGCCAGGGCGGGCGACGTTTACTGCCGCTGCGTTCGGTGATGGCTGATGGAAATGTGTTGTCTTCGTTGAGCAGCAGTTCACTCGGACGCAGTCGTTCCAGTTCACTGTGCAGGGCTTCGAGGCCATTGAGTTCCTGCGCACTGAAACGCCCGCTGCTGAGATCCAGTGCTGCAAGACCATAGCGTTCCCGATGTGTTGTGACGGCGGCGAGCAGATTATCGCGGCGTTCTTCCAGCAATGCGTCTTCGGTGACCGTACCCGGTGTGACAATGCGTATCACTTGCCGGTCCACCGGGCCTTTGCTGGTGGCCGGGTCGCCGATCTGTTCGCAGATCGCCACCGATTCACCTAACCGTACCAGCTTGGCCAGATATTGATCGGAAGCATGTACCGGGACACCGCACATTGGAATCGGCTCGCCGGCCGATTGGCCGCGTGCGGTCAGGGTTATATCGAGCAGCTTGGCGGCGCGGCGCGCGTCGCCAAAAAACAGCTCGTAGAAATCGCCCATGCGGTAGAACAGCAGAATGTCCGGATGCTCGGCCTTGATGCGCAGATACTGCTGCATCATCGGCGTGTGCGGGCTGGTGTCTTTGGGGGATGTGGACATCGGGCGGGAGTTTACCCAAAGCGCGGCGGGGTGCCTACTCTTGATGTCGGGGGTAGGAGGGTGGGGCAATCAGGCATTCATTCGGGCTTGTACAATCACTTCCAACCTAACGTTGATTGATATCTACGCAGCATGCGGCCGCACCAGCTTCTCGATTTCCTTGCCCACTGTGCGCCGAGCCACGCGCAGATCATATTCGGTTTGCAGGCCCATCCAGAGTTCCGGCGATACTTTGAAGTAGCGTCCCAGACGCAGCGCCGTGTCGGCGGTGATACCGCGTTTGCCATTTACGATCTCGCTGATACGCCCCGGCGGTACGCCGATTTCCCGTGCAAGTCGATTAATGCTGATTTCCAGCGGGGTAAGGTATTCCTCACGCAGTATTTCGCCGGGATGAATGGGTTCGAGTAGTTTGGGCATAACGCGATCTCTAGTGATAGTCGACGATTTCCACGCCAGAAGGTTCAGCATTTTCCCAGATAAAACAGATGCGCCACTGATCATTTATGCGGATGCTGTGTTGGCCCCTGCGATTGCCTTTGAGGGCTTCAAGGCGGTTGCCAGGCGGTGACCGGAGGTCGTCCAATTTCATTGCCTGGTGCAAAAAGAGCAGCTTACGGCGCGCGACCCGTTCGATATTCCGAAACCGTGGGACGTCGACGTCGTTGAACAAGGCTTCCGTGTCCTTGCAACGAAAAGACTGAATCATGGAGTTAGGCTATTACGGGGTCCGTAATATGTCAATTGCCTTAGGGAGGTTTATCTGCTTGCGTTACCCCCTGTCCTTTGATAACAAGGACCTTAGGTTTCAGGGGGGGGGTTGCGATGCTACACGACTACGAAGAAAAGCGGGATTTCATCCGCATGCTGTTGGAGTACCCGGTGAATTGTATCGAGCTTGCGTCGGGCAAGCGTTTTACCGGACAGGCCAAGGATCTCAGTGGCAAGGGCTTGGGTTTGGAAGTCGGACGATCTCTTGCTGAAGGTGCGCTACTGGAAGTGCGCATAGAACCGGAGATGTCCGTGGTGCCGCCGTTGCATGCGGTGGTGGAAGTGGTGCGGGTCGAGGCCGATGATCTGGGTGAGCGGTTCCGGGTCGGCACGGCTATTCGTGAGTTCAAGTCTTAAGTCATCAACTGAATGAGTCATAGCACTGATGCGGAACTGGCCGAACTGGCGACGCGCCTGGGTGCCTGTTTGCTCGCAACGCATCAACATCTGACGCTGGCCGAATCCTGTACCGGTGGCTGGGTCGCGAAAGTGATCACCGACATCGCCGGTAGCTCGCAATGGTTCGATCGCGGTTTTGTCACTTATACCAACGCATCCAAACAGGCATTACTGAACGTTCCCGCAGAGACGCTGGAGAACGACGGCGCGGTGAGCGCCGCAACGGTTGCTGCAATGGCGCATGGGGCGTTGGCACAGAGTAATGCGCAACTGAGCTGCGCGATCAGCGGTATCGCCGGACCGGGCGGTGGCAGTGACACCAAGCCGGTCGGACTGGTCTGGTTTGCCTGGGCAGTGCGCGATGCTGCGGTGCGCACCGAGCAGCAGATCTTCAGCGGCGACCGCGAGGCGGTGCGCCGTCAGGCCGTAGCTCATGCCCTGCGGGGGCTGCTGGATGTCTGCGGCGGCTAGCCAACGCTTATTCTTTGCGCTCTGGCCGGATGATGAAACGCGGGCGGCACTGGCTACCCTTATTCATACGCATATACGCCGCAATGGCCATGCCGTTGCCGCCGCCAACCTGCATATCACCCTGGCCTTTCTCGGCAATCAATCTCCCGAACAACGAGCCTGTCTAGAGGTGGCGGCAAGTGCGGTGTCGGCGCCGCCTTTTGAGTTGAGCATCGATCGCTTGGGCCACTGGGCGCGGCCGCGGATTTTCTGGGCCGGCCCCAGTGATGTGCCGGATGCGCTGAAGATGTTAGTGGCAGAGCTGAATCAGACACTGGCCGCCTGTGGCTATCAACCCGAGCAGCGGCACTTTCAGCCGCACATCACTCTGGCACGCAAGGCACTGCGGCCACCGGAGCACATCCAGATCCCCGCCATCGTCTGGCCGGCACAGGAGTTCTGTCTGGTGGAGTCGGTGTCGGGCGAGCGCGGCGTTGAATACCGCGTGATGGGTCGTTGGCCATTGCAGGATTGATCCAGGCCGCTCCTACCAGTTTCAATGACCACTGAAACATGCCCGGACATTTTTATCAGACCTCTTGCAGTCCGTTGGCGGGTACTGTATAAATCCACAGTACCCGCTGCGGCATCTCCAGGACGATTCAGGATGCGCCCGGTGACGCTCTCAACTCATTGTTTCCTCTGAGTTCAGGGGTCCACCGTCCCGAGGCGCGATGAATTTTCCGGGTTGCCCAGTGTGGTTCCCTCGGGGCTCATGGGATAATCGCCACCGCTCCGAAATTCAGCGTCCGTCGGCCAGGGAGGCCGCGGACAGATCCAACCCAGCAGGGGAGACAGGACAATGGAAGACAACAAGCGTAAGGCCTTGGGCGCGGCATTAAGTCAGATCGAAAAGCAGTTCGGCAAGGGCGCCGTGATGCGCATGGGCGATGCCGGTACGGTACGCGACATTGATGTGATCTCCACCGGTTCATTAAGCCTGGACTTGGCGCTGGGCATCGGCGGTTTGCCGCGCGGCCGTGTTGTCGAGATCTACGGACCGGAATCGTCCGGCAAGACCACCCTGACCCTGCAGGTCATCGCCGAGGCGCAGAAGCTGGGTGGTACAGCGGCCTTCATCGATGCCGAACACGCGCTCGACCCGGCCTATGCCGCCAAGCTGGGTGTGAACGTGGATGAACTGCTGGTATCGCAGCCCGACACCGGCGAGCAGGCCCTGGAAATCGCTGACATGCTGGTGCGCTCCAGTGCGGTCGATGTCGTCGTCGTCGACTCGGTCGCCGCGCTGACGCCGAAGGCCGAAATCGAAGGCGAAATGGGCGACTCGCATATGGGTTTGCATGCGCGCCTGATGTCGCAGGCGCTGCGTAAACTGACCGCCAACATCAAGCGTTCCAATACGCTGGTGATTTTCATCAACCAGATCCGTATGAAGATTGGTGTCATGTTCGGTAGCCCCGAGACCACACCGGCGGTAATGCGCTCAAGTTCTATGCCTCGGTGCGTATCGATATCCGCCGTATCGGCGCCATCAAGAAGGGTGATGAGATCATCGGCAACGAGACGCGCGTGAAGGTTGTCAAAAACAAAGTCGCGCCGCCGTTCAAACAGGCTGAGTTTGAAATCCTCTACGGTGAGGGTATCTCGCGTAACGGTGAGATTATCGATCTCGGCGTGAAGGCCAACATCGTTGACAAGGCCGGTGCCTGGTACAGCTATAACGGTGACCGTATCGGTCAGGGCAAAGACAATGCGCGTCAGTTCCTCAAAGACAACCCGGCCATTGCCAAAGATATCGAAGGACGTATCCGCACCGAGCTGCTGATGCAGCCGGCGGTTGCAGGCACTGATGAACCCGAAGAAGAGCTGGAAGAGGCCTGAGGGCGAGGCGCAGGCCCCCGATCCGCAGTCATTGGAGCGGATCGCGGTCGGCCTGCTGGCGCGGCGCGAGCACAGTCGGGCCGAACTGCAACACAAGCTGACGATGCGCGACTTTGGCGCTGATGATGTGGAGCAATTGCTCGATCGGCTTGCGGCGCAAAAGTTACAGTCCGACGAACGTTTTGCCGCGGCCTATGTGCGCATGCGCTGTGGGCGTGGTTACGGCCCACAACGTATCCGTGCCGAACTCCGCGAACGGGGCATCACGCCAGAGTTGATCGAGCAGACGTTTGCAGATCAGTCAGACGCGGACACGCCCAGTATCGACGCTATCTGGGGCCGGAAATTCGCCGGTCACCTCCCCGAGGATTACCGCGAACGCGCTCGGCAGATGCGTTTCCTGCAACAGCGCGGTTTTTCCACGGGGGATATCTATGCGCTGTTCGGGCGGCTGGGTGCGCGGGATAACGAATAAACCGGGCCTCATCCCGTAGGGCGCAATAGCAAATCGTATTGCGCCGCATGTTTTACTCCCTCCACCGAAAACATCCGGCGTATTACGGCCAAGGCCTAATACGCCCTACGGTCATAGCAACAGCTGAATCCGGTATTCCCTCTCTCCTCGCGGGAGAGGGTCAGGGTGAGGGGGTTTTTAGATAGAGAATCACCCTCTCCCTGGCCCTCCCCCATCTAAGGGGGAGGGGATTATTCTTTGTTATGATTTGTGCGCACACCTATGCGCTGTTCGGGCGGCTGGGTGCGCGGGGAGACGAATAAAAGCCTGGTCCTATCTTGTAGGGTGCAATAGCGGAGCGTATTGCGCCGGATGTTTTACTCCCCCACCGCAAAACATCCGGCATATTACGGCCAAGGCCTAATACGCCCTACGGTCATAGCAACAGCTGAATCCGGTATTCCCTCTCCCCTCGCGGGAGAGGGCCAGGGTGAGGGGGATTTGAGATAGAGAATCACCCTCTCCCTGGCCCTCCCCCATCTAAGAGGGGAGGGGAGTATTCTTTGTTATGATTTGTGCGCACACCTGCATTGGCTTCACGTTGCAATATGTTCCCCTTGTATCACACATGAAAACCCTGAATATGACCCGCCAACCGCATGACGCGGGGATCTTGTTGAGTTAAGCTTGCGGGTCTTAACCTATGACGCCCATTGAACTATTTAGCAGCGACGCCGCCCACTATGTCGATCAAAATGACCAGCGCCGAAATCCGCCAGAGCTTTCTCGATTTTTTCCAGCAGAAAGACCATGCCCTGGTACCTTCCAGTTCACTGGTGCCGGGTAACGACCCGACGCTGCTGTTCACCAACGCGGGCATGGTGCAATTCAAGGATGTCTTCCTGGGCCAGGATGCGCGACCCTATACCCGCGCGGTCAGCAGTCAGCGCTGCGTGCGTGCCGGTGGCAAGCACAATGATCTGGAAAACGTGGGTTATACCGCGCGTCATCACACCTTTTTCGAAATGCTGGGCAATTTCAGTTTCGGTGATTACTTCAAGCGCGAGGCCATCCACTACGCTTGGGAATATCTGACCCAGACCCTGCAGCTGCCGGCGGATAAACTCTGGATCACGGTTTACCAGGATGACGACGAGGCCGCCGATATCTGGATCAAGGAGATTGGTGTCGATCCCGCGCGCCTGACCCGCATTGGCGACAAGCCCGGTGGTAAACCCAACGAGAGCGATAACTTCTGGTCCATGGGCGATACCGGCCCCTGCGGCCCCTGCACTGAAATCTTTTACGATCATGGTCCGCAGATCGCCGGTGGTCCGCCGGGTTCACCCGAGGAAGACGGCGATCGTTATATCGAGATCTGGAATCTGGTGTTCATGCAGTACAACCGCGATGCCAGCGGTGCCATGGCGCCGCTGCCCAAACCCTCGGTCGATACCGGCATGGGTCTGGAGCGTCTGGTAGCCGTGCTGCAGCATGTGCACAGCAACTACGACATCGATCTGTTCCGTAATCTGATTCGCGCCGCGGCCGATCTCGCCGGTCTGCAAGATCCCAACAACAGTTCCTTGCGCGTCATCGCTGACCATATCCGTTCCTGTGCCTTCCTCGTTGTTGATGGCGTGCTGCCAAGCAACGAAGGTCGCGGCTATGTGCTGCGCCGCATCGTGCGCCGCGCGGTGCGCCACGGTTATCGCCTCGGTATCAAGGATGTCTTCTTCTATAAACTGGTCGGGCCGTTGTGTGAGCAGATGGGCGCGGCTTATCCCGAATTGCTCGCGGCGCGCGAACAGGTCGAACGCGCGCTCAAGCAGGAAGAGGAACGCTTCGCCGAGACGCTCGATCAGGGCATGAAGATCCTTGATGCCGATATCGCGGCGCTCAAGGGCAAAGAGATTCCCGGTGCGACGGTGTTCAAGCTGTATGACACCTTTGGTTTTCCCGTGGATCTTACCGCCGACATCGCACGCGAACGTGGGTTGGTGTTGGATTTAGCAGGCTTCGAGCGCGAGATGGAAGCACAACGCGAACGTGCCCGTGCCGCCAGCCAGTTCGGTGTCGATTACAACAGCGCCATCAAGGTGGAGGGCTGCACGGATTTCACCGGTTACGAAAAACTCATCGATAAAGGCAGCGTGACGGCTTTATTCCGTGGCAGCGATGCCGTGCAGCAACTGAATGCGGGTGAAGAGGGTGTGGTGATCCTCGATCACACGCCGTTCTATGGTGAGTCCGGTGGTCAGGCTGGTGACCGTGGCGTGTTGGAAACGGCCAATGCGCGTTTCGATGTGCGCGATACCCAGAAGCAGCAGGGCGTGCATGTCCACGTGGGTGTGCTCAGTTCCGGCAGTCTCAAGATCGGCGACACGGTCGAGGCACGTGTCGATGAGACCTCGCGTCGCGCAACCATGCTCAATCATTCCGCGACTCATCTTTTACATGCGGCATTGCGCAGCGTGCTGGGAACGCATGTGCAACAGAAAGGCTCGCTGGTGAATGCGGAACGCCTGCGTTTCGACTTCGCGCATACCGGTGCGGTTACGCCTGAGCAGATAGCGCGCATCGAACAGATGGTCAACGAACAGATCCGCATCAATAATGCCGTTGAAACGCGCATTATGAACATGGACGATGCCGTCCAGGCGGGTGCCATGGCGTTGTTCGGTGAGAAATACGGTGCCGAAGTCCGTGTGCTGTCGATGGGTGAGTTCTCCGTCGGACTGTGTGGCGGTACCCACGTCGGCCGTGCCGGCGACATTGGTCTGTTCAAGATTGTTTCAGAGGGCGGTGTAGCTTCAGGCGTGCGCCGTATCGAGGCTGTGACCGGTCAGCGCGCGCTGGAATATATCGGTGAGACCGAGAAGTCGCTCAACAGCATTGCCCAACTGGTAAAGGGTTCGGCGCAGGATGTCGAGGCCAAGGTCGGTCAGCAGGTAGAGCGCAGTCGCAAACTGGAAAAGGAACTCGAACAGCTCAAGGGCAAGCTGGCCAGTGCCCAGGGTTCCGATCTGGCGAGTACCGCGGTGGATATCGCGGGGCTCAAATTGTTGGTGGCGCGCCTCGATGGCGTCGATCCCAAATCGTTGCGTGACACCGTCGATCAGCTGAAAAACAAGCTCGGCTCGGCGGCGATCCTGCTGGCGACGGTGGCCGAAGGCAAGGTCAGCCTGATCGCCGGTGTCACCAAAGATCAGGTTGGACGTATCAAGGCCGGCGATCTGGTCAACTGCGTGGCCGAGAAGGTCGGTGGACGGGGTGGCGGCCGGCCGGATATGGCCCAGGCGGGCGGTACGCAGCCGGAAAATCTCGATGCGGCGCTGATCAATGTGGTCGATTGGGTTAAATCCCAGTTAAATACTTCAGAAACGGCCTGACACCGGTTTAATCCCAGCGGGTTTTGTAGTTTAATCTGCGCCTCTTTGCGCCAGCCATCGGGATGTTCTCCCGAATGTGTACTGGCGTGGCGTCGGAATGAGGCGGTATTCGCGGCTATGGCCTTGATTGTACAGAAATATGGCGGTACCTCGGTGGGTTCGCCCGAGCGTATTGCGGCTGTGGCTGAGAAGGTCATGGGTTACCGCCAGCGCGGCGATGATGTCGTTGTCGTGGTATCGGCCATGAGCGGCGAGACCGATCGCTTGATTAAACTGGCCAAGGCGATCTGCACCAATCCCGATCCGCGTGAATTGGATGTGCTGCTGGCGACGGGTGAGCAGGCGACTATCGCTCTGCTCTGTATGGCGATGAACGATCGCGGTTGTCCGGCGCGTTCCTATACGGGCCAGCAGGTGCAGATATTGACCGACAGCGCCTTCAATAAGGCGCGCATCCAGGATATCGAGGGTGCCCGGGTTCGGAAGGACCTGTCCGAAGGTAAAGTGGTCGTGGTTGCGGGATTCCAGGGCGTCGACGAGCTGGGCAATATCACCACCCTGGGTCGTGGTGGTTCGGACACCACGGCCGTGGCCCTGGCAGCGGCGTTGAAGGCGGATGAATGCCAGATCTACACCGATGTGGATGGTGTATACACCACTGATCCACGGGTGGTACCCAATGCGCGCCGGCTGGACCGCATTACCTTCGAGGAAATGCTGGAAATGGCCAGCCAGGGATCCAAGGTTTTACAGATCCGATCGGTTGAATTCGCGGGTAAATACAATGTACCGTTGCGCGTACTGCACTCCTTCCAGGAAGGCGCCGGCACGCTGATCACGTATGAGGACGAAAGCATGGAAAATCCACTGATCTCAGGCATCGCGTTCAACCGCGACGAGGCCAAGATCACGGTATTGGGCGTGCCTGATCAGCCAGGTGTGGCCGCGCGCGTACTGGGCCCGGTCGCGGATGCCAATATAGAAGTGGACATGATCGTCCAGAATATCTCGCCGGCCGGTGATACCACGGATTTCACGTTCACTGTCCACCGCAACGATTACGACAAAGCGATGTCTATCATCCAGGCGGTTGCGAAAGATCTGGGTGCACGCGAGGTTTCCGGCGACAACAAAATCGTCAAGATTTCACTGGTTGGAGTGGGCATGCGTTCACACGCCGGCATTGCCTCGACCATGTTCAAGGCACTGGCAAACGAGGGCATCAACATCCGCATGATCTCCACGTCCGAGATCAAGGTGTCAGTGGTTGTCGATGAGAAGTACCTCGAACTGGGCGTGCGCGCCCTGCACGACGTCTTTCAATTGGATAAAGCGTCCTAACACACGCTTCCCGCCGGGCCAGGATGCCCAACGGATTG
>Ga0180009_10005802_pt1 | contig 13118 bp, 8 predicted proteins | sample OS_PC_MetaG_FD_123537 | JGI IMG/M metagenome (GOLD analysis project Ga0180009, IMG submission 123537) | Groundwater microbial communities from the Aspo Hard Rock Laboratory (HRL) deep subsurface site, Sweden - OS_PC_MetaG | ecosystem: Environmental > Aquatic > Deep subsurface > Groundwater... | reverse complement strand
TGCGCGTCGCGGCCGGCCGCCACCGCGTCGTGCTCAAGGGAGGAGGAGGCCGGGTGCTCCAATCGTTTGTCACCGTCGTGCGTCCGGGCGATACTACCGTGCACAGCTTCGATCGCAAGCGCAGCCGATGACAGAGATCAGGACCACCACACGGGTCAAGCTCGACGGAAGCAGGCCCCGCCTGTTCCGCCGGCGCTTCTCGCTCCAGGTGCTCGAGGGTCCGGACCGCGGCGCCCAGCTCACCACGGCCAGGGAGACCGTGTCGGTCGGGTCCGCCTCGCAGAACGACCTGGTGCTGACCGACTCCTCGGTCTCCCGACACCACCTGCGGGTGGAGGCCACCCCCCGCGGGTTCCAGCTCACCGATCTGGACAGCACCAACGGCACGACGCTGGGACAGCTCGAGCTGCGGCAGATCCTGGCCCACGGTCCGGTGGAGCTGCACCTGGGCCAGTCGCTGGTGCGCTTCGCCCCGCTCGCCGAGGAGGAAGAGGTCCCGCTCCCCACCATCGACCGGTTCGGAGACGTGCTGGGCTGCAGCCCCGCCATGCTCGAGCTGTTCCGAAATCTGGAGAACATCGCGTCCAAGGATGTCACCGTGCTGATCGAGGGCGAGACCGGCACCGGCAAGGAGCTGGTCGCCGAGGCGCTGCACCAGAACAGCCCGCGCCGAGGCGGCCCGTTCGTCGTGGTGGACTGCGGCGCCATCCCGTACAACCTGATCGAGAGCGAGCTCTTCGGCCACCTGCGGGGCGCCTTCACCGGCGCCGTCAGCGATCGGGCCGGGGCCTTCGAAGAGGCGGACGGCGGCACCGTGTTCCTCGACGAGATCGGCGAGCTGGACCTGCCGTTGCAGCCACGGTTGCTCCGCGCGCTCGAGCAGCGGCAGGTCAAGCGCCTCGGCGACGCGCGCATGCGCAAGATAGATGTCCGGGTCATCGCGGCGACCAATCGTGACCTGCAGCGGCACGTCAACCAGGGGACCTTCCGCGCCGACCTGTTCTACCGCCTCGCGGTCATGCACCTGCGGGTGCCGCCGCTGAGGCATCGGCCCGAGGATGTCGAGCTGCTGGTGGCACGGCTGCTGCCCGACATCGCGTCCCGCTACGGAGTGCCGGCGCCGCAGCTGGACCGGGAGACGCTGCAGCAGCTGGTGAGCCACCCGTGGCCGGGCAACGTGCGGGAGCTGCGCAACTTCCTCGAGCGGCTGGTGGCGCTGTCGCGCAGCGGCTCGCCTGTCCAGGCTGTCGAGGATCTCGGGCCGCCGGCCGCAGCGGAGGGACTCTCCATCGGAGAGCTGGCGCACCTGCCGTTCAAGGAGGCCAAGGCGCAGTGGACCGCGACCTTCGACGTCAGCTATCTGAAGCGCCTGCTCGAGCGATGCGACCAGAACGTCGCCGAGGCCTCTCGACAGAGCGGGATCGACCGCGTCCACCTGTTCCGGCTGATCAAGAAGTACGATCTCAAGCGCTGAGCGGGGAGATCGGACCAGCCACGCCGATCGAGGCTTCGCCGCACCGCCCCCCTGTGCTAAAAGACACCATGTTCTGCCGGACGGTGGTCCTGCTCTGCATGGCGCTCGTCGGTCGGCCCTTGCACGCCGCCGATCCGCTCCCGCGAACCGATCTGGCCTACCGCATCCAGGTCCGGATCGACCCCGCCTCGCGCAAGCTCCGCGGCCGGCAGACCCTGACCTGGATCAACCGCGCCACAGTGCCGGTCAAGCGGGTGCCGATCCACCTTTACCTCAACGCATTCTCCCACCTCGGCACCACCTGGATGCGCGAGGCCCAGATCTACTTCGCCGGCTGGATGGATCGGGACCGTTTCCTGCAGCAGTACCCCGACCCGTGGGGCTGGATCGACCCCACGGCGATCGACCAGCTGATCGGGGGCAAGCCGCGCCGGGCGCGGTGGCGTCCGGTCCAGCCCGACGATGGCAACCCGCTCGACCGAACACTGATCGAGGTCGAGCTGCCCGAGGCGATCCCTCCCGGCGGCAAGCTGGAGCTGGGCCTCGCCTTCTCCGGCCGCCTCCCGGTGCCGATCGCCCGCACCGGCTGCACACCCGACTTCTGCCTCGTGGCGCAGTGGTTCCCCAAGATCGGTGTGATGGAGACAGCTGGGGTCCGGCACGCGCAGGGGCCGAGATGGGTCGCGCATCAGTTCCACGCTCCGACGGAGTTCTACGCCGACTTCGCCGACTACGACGTGACGATCGAGGCACCCGCAGGCTGGACCGTTGGGGCCACCGGCCGCCCCGTCGGCGCGCTGTCGAAGGGGCAGATCCGGTACGTCCAGCGCGCAGTCCACGACTTCGCCATCGTGCTCGGCAGGTCGCTGCACGATCTGCAGACGGCCTACACCCCGAGAGCCCGGGGGGCGACGCCGGTGAGCGTGCGCTACCTGCTGCCACGCAGCTGCGCGCACCAGGCGGCGCGGGCGCGCCTGGCGATCGAGCGCACCCTCGACCTGTTCGCCCGGCGGATCGGCCCCTACCCCTACCAGACCCTGACGGTGGTCATGCCTCCCTGGCGGGCGAAGCACACCGCCGGCATGGAGTACCCGACCCTGATCACCGGCATGCCGGCCGATCCGCTGTGGGACCGCTTCCCGCTCTCCGGCTTCCGCGGCCTCGAGTTCACCCTGGTGCACGAGCTGGGGCACCAGTACTTCTACGGGCTGCTGGCCAGCAACGAGCAGGAGGAGGCGCTGCTCGACGAGGGCTTCAACAGCCACTGGGACGGTCAGGGGATGCGGGCGCTGTTCGGCGCCGAGGGCTCGGCCGGCTGGGCCCTGGGCCGACCCGTCGACGCCCTCGAGTTCTACTCGCGCGATCTGGCCCGCAGCCGACACCGCATCCACGAGCCGATGCGACGGCGGCCCTCCTGGCTGTTCCACCCCGGCACCCAGCGTGATCAGATCTACGGCCGGGGCGCGCTGACGCTGTGGACCGCGGAGCGGCTGTTCGGCAGGCGGACCTTCGACCGCGTGTTCAGCGCCTACTTCCGCGCCTATCGCTTCCGCCACCCCGATCTGGATGACTTCCTCGAGCTGGCCGCCGACCGCGGCGACCCCCGGGTGGCGGCCTTCTTCGCCGAGGCCTTCTCCCGGGAGCGGGTGCCGGACTTCCGGGTCGTGACGCTGACCAGCACGCGCCACCGCGCCCCGCTGGGACGCGTCGTTGACACGAAGGGCGCCGTGACCGTCACCCCCGACAATCGGGCTTCCATGCTTCCGCGGCTGACCGACCGGCAGATGGAGGACGCAGAACAGAAGGTCTGGGTCCAGATCCAGGATCCCGGCTGGAGCCGCAATGGACGGGACATGCAGGGCAGCGTGAGCTGGCACGGCTTCCGGCTCCGCGGCCGCACCGCTCGCGGTGCCACGCTGTACGAGAGTCAGGCCCGCATCGTGGGGCCCGCGTGGGACAACCTGCCGGTCACCGTCTGCCTGCGCTTCGACGACGGCGTCGAGGTCCGGGAGCGCTGGGACGGCCGGTCTGCCTGGCGCGGCTACCGCACCGTGCGGCGCGCGCGGCTCACGGCGGTCCAGATCGACGAGGGCCGCCGCATCGCGCTGGACGTCGAGCCCCAGAACAACGGGCGTGCGCTGGAGGCCGACCCGCGCTTCCTCGCCGACTGGGGCGGGTGGCTCACCGGCCTGGTGCAGTGGCTGGCGAGCGGGGTGTCGCTGTGGCTGTGACTCACAGGCCCCTGCTCGGCGGGCTGGACCTGGTCCGCGGCTCGGTCACGATCATCGGCCTGCGCGTGGCCCTGCTGCTTCTGGCCTCGCTGCCGGGGCTGGCCATGATCCTCGGCGCGGTCGCCGGCCCCGCGCGGCAACCCTACTTCACCGATGTCCAGGGCCGGCTGCCGATGTTCCACCTCTCGCGGCTGAGCGGCGAGCTGTCCGGCGCGATGGGCGGCGCCACCGCCCTGGCCCTGCTGCTCGCGCTGCTCGGCGAGCAGCTGCTGGTGGCGGGGGGGCTACACTGGCTGGCGCCCGATCACCCACGCGAGGGTTCGGCCTGGCGCTCGGTGTTGCGCACCGGGGGCGGCTGGCTCTGGCCCATGCTGCGGGTGGTGCTGCTGGCCGTGCTCCACGCCGCGGTGGGGCTGAAGCTCCTGGCGATCGGCATCGACTGCCTCTCCCGTCACGGCGAGGTCGCGGGCTGGAGCGGCCTGACCCTCAAGGCGACGCTGCCCGTGCTGCAGGGCGGGCTCGCGCTGCTCTGGCTGTCGCTGGTGGGGGCCTGGGCCTTCTGGTGCCGCCTGCTGCTGGTGGCAGACGAGCGGCGGACCGTGCGCGGCGCGTGGCACCTGGCGGCGCGCGTGCTGTGGCGGCGGCCGTTGCGCGCGGCGCTGTTCTACATGCTGGTCACCCTGCTGGCCCAGGCCGCTGGCGGGGCCGTGCTGGCGCTGTGGCGGCAGTCCCCGCCCGCCACCGCGACCGGCGCGTTGCTGTGGATCGCCACCTGGCTGCTGGCGCTGGTCCTGGGCGCCTTCCTCTGGCACTGGCTGCTGCGCGCCGGACGGCTGCTCTACGCCGACCCCCGCTTCGATGACCTGCGCCAGCGCCCCGACGGCCCGATCGGCGTGGTGGCCGCGCTGCGCCGGCTGGTTCGACGCCTGCGCCGACGACGGGCGTGACGCGCGAGGCCGGCGCTCAGCCGTGGATCGCCCGCCCGGCGACGGCCAGCGCCGCCTCCTTCACCACCTCGGACAGGGTTGGGTGGGCGTGCATGGTGCGGGCGATGTCCTCGGCGCTGGCGGCGAACTCCAGTCCCAGCACGGCCTCCGCGATCAGATCGGAGGCGCGAGGGCCGAGGATGTGCACGCCGAGGATCCGGTCGGTCTGCGGGTGCGCCAGGATCTTGACCATGCCCTCCTCCTCGCCCAGCGCCTTGGCCCGTCCGTTGGCGCGGAAGAGAAAGCGACCGACCGCGGGCTTGATCCCCTGCTCCTTGCACTGCTCCTCGGTCAGGCCGACCCACGCCAGCTCCGGGCTGGTGTAGACCACCGACGGGATCGCATCGTAGTTGACGTGCCCGGGCCTGCCGGCGATGGTCTCCGCCGCTGCGATCCCCTCCTCCTCGGCCTTGTGCGCCAGCATCGGACCGCGCACCAGGTCGCCGATGGCGAAGATGCCCTCCACACTGGTCTGCAGCCGCTCGTCGACCTTGACCATCGCCCCGTCAGTCTCGACCCCCACTGCCTCCAGGCCGAGCCCCTCGGTGAAGGGCCGCCGGCCGACCGAGACCAGCACGCGGTCGGCCTCCAGCTGTTCGGTCTTGCCCTTGACGTCCTCCAGCGCCATCCGGACCTGCTCGCCGCCGGTCTCGGCGGCGGTGACCCTGGTCTTGAGCCGGATCTGCAGCCCCAGCGCCTTGAGCGAGCGCTGCAACGCCTTGGCCATCTGACCGTCGGCCGCCGGCACGATCTGCGGCATCATCTCGACCACGGTCACCGCGGCGCCCAGGCGGCGCCAGACGCTGCCGAGCTCCAGCCCCACCGCGCCTGCGCCGATCACCACCAGGTGCCGGGGCACCTGGTCGAACGCCAGCGCCCCGGTGGAGCTGACCACCCGCTGCCCATCGAAGCCCAGAAAGGGGAGCTCCACGGACGCGCTGCCGGTGGCGAGGATGATATGTTTGGCCTCGAGCTCCTGCTTGACGGCCTCGCCGCTGACCTTGACGCGATCCCGCGCCGCCAGGCTGCCCGCCCCCTGCAGCACGGTGACCCGGTTCTTCTTCATCAGGCCCGCCACGCCGTCGGTCAGCTCCTTCACGATACGCTGCTTGCGCGCCATCATCGCGGCCAGGTCGAGCCGGGGCGCGCCGCCGACGTCGATCCCGTGCTCCGCGAGCCGGGTGGAGGCGGCGTGAAACAGCTCGCTAGACTCGAGCAGCGCCTTGGACGGGATGCAGCCCACGTTGAGGCAGGTCCCCCCCAGGGAGGGGTAGCGCTCGACGAGGCAGGGCCTCAGGCCCAGCTGCGCGGCGCGGATCGCCGCCACGTAGCCGCCGGGTCCAGCGCCGATGATCGCCAGGTCGTAGGTCTCCATCGGTCACACCTCCAGCATCAGGCGCTCCGGGTGCTCGATGCACTCGACGACGCGCTTGAGGAAGGTCACCGCCTCCCTGCCATCCACCAGCCGGTGGTCGTAGGACAGCGCGAGGTACATCATCGGTCGCGCCTCGATGCGATCCTGCACCACGACGGGGCGCTGCTTGATGCCGTGTAGCCCAAGGATCCCGCTCTGGGGCGGGTTGAGGATCGGTGTGGAGAGCAGCGAGCCGTAGACTCCGCCGTTGGAGATGGTGAAGGTGCCCCCGCTCAGATCGCCGAGCTCCAGCCTGCGCTCCCGCGCACGGCGGGCGAAGTCGGCGATCGCCAGCTCGATCTCGGCGAAACCCAGGCGGTCGGCGTCGCGGATTACTGGAACCACCAGCCCGGCGTCGGTCCCGACCGCCACGCCGATGTCGTAGAAGTGGTTCTCCACCACGGAGTCCCCCTCGATCTGGGAGTTGACCCCTGGCACCTGCTGCAGGGCGTCGACCGCCGCCTTGACGAAGAAGGACATGAAGCCCAGCCGGACACCGTGACGCGCCTCGAACACGTCGCGGTGCTGCTTGCGCAGCGCCATCACCTCCGACATGTCCGCCTCGTTGAAGGTGGTGAGGATGGCAGCGCTCTGCTGCGCCTGCACCAGGCGCTGTGCGATGCGCTGGCGCAGGCTGCTCATCCTGCGCCGGGTCTGCCGCCGGTCGGGCGACGGCGAGCGGAGGGCCGGAGACGTGGCCGGCGCGACGGGCTGTTCAGCCGGCTTCTGCAGCTGGCGCAGCACATCCTCCTTGGTGATGCGCCCGTCCCTGCCGCTGCCCGGGATGCCACGCGGGTCGAGGCCGTGCTCCTGCACCAGGCGTCGTACCGCGGGTGAGAGTTGTTCGCTCCGCCCACCCGCCCCGGACTGCTCGGGGCTCGGCTCCGGAGCCGCCGGCGCCGCGGGCTCCTGCCGGGGCTCGCCCGCGGCCGCGGTGTCGATCCTCGCCACCACCTGCCCCACGGTGACCTTCTCGCCCTCCTGGACCAGCAGCGAGATCCGGCCCGCCTGCTTGGCCTGCACGCTGAGAGTGACCTTGTCGGTCTCGAGCTCGAACAGAGCATCGTCGACCGCCACCACGTCCCCCTCGGCGACGGACCAGGCGACAAGCACGCCCTCGGTGATCGACTCGCCGACCTCCGGGACCTTCACGTCAACAATCATCGCCTCCGCTCCTTGACTTCGATCCGTGTCATCCCTCGAGCGCCTGCTGCACGATCTGCTGCTGCTGCTGCCGGTGCACCCTCATCGAGCCGGTGGCCGGGCTCGCGCTCGGCGCCCGCCCGACGTAGCGGATCTCTGTGCCCGGGAAGGCGCGCTGCAGCCGCGGCTGGATCGAGGTCCAGGCGCCCCGGTTCTGCGGCTCCTCCTGGGCCCAGACCACCTCGCGCGTGGCCCTGTGCCGCTGGACCACCTGCTGCATCAGCCGGTCGCAGAAGGGGTAGAGCTGCTCGACGCGGACCAGCGCCACCTCGTCGGGGCGCTCCAGCTGCTCGAGCTGCTCCAGCAGGTCGTAGTACAGCTTGCCGCTGCAGAGCACCAGGCGCCGCGCCTGCCCGGCCGCGTCCCGCGGGTCGTCCAGGATCTCGTGGAAGCTCCCCTGCTCCAGCTCGCCGGCGGGCGAGACGCAGCGCCGGTGTCGCAGCAGGCTCTTGGGCGACATCAGCACCAGCGGCCGGCGGAAAGGCCGGCGCACCTGTCGCCGCAGCAGGTGGAAGTACTGCGCCGGCGTGGTCAGGTTGCAGACCTGGATGTTGTCCTCGGCGCAGGCCATCAGGTAGCGCTCGAGGTAGGCGTTCGAGTGCTCCGGGCCCTGGCCCTCGTGGCCGTGGGGCAGCAGCATCACCAGCCCGCTAGAGCGCTGCCACTTGGCCTGCGCGCTGATGATGAACTGGTCGATGATCACCTGGGCCCCGTTGGAGAAGTCGCCGAACTGGGCCTCCCACAGGATCAGCATCTGCGGCTCGACCAGCGAGTAGCCATAGTCGAACCCCAGCACCGCGGCCTCGGACAGCATGCTGTTGTAGACGCAGAAGTGGGCCTGTCCCGGCGCGATGCTGTTGGCCGGGACATGCTCCCGCCCGCTCTCCGTGTCCTGCCATACCGCGTGGCGCTGGGAGAAGGTGCCGCGGGCGCTGTCCTGACCGCTCAGCCGTACAGGCGTGCCCTCCAGCAGCAAGCTGCTGATGGCCAGCGCCTCGGCGAAGGACCAGTCCACCTCCGCCCCGTCGCGCACCGCGGTCAGCCGGTCGGAAAGCTGGCGCGCCACCTTGGGGTTGAGCTTGAAGCCCTCGGGGACGGTGCACAGGGCGGTGGCCACCTGCACCAGGGCGCCATGGTCCACCCCGGTCTGCACCGGCGTGTCCAGATAGGGCTCGGTCACCCCGCTCCAGATGTTGTCCAGCACCGGTCCCCGGGGCACCGGCTCGCCGCGCCTGACCGACTCCAGCGCCCGCCGCAGCTCGTCCTTGAATGCCGCGGTGATGCGCGACTCCATCTCCGGGGACAGATCCCCCGACTCGAGCAGCGCCGCCGTGTACAGCTTGCGTACCGATGGATGGCTCTTGATCCTGGCGTAGAGCGCCGGCTGGGTGAAAGCCGGCTCGTCGCCCTCGTTGTGCCCATGCCGGCGGTAGCAGACCATGTCCACCACTGCATCCTTGCCGAACTCCTGACGGAAGCGCAGCGCAAGCTCGGTGACGAAGACCATCGCCTCCGGGTCGTCGCCGTTGACGTGGAAGATCGGCGCCTCGATCATCTTGGCCACGTCGGTGCAGTAGGTGGTGGACCGCGCCTCGTCCGGCGAGGTGGTGAAGCCGATCTGGTTGTTGACGATGATATGCAGCGTCCCGCCGGTGCGGTAGCCAGGCAGCGACGAGAGGTTGAGCGTCTCGGCCACCAGCCCCTGACCGGCAAAGGCCGCGTCGCCATGCACCAGCAGGGGCAGCACCTTGCGGCGGGTGGCGGTGTCACCGCGCTGGCGCTGCTTGGCGCGCGCCCGCCCCTCCACCACCGGGTCCACCGCCTCCAGGTGGCTCGGGTTGGCGGTCAGGCTGAGGTGCACCGCCCGCCCGTCGGCGTTGGCGTGGTCCGAGCTGAAGCCCTTGTGGTACTTGACGTCGCCGCCGCCGCCGTACTGCTCCGGGATCGGGGCATCCTCGAACTCGCCGAAGATGGTGGCGTAGGACTTGTCGAGGATGTTGGCCAGCACATTGAGCCGTCCGCGGTGGGCCATCCCGATCACGACCTCCTCGACCCCCAGCTCGGGGCACAGCTCCACCACGGCGTGGATCGCCGGGATCAGCGTCTCCGCCCCCTCGAGGGAGAAGCGCTTCTGACCGGGGTAGTTGCTGCCGATGAAGGTCTCGAACAGCTCCGCGTCGATCAGCGAGCGCAGGATCTCCAGCCTGCGCTGTCGGCCATGGCTTGGCCGATTGCGCACCGGCTCCATCTGGGCCTGCAGCCAGCGGCGCTGCCGCACGTCCTGGATGTGCAGGTACTCGACGCCCACGTGCCGGCAGTAGGTCTCGCGCAGGATGGCCAGGATCTCGTTGAGTGTTGCCCGTTGCGGCGCGACCAGGTGGCCGGTGTCGAACTCCAGCTCCAGGTCCTGCGACCCCAGGTCGAACTGCTCGAGCTCGAGCTGCGGGTGCCGCCCCGCGGCGGCGCCGAGCGGATCGAGCTGCGCGATGCGGTGTCCCTGGTCGCGGTAGGCGTAGATCAGCGAGGCGACCCTGGACTGCCGGCTGGCGGTCTCGCTCTCGGCGCATCCCCTCGAGAACTCGAAGCCGTCGAAGAACATCTGCCAGCTCTGCCCCACGTCCTCGGCAGCCTCCAGCCACTGCCGGTACAGCCGGTCGACGTAGTCGGCGTTGAAAGCGTTGGCTGCCGAGGCACGGCGGGGGCGTGGCTCCGACTTCGGGGTAGGCTCGGCTGTCACGGTGCTGACTCCTGTGATCGCGCGGGGCTCGTCGGCAGATCCGTGTCACACCCGCCCTGGGTGTCCAGCGCCGGATACTACCTGCTGGGGGGGCTGATGGAAAGCGAGGGACTCGCCCTCTACTCGTGCGCGCCCTGGCGCAATCTGGCCCTGCTCTCGTTGAACAGTCCGGTCACCGAGTCCCACACCGCATTGACCCACTCGCGGGGCTTGGGGTGGTCCGCCGGATCGATCACCTGACCGATGGTGACCGCCACCGACTGACCGGGCACGACCCGATCCATGCTCTTGGGGAGCACCTTGCAGGTCCCGTCCAGCCCGACCGGGATCACCTTGAGCCCATGCTCGTGTGCGGCCCCGAGCGCACCCGGGTGGATGCGCCGGCGCAGCTCCCCGTCGAAGGAGCGGGTCCCCTCGGGGAAGATCACCACGGCGGTGGATTCCCTGCACATCCTCAGCGTCTGCCGCAGCGCCTTGATCCGGCTGTCCTTGGCCCGGCGGTCGAAGAAGATCGTCCCGCCGGCGTAGGCGCACTGGCCGATCACCGGGATGTACCGCACCATCTCCTTGGAGAGGAAGGCGACCGTGTTCAGCGACTCCATCAGCACCAGGATATCCATCCAGCTCTGGTGATTGCTGACGAACATGTGACCGCGTGTGTTGACCGGCAGGTTCCGTGCCCCGACTCGCGACAGCTCGATGCGGAACAGGTGCTTGCGGCAGAAACGGGCCCAGGGGACCATGAAGTGCAGGCGCCGGAGCATGTCCTCCCGGCCGAAGCGCCTGGTCACGGCCAGGGTCAGGGGCAGGGGGACCACCAGCGTGCTCGGCACTCCGGCGAGGATGCACGCTCCCGCGTAGCCCGCCACCTTGGCTCGTTTGATGATCTCGGAGGGGTCCAAATCGAGCCTCCGCCGACCTGCTGACCCGGAACTAACCGCTAAGTGCGCGTAGTTCCTTGTCTGAAAGATCCGCCCAACGGGCGGGGCCGGACTAGTCCGATGGATACATCGAGTCGATGATCTCCTTGTACTTGGAGTCGACGACCCTGCGCTTGACCTTGATCGAGGGGGTCAGCTCGCCGGTCTCCTGCGTCATCTCGGCCGGCAGTAGGTAGAAGCGCTTGATCTGCTCCCAGCTGCCCAGGTCCTTGTTCGCCGCGTCCACCGCCTCCTGGAACAGACTGCGCACCTGTGGATCGGCGTTCAGCTCGGACCGATCGGCGGGCAGCGGCTTCTGCAGCACCACCTCCAGCGCCTCGAAGTTGGGCACGATCAACGCCACGCAGTACTTGCGCTTGTCGCCGATCAGCACCACCTGCTCCACCAGCACGTGGACCTTCAGCCTGTTCTCGATCGGCTGCGGGGCGACGTACTTGCCGCCCGCGGTCTTCAGCAGCTCCTTCTTGCGGTCGGTGATGATCAGGAAGCCATTCCCGTCGACATAGCCGATGTCGCCGGTGCGGAACCAGCCATCCTCGTCGAAGACCTCCGCGGTGGCCTCCGGCTTGTTGAAGTAGCCCATCATGATGCCGGGGCCCTTGGCCAGGACCTCGCCGTCGTTCCCCTCGCGCTCCGGGTCGGGCTCGATCCTGATCTGCACGTCCGGCCAGGGCACCCCGACCGAGCCCACCTTGACCTTCCCGGGCCGATTGGCGGTCAGCACGGGCGAGGTCTCGGACAGGCCGTAGCCCTCGAAGACTTGCATGCCGATCGCGTTGAGGAAATCGGCGATGGCGGGCGCCAGGGGCGCCCCGCCGCTGATGGCGTACTTCAGCCGCCCGCCCAGCTTCTCGTGCAGCTTGGAGAACACCAGCTTGGTGGCGATGCCGTACTTCAGCCCGAGGAAGAACGGGACCGGCGTGCCGGCGAGCCGGTGCGCCGCCCACCGCTTGCCGATCTTGAGCGACCAGAGCACCAGCTTGCGCTTGAGACCGGACTGGGCGTTCTGCATCACGCGGCCGTAGAGCTTCTCGTAGATGCGCGGGACGCTGACCAGCAGCGTCGGCCGCACCTCGGCCATGTTGTCCACCAGCTTCTGGATGCTCTCGGCGAAGGCGACGCTGCAATCGTGCTCGATCGCCGCGTAGTAGCCGGCGGTGCGCTCGAAGGAGTGAGACAGCGGCAGGAAGGAGAGCATCAGCTTCTCCTCCAGCTCCAGCTTCCCGATCACCTCGTGGGCGCCCACAGCGTTGGAGACCAGGTTCTTGTGCGACAGCATGACCCCCTTGGGCTCGCCGGTGGTGCCCGAGGTGTAGATCAGCGTGGCCAGGTCTTCCTCCTTCAGCCCCTCGAGACGCTCCGCGATCGGGTCGGAGGCGCCGCTGTTGCGCGTGGCTACCGCCGACAGCGTGAAGACCCAGTCCTCGGCGGCCTGGATCTCGTCGAAGACGACCACCCGCTCCAGCTTGTCGACCTTCCCCTCCTTCCTCAGCGCCCGGATCTTGTTCAGCTGCTCCTCGCTCGACACGAACAGCAGCTTGGCGCCGCAGTCGTTGAGGATGTAGGCGATGTCCTTGGGCGGGTTGGTGGGGTAGATCGGCGCCGAGGCCCCGGCCAGGCTGAGGATCGCCAGGTCGGCGATCCACCACTCGGGGCGGTTCTCGCTCAGGATCGACACGATCTCCTTGGGCTCGACCCAGTCCGAGATGCCCCTGGCCGTCTCGCGCACCTGCAGCTCCAGCTGCTTCCAGGTGCGGGAGTGCCACTGCCCGTCGGCCTTGTGGGTCACGGACACCCTGTCTGCCGATGCCTTGGTGCGATGGTAGAACATGGCCGGAATGGTCTTGTGGTCGCTGGTGGTCATGATCACCTCCGAAGGTTACCCGCTTGTACGAGGTTGGGGCGTATCCCGCCCCGTGGCCTGGGGAGTGTATTTGCAGCGGCCCCCGGCGGTCAACGATCTTGCGGCGCCGCAGGTGGAACATCGGCTGCCGCCGGCTACTTGACCGTGAGCACCGTGGGGGCGCCGTCGCGGGCGGCGCTGCCGAGGAAGTGGATCGTCTGCTTGACCGCGTCGGGGTTCTCGAACACCACGTGGTGGTCGTCGTAGGTCCCGTCCGAGACGTACTGCA
>Ga0180009_10005800_pt1 | contig 13121 bp, 13 predicted proteins | sample OS_PC_MetaG_FD_123537 | JGI IMG/M metagenome (GOLD analysis project Ga0180009, IMG submission 123537) | Groundwater microbial communities from the Aspo Hard Rock Laboratory (HRL) deep subsurface site, Sweden - OS_PC_MetaG | ecosystem: Environmental > Aquatic > Deep subsurface > Groundwater... | reverse complement strand
GTTAGAGCCCGCGGGTCGCATGAATGCGACCCCTACGTCAAAAATATTTAATTTGTATTATAGAGTAAGAAACGAGGCGGCAAGAGAAGTTTTTAAAGATTTGCCGGCTTTCAGCGATAGGGCATTGCCTTCCTTAACTGCCCGGGCAATGGTGGGCGGTCCGGAGAATGGCTCCAAAGCGATATTATAGGTTCTGCCCCACCACGGGTAATTGAAGCTGCCGCCGGCAACCTGCCAGTACCAGAGATGGCTGAATACCTTCAGGTCCCATTCCATCCGGAATGAGAGTTTTTTCTCCGGGTTTTTAATCTGATAGCGTCCTTCCGGCAGGTTCGTCAGGAAGAACATATTGGAAACCTTATTCTTAAAGGAAGGGACTTCCCTGAGGTCAACCGGACCTTTTTTGCCGGAGACAATTGGCCATTTTCCCTTGCCGGGCAGGATATTGGTATGGGAAGCGCCGTCACCCGCGAGAATTTCCACATCAGGGTTGCCGGGGATTTCCAGCCGGCAGGAACCGGACAGGAATGGCGCCCCAAAAGCCGGGTGGTGACCCCAGAGGAATTCCATCTTTTCCGCAGACAGGTTGGTAACCGCTTCTTCCAGGAAGAGCGTCGGCGCGTCTTTTTCCAGGGTTAAAATTTTTTCCAGACGAAAAGGCGTGCGGTGAGTTTCCACCGACATTTTGACGGAAACCCGTTGCCCGTTGTCTTCCAGGACCTGACAGTTCCAGGGAGACAGGGAGACCTCTCCGTGCTGTCCGATGCTCGCCCCTTTGTATTCGGAAGCCGGGCCCGCGTTGGGCAGAATTTCCTGCCAGCCGCCTTCGTAATAATCCAGGAAATTACCCTGGGCGCCCCCGCCGTTGGTGGCTACAAACCATTCTTTTGACCGCAGCCCCAGAGGACTTTCCCACATTATATCCAGGTCCAGCGGTTTATAACGAAATTCAATGATATCCGAACCTTTTTCCGGCAGGATGCTGACCCGCAGGTTCTTATTTTCCAGGACTACCATACGCCAGCCCCGAAAGATAAGCTCTGTTTCTACCCGACAGCCGATTTTAGTATTCATGGGTTTAAATTGTAGGGGCGCCATTCATCGCGCCCGCGGGCTTGATAAATCAAGCCCCTACGTTTTTGGATAGGAAATTTAAATAAACAGCGAACTAACCGACGAAGAAAGGTGAATCCGTTTAATCGCTTCCCCGAGCATTTCCGCCACCGACAGAACCTTGATTACCGGTAATTTTTTTTCCGGCGGCAGGGGAATGGTATCCGTGATTATCAGTTCTTCCAGCGGCGCGTTCTTGATTTTGGCGATAGCGTCTCCGCAGAGTACCCCGTGCGTACAGCTGGCATAAACCGCGATGGCGCCGTTCTTTTTCAGGACGTCCACGGCTTCCACGATGGTTCCGCCGGTGGAGATTAAATCGTCAACCAGGATGGCGGTTTTATTTCGGACGTTGCCAATCAGGTTTACAACTTCAACCTCGTCCGGGCCGTCTCGTCTCTTATCTACAATCGCCAGGTCAGCCCGCATCTTTTTGGCAAACGCCCTGGCCATCTTAACGCTTCCCACGTCTGGTGCCACCACGACCAAGTCGCTTATTCCTTTGTTCTGAAAGTAGGCGGTCGTAACCGGCGCGGCAAAGAGATGGTCAACCGGGATGTCAAAAAACCCCTGGATTTGGGGTGCGTGCAGGTCCATCGTGATAACCCGGTTTACTCCGCTGGCGGTAAGAAGGTTGGCGACCAGTTTTGCGGTTATCGGAACCCGGGGCTTATCCTTACGGTCCTGTCTGGCATAACCAAAATAGGGGATGACCGCAGTTATTCTTTCTGCGCTGGCACGGCGGAAAGCATCAATCATAATCAGGAGTTCCATCAGGTTTTCGTTGACCGGCGGGGAAGTGGATTGCACCACAAATACATCCTTACCTCTTACGTTTTCTTCAATCGCGATCGATATTTCCCCATCGCTGAAACGGTTTCGGCCCATCTTCCCCAAATCCTTTTCCAGATAACCGGCTATGCTGGCGCTTAAAGCAGTGTTGGCGCTGCCACTAAAGATAAGACAATCATTCATTTTATTCTCCCCTTCTGGTTAAGATTTGTCGGGCAATTTCCAGGTCAGCCGGAGTGTTGACTCCCAGGACCTCTTCCGGTTCTTTGGCGAGGCAGGCGGCAATACGTTCACCGCGATCACGCAGAATGCGGATTGCGTCGGTAAGGTAGTATTCGCCTTTGACATTATCCGGCTTTACCCGGGAAAGACTGCGGAAAAGTTTTGGGGCTGAAAAAAGGTAAACGCCGGAATTTATCTCTTTAATGCGTCTTTCCTCAGGCCGGGCGTCTGCTTCTTCCACGATCGCTTCTACCTCACCGGCGCCGTTACGTTTAATCCGGCCGTAACCGAAAGGATTTTTCAGGAGGGCGGTAAGAATGGTGACCGCCGGTTGCTTTCGCCGGTGCAGTTTCAGGAGCGATTTCAGCGTTTTTGTTTGCAGGAGCGGCGCGTCTCCGCATAAAATCAGGACGTTCCCGCGGTAATCTTTAAGGATTTTCCCCGTCTGTTTTACCGCATCACCGGTTCCCAGCGGTTTTAATTGTTCCACAAATACTACGCCGTTTCTGGTCAGGTCCTGCTTAACCGCTTCTTTCTGATGTCCGACCACCACCATGATTTTATCCGGGCCCAGGTTCTGCACTATCTCCACGATGTGGGATATCATTGATTTACCGAAAATGGTGTGTAAGACCTTCTGAACGGAAGATTTCATTCGGGTGCCTTTGCCCGCCGCGAGTATTACAACGCAGAAATTATTCATTAGTTTTATTGTTTGATGACTCCATAAATTATATCATTACCCGCTTGCTCTTGACAATATTTCAGGATATGTTAAAATATAGGGCTGTAAAGTTTCAATTCCTTTTGAAGGAGGTGAAGACAAAAATGGCAGAACAAAAGAAAAGCAGCAGTGCGGTGATCGTGATTCTAATCGTGATCATCGTTATCGCCATCGTGTTAGCCGTAGCGAGAGCGAAGAAAGCTGCTGGACCAGCCGTACCTCCAATGATGCCGGGAACCGAAATGCCAGAAATGCCAGTACCACCGGAAGGTATGCCGGCGCCACCTATGCCGCCAGCGCCACCGGTTCAGTAACAAAATCACAACACTTGACAGGAACCCTTTTTTGTAATATAATAAAGGGTAGATGCTTTTAGAAGTTCTTTGACAAAATATAGGTGTGTGACAGCTTTGCGTTTTGTATGTTCTGAGGGTTTGATCCTAGCTCAGGACGAACGCTGGCGGTGTGCCTAAGACATGCAAGTCGAGCGACGAAACTGATTCTTTTCTTAGCAATAGGAGAAGAGTTGGTGGAAAGCGGCAAACGGGTGAGTAATACCTGGATAATCTGCCTTTTAGTGGGGGATAACTCTGCGAAAGCGGGGCTAATACCGCATAAAACTCTTTTTCGCAAGGAAAGGAGCCAAAGGTTTTCGGAGCAATCCGAAAGATCACTGAAAGATGAGTCCGGGTCCCATCAGCTAGTTGGCGGGGTAACGGCCCACCAAGGCTATGACGGGTAGCTGGTCTGAGAGGATGGTCAGCCACACTGGGATTGAGATACGGCCCAGACTCCTACGGGAGGCAGCAGTCGGGAATATTGGACAATGCCCTAACGGGTGATCCAGCGACACCGCGTGGAGGATGAAGGTCTTCGGATCGTAAACTCCTGTCGGGTGGGACGAAGTTTCGACGCAAGTCGGAATTGACGGTACCACCGGAGGAAGTCCCGGCTAATTCCGTGCCAGCAGCCGCGGTAAGACGGAAGGGGCAAGCGTTGTCCGGATTGACTGGGTGTAAAGGGCGTGTAGGTGGTTTGACGGGTCCAGCATTAAATACCCCGGCCTAACCGGGGAAGTGTGCTGGAAACTATCAAGACTTGAGTCTGAAAAAGGAGAGCGGAACTCTTGGTGTAACGGTGAAATGTGTAGATATCAGGAGGAACACCGGTGGCGAAGGCGGCTCTCTAGTTCAAGACTGACACTGAGGCGCGAAAGCCGGGGGAGCAAACAGGATTAGATACCCTGGTAGTCCCGGCCCTAAACGATGGGTGTTAGGCATTAGCCTTTCGGGGTTAGTGTCGTAGCTAACGCGTTAAACACCCCACCTGGGAAGTACGGTCGCAAGGCTGAAACTCAAAGGAATTGACGGGGGCCCGCACAAGCGGTGGAGCATGTGGTTTAATTCGATGGTACGCGAAAAACCTTACCAAGGCTTGACATGCTGGAAGTAGAAACCGGAAACGGGGACGACCAGTATCCAATCTGGAACCAGTACAGGCGGTGCATGGCTGTCGTCAGCTCGTGTCGTGAGATGTTGGGTTAAGTCCCGCAACGAGCGCAACCCTTGCCCTTTGTTACCAGAACGTAAGTTCTGGCTCCTGAGGGGACTGCCGCAGACAATGCGGAGGAAGGTGGGGACGACGTCAAGTCCGCATGCCCCTTATGTCTTGGGCAACACACGTGCTACAATGGTCGGTACAAAGGGACGCCAAACCGTAAGGTGGAGCAAATCCCATAAAACCGGTCTCAGTTCGGATCGAGGTCTGAAACCCGACCTCGTGAAGCTGGAATCGCTAGTAATCGCGAATCAGAAATGTCGCGGTGAATACGTTCTCGGGCCTTGTACACACCGCCCGTCACGTCAACTGAGTTGGAGATACCCGAAGTCATTTGCTTAACCGGGAGGGTAACCTTTTGGAGAGCGGTGCCGAAGGTATGTTTAGCAAGGAGGACGAAGTCGTAACAAGGCAGCCGTACGGGAACGTGTGGCTGGATCACCTCCTTTCAAAGAGGAAATCGAAGCACGCGGAGCTAAAACTCCGTAAGAAAGAAGCCGAGGTGATAGAATTTCGGTGTGTTTTAAAAAAACAAAAAAGCGGTTGCACACCTATATTGTTATTTGGGGTTGCCAAAGAATAAAATTGCCTATTTGGCAACCCCACAACAAACGAGCGACGGGAGTTTTATAATCTTGTCGCTTTTTTGTTATTGGGCTCATAGCTCAGTTGGCAGAGCACTGTGCTGATAACGCAGGGGTGGAAGGTTCGAATCCTTCTGAGCCCACATGCAAGCATCCGGAACAGAAGGATTCGATGGGACCCCACCTCATTTTTTCCTCAAAATATCAATATTTTAAGGATTCAAACTCCTTGAAATTTGACAAAAATAAGGAATATTAGTATAATTCTGTCATGATACCAAGATATTACCAAAATTTAGACAATTATTTAGAACCAAGCAAAGTTCTGGTCATTTACGGCCCCAGACAGGTAGGAAAGACGACGCTTCTGAAAAGTTACCTATCCCGCACAAATCTTAAATACAAACTTGATTCCGGCGATAATATCGGAACCCAACAAATTCTGGGTTCCCAGGATTTCTCAAAAATCAAGGAATATGTTTCCGGGTATGAACTCCTGGCCGTTGATGAAGCGCAACGCATTTCAAAAGTTGGCCTGGGGCTTAAAATAATCGTTGACCAGGTGCCTGGTATCCGGGTGATTGCTACCGGCTCCTCCTCTTTTGAACTTTCCGGCCAGGTTGGAGAACCCCTGACCGGTCGAAAAAGAACCCTCACCATTTTTCCGGTCGCGCAACTGGAATTGGCGAAACTTTACAATCCTTATGAATTGAAAGAAAAACTTTCAGAATGGTTGGTGTATGGCGGATACCCGCGGGTAGTTACGGCCAAAACGAAGAGCGAACGGGTTGTCATTCTTGAAGAGTTGGTCAATTCGTATTTGTTGAAGGATGTTCTGGAACTGGAACGGGTCAAGGCGGCAAAAATTTTATTGGACCTTTTACGCCTGCTTGCTTTTCAAATCGGAAACGAGGTTTCGCTCTCCGAGTTAGCTGCAAAAGTGGGAATTGATTATAAAACCGTCGGCCGATACCTTGACCTTCTGGAAAAATCCTTCGTTATTTTCAACCTGAGAGGTTTTTCCAGAAATTTAAGGAAAGAGATAACCAGAAAGAGCAAGTATTATTTTTACGATAACGGGATTCGTAATGCGGTTATTTCCAATTTTAACGCGTTGGAATTGCGGGATGATGTCGGAAAACTCTGGGAGAATTTTCTGGTGATGGAGCGTCTCAAAGTCCAGGGGTACAAAAATATCATTTCCAACAATTATTTCTGGCGGACGTGGGACCAGAAGGAAATTGATTGGATTGAAGAGAGGGAAGGAAGAATTTTTGGTTTTGAATTCAAATATTCAATTCCGGAAATTAACCAGAAAATTCGCGGCGAATTTCTGAAGCATTATCCAACGGCTTCCGTAGAGGTCATCAACACCGAAAATTATTTGGATTTTTTGGGATGTTAAAAGATTTCATGATACTAATTGACAATATCATCGTCAGCGACGAGATTATTCAGGAATATTTTTGCTGTCACCTCGAGGTTTGTCACGGTCTCTGCTGCGTCAGCGGTAAAGGCGGCGCCGCTCTGACCGCTTCGGATTTATCCGCCGAAGCATGCTTGCCGAAGCCTTGGCATAGGCAGGTTTTAACGAAGGTGGAAGTCGAGGTTTACGAGAATAATTATCGGGAAATCTCCGATTTTTTAACTAAGGAAGGGGTAAAAACAGTTGAGAGCCAGGGTGTATGCGAACGGTCGGGAAGCAGTTCTTTTGCCACTCCTCTTTTGGAATCAGGCGAATGCGCCTACGCTGTTAACGAAAACGGTGCCATATTTTGCGGTTTAGAACGGGCCGCGGCTAAAGGTAATTCCCTGATACACCGGCCTATTTCCTGCCTGCTGTACCCGATTAGAATTGCCGAGCGGCCGCCTTTTGAAATTCTGCGTTTTAACCACTGGGATGTCTGTCATGATGCCCGGGCTTACGGCCGGGAAAAGAATATCCGGCTTTACCAGTTCGTGAAGGAAGGGTTAATCAGGCGTTTCGGACGTTTCGGGGAAGAGTTTTACCGCCGTTTGTCGGAATTGGCGGAAAAGCGGAATAAAGAAAATGACTAGGAATTTTCTTTTTGGACGCAGATGTACGCAGAAACAACAGGATAAAGATTAAAAAGATAATTATTAGAGTATTTCCATAAAAATTCTTTAGAGCAATTCTTAGTAATTTTCTAAAGTAATCTTTAATCTGTATCTGCGATTATCTGCGGTAATCTGCGTCCAATTAATCTATTCAAATAGGTAGGAGAGCCGGTCGGGGAGTTCCTCTTTCCGGAAGAATTTTTGAGCGAGGAGTTCAATGTCGTCCACCGCCTCTTTGGGCCCGGTGGCGATTATGTCGCAAAACCTGGTTCCTGATCTTTTCCGGATTTCCGCACGAAAAGTCTCCAGAACCGCTATTATTGTTTTCGGAGTGTAATTTTTTCCTTCCACCGCCAGCGGTTTTTTTCTTTCCTCCAGTTCGTTGATTACTGTTCCGGCGGAGACTGCAATCTGACTTTCCTTGTCGGACAGGCCGATTACCCGGTCAATCGCCTCGGTCATGGTAAGCATGGAAAGCATGCTGTCTGCTTTGAATTTTTCGCCGCCTACCTCAAAAACAACCGCTCCGTGGCGTTGGCAAATCTTGTAAATCCAGGTCATCGGCCGGGCGTGGATGCCGTCCACGCCAACCGGAACTTTAATCATTCGTCGGATCTTCCCGGTGCTTTTGGTTAAGAGGTCTAAAGACAGGTCTGTGCCTGATTTACCATAATGGACAAGATATTTCAAAGCAAAGTCAACGATGACGGAGAGCAGGCGTTTTTCATCGATTAAATCCGCAAGTTTACGCCTGATTGCCGGGTCTTTAGTGGTCAGGAAGTGACGCTCGTAAAAATGAGTCAAGTCCTTGGTAATTTCGCACAGCCGCAGGCCCATGGCAATATGCCCCCGCAGACTCCAGAAGCCCGGTTCGTTCTTTTCCAGGATTGTGCCGTGGATGTGGCTGTCGTAAAAACTTTCCAGGGTATGAAAACCGCTTAAGGTTTGGCCTATTTCCCGTTCATTGATGACTGCTTTTTTTCGCGTGATACTCTCCTGAAAAGAGACGAGAAATTCAATGACACTGATGAATTCGGTGGTCAGGAGTTCCACGGAGGTTGTTTCGGTGTCCGTTTCGGTTACGGACCGGTTTTTTTCCAGCCGGGTTTGGCCCTGAAGTTTTATGTAGGGATTGGCGGTTGCTTTTTCCGGTGGGGGCACGTCGTATTTTTCCATTATCCCGAGCGCTTCGGCGCAAAGTTTATGTATTACCTGGTAAAAATATGTGAGAACCTTTTCCGCCTCAAGCAGGAGTTGGTTTTTTTCCTCTCGGCCCTCTTTGAGTTGCCGTGTATCGTAACGGTCAATGACACCTTCTTCCAGAGTGAAAGCAGCCCGGCAGAACCAGCGAATTCCGGCCAGCAATTCCCGAAAAAAGAAGAGTTCGTTGGTGAATGCTTCGGCATTATCAAGAATGGTTTCTAATTCGTGGGATTCCCAGCGGAGGTAATTAAGGAAATAACGGCCGGTTTTTTCCTTTGTTTTCAGGAAGTAGCCGGCTAAAAAGAAGAATTCCGGGTTGGTAGAGCAGAGGTTAACGAGAAAAACACGGGCGGGGACGCGATTCTGGATGACGTAATCTTGTGCCATTACAATATGTATTTTACGCGCCTAATTCCCAGCGAATAAACCGCCGGATGGCGATCTTTTCGCCGATGCGGGCGGTTATTTCGTTAAGATAATCCTGAATCGTTTTTTCCGGTTCCCGAATGAAGGCCTGGTTTAAGAGGACGTGCGTCCGGTAAAATTCGGCCAATTTTCCCTCGAGAGCTTTCTGCCGGACCCCACCTGTTTTGTCTTTGAGCTCTTTTTCCCAGATGGCCTTCGCTTCCGCGAGCGCTGTTTCTGAAATTTCCTCTATTTTTACGCAAGATGGGTTGCTGGCAACCACCTGGAGACAGATATTTTTGGCAAAACCCTGGAATAGTTCGTTGCGCGCCACAAAATCGGTTTCGCAGTTAACCTCTACCAGAACGCCGATCTTCCCGCCGGTATGGATGTAACTGGCGATTATTCCGTCGTTTGCGGTCCGTCCGCTTTTTTTGGCTACAATTTCCAATCCCCGGTGTTTTAGCAGCGCTTTTGCTTTATTTATATCTCCGGCCGCTTCATCCAGCGCCTTTTTGCAATCCATCACGCCCAATCCGGTTTCTTCCCTCAATTGTTTGATTATGTTGGTGTCAATCTTCATTTAGGGTCTCCTCACTTACTTCTTTGTTTTAGAAACGACCTTTTTAGCGGTTGTGGTTCGGCGTATCTTCGCCCGAATGCGCGGTCTGGGTTTGGGTTTATCTGCTATTTTTTTCTTTTCGGCTTCTTCCGTTTTTTCCTCTTTTGCGACGACTGCCTCTACCGGGACTTCCTCTGGAACGACCGGTTTTATTTCTTTTGCGGCTACGATTTGAACCGGAACCGGCTTGATTGTTTCGGGCGGCGGGGTTTCCTTTTCTTTCTTCTTCTCGTTCTCGGCCTTCTTCTCGGCCAGTTCTTTAGCTGCTGCTTCTTCCTTTTTCTGGGCCGCTTCTTTATTTAGCAGGGCTTTCTCTTCCTGACCGGACTGAATGGCGGCGCCGAATTCGGCGAGTAAGAGGCGTAAACCTTTAATGCCGTCGTCGTTGGCCGGAATCGGGTAATCAAGTAAAGTCGGGTTGGAGTTGGTATCCACCACTCCGACTATCTGCATGCCCATTTTCTTGGCTTCTCTGATTGCATTTTCCTCTTTCCGGGTATCTATTACCAGCATGATATCCGGAATGCGGTCCAACTTGCGAACACCTTCCAGGTTTCTCATCAGCCGGTCTTTTTCTTTCCGGGCGGTTGAGGCATCTTTTTTGGTCAGTTTTTCAAAGACGCCGGACGCCTCTTTGCTTTCCAGGTCGTTAAGGCGGTCAATCCGTTTCTTCATGGTTTGGAAATTGGTCAGCGTTCCGCCCAGCCAGCGATTGGCCATAAAGAGCACGCCCAGTCCCTCCGCGGTGCTTTTGACTAACTCCCGGGCCTGACGCTTGGTGCCCACTATTATGATTTTTTTTCCTTCGCGGGCGGATTCCTTGAGGAATTCGCAGGCGTTTTCCAGGCAGGTCTTTGTCTTTTCCAGGTCAATGATATAGATGCCCTGGCGTTTCCCGAAAATAAAGGGTTTCATTCTCGGGTCAAACTGCTTGCTGGGATGGCCGAAATAGAGACCGCTTTCCAAAAAATCCTTTAAGGTTGCGTTGATCAAAAGTACCTCCTGATAATACAAAAATGTAGGGGCGCCATTTATGGCGCCCGCGGGGCGGATGAATCCGCCCCCTACGAATTGCCAAAACTTATATTTTACCCTATTTTGCCGGAAACTGCAAATTTGAAAATCTTTTTAATCGCCCTGACGTGCGCCGGAGTGGTACCGCAGCAGCCGCCGATAAATTTGACGCCGGCATCAGCCAGTTCCTTTGCCAGGATTGCTGCATCTTCCGGACTTTCCGGGAAGACGGTCTTCCCTTCGGAAAGCCGCGGTCCTCCGGCATTGGGTTTTGCCCATAGCGGCAGGCTGGTCTGTTTTTTTAAAGCGGATATGATGGTTATTATTTCCCGGCTGTCTCCGCCGCAATTTGTGCCCAGGCTGAAGATTGAGTTTTCAAATGCCCGGGCTGCGTCTTCCGGGCTTTCACCCATCAGGGTGCGCGGACCTCGTTTTCCAATCGCGAAAGTCAGGGAGACTATAATTGGCAGGGAACTCGTTTTCAAAACTGTTTCCGCAATTATTTCCGCTTCTTTCAGGGAAGAAAACGTTTCCAACAGGAAGAGGTCCACTCCGCCGTCGGCCAGGACGGAAACCACTTTTTGGTAGCCGGAAGATAGTTTCTCGGCGGAAAGATTTCCCAGGGGCGCCAGAAGTTCTCCGCTGGGGCCGATATCACCGGCAATCAAAGCCCGAGTGTTTTCCCGGGCCTTGCGGGCCAGGAGAACCCCTTGGCGGTTTATCTCTTCCGTTTTTTCCGCAAGGTTGAGCCGGGCTAATTTAAATGGATTTGCGCCGAAGGTATTGGTGAGGATTATTTCACTGCCCGCCTCAAGATATTCCCGGTGGGCTTTCTTGATTGCTTCCGGATTGGAAAGGTTCAGGAGTTCCGGCGGCTGACCCGGTAGTAACTCTCCTTTTTCGGCCAGCCAGGTCCCGGTGGCGCCGTCTGTAACCACCACCCGTTTTTCGGCTAAAAGTTCTTTTAGTCCCATAATTGATTTTTGTGTAGAGGCGGGGTTATATCCCCCCTGACAAGGGGGGGCGAGGGGGGTTAGTTACAGCCCCTCCCCTATAATTTTATTTCCGCGTTTTGTGTGCTCCCAGAGCAACTGTCCCGCTTTTCGGAAATCTTCAAGATAAGGCCGCAGTTCCGGCGCATCAAAGTTATCCACCAGGGGTTGGCCATATTTATTCATTTCCGTGCCGGCGATCACCGGCATGTTCAGCCGCCGCGCTGCTGCCATCACCGCATTCAGATTAGCCACCTTAACCGCCTTTTCAGCCGGGTCTTTAAGGTTATAGTTGCGTTCCGGAACAACGTTGAGTATGCCCATCCCCTTTTCTTTCATAAAAACAAGCAATTCCTCCGGGTCTTTTTCGGCTTCGCTGGTTCCGTCCAGCCAGGTCCCGGTAGGGATGGCTCCGGTCAATTTTATCATCTCCACCACTTCTTTAAGGGGTGGAAAGGTTTCCGGCCCCGGCTTAACATAACCAATTCCATCGCCTTTCATTAGTTTGGAACGTAAAAGTTCCTGAAAATCGTGCGGCTTCTCTAACTTTGCCGCAACCGTCTCGGCCGGAAGTTTGAGCGTTTCGGACCAGAAGGTTGTTCGTTTTTTCATCTCCGGAAAGACCGCTAATGCCTTCCGGTCATAGGCGGACAGGATGTGTCTTTCGGTTGCGTTGCCTTTCGGCGTCAGCGGAAGCACGTCATTTTCGTAATCAATTGTGAGCGGGTTTAGATACTCATTAACTTTTTGAATAATTAACCGGTTGCGCGAGTTTGCTTGTTCCCGGAGAGAGTTCAGCGTTATTTCCGCCCGGCTGCCTCTTTCGGGCCGTTGAAAGAAACCAGTGCCCATTGCGTAAAATATGCCGGGCTATACCGGCGAGTTTATAACCCGGTCCTCATATTCCTTAACAAAGACCCGGGTCTCTATTCCAACCGCGGCATTCATCCCCAGAGTTTGCGCGGCGCCAAGCGTCTCTTCCAGGCCGTCCAGCACGTCAAAATCAACTATACCAGCCATTTCCAGGCCGAGCGAGAACGATTCCCAGAGGAAGCGGGAGGGTGAGAATCCGTATGCGTTGAAGGAGAAAAAGGTATGGCCGTGCAGGTTGACCCACCCTCGGCCCGGTGCTGTTTTAACTGCCCCTTGTTCCGTCAGCGCCTTTAACTCCCGCAGCCCTTTTTTCCTGACTTCCGGGTCAAAATCATCTAATTGTGCGATCAGTTTTTCTTTTTTTTGCATTGTAGTCGCCAACCTTGGTTGGCTCTTTTAAAACGCCGAGCAAGCTCGGCAACTACTTTACGGCTCTGTCGCCGTTTTGTCATCCTGATCCCTGCGGATGGTAAGCGGGGGGAAGAATCTCGTTGTAGATTTTACAATTATCGTTGACTAAAAGGCAAGTTTTGGAATATAATTTAAAGACTTATGGCGCTTAGATTAGTTGTATCCGGGGCCGGCGGCCGAATGGGTAAAGCGATAATCGGCCTCTTATCCGAGTATCCGCAGGTTAGCCTGGTTGGCGCTCTGGAAAGAGACGGACATCCGGATTTGGGCCAGGAGGCCGCAACCGGAATAGAACTTTCCACTGATGTGGAAAAGGCGCTGTCCGGCGCTGACGTTTTGATTGACTTTACCTCGCCGTCCGCTACCCTGAACTATCTTAAGGTCTGCCGGAAACTGAAAAAAGGAATTGTAATCGGTACCACCGGTTTTACGGAATCGGAATTGGCGGAGATAAAAGCGGCGTCCGCCGAAGTGCCGGTTTTTATTTCGCCCAACATGAGTTTAGGCGTGAACCTTCTCTTCCGCCTGGT
>Ga0180009_10005799_pt1 | contig 13121 bp, 14 predicted proteins | sample OS_PC_MetaG_FD_123537 | JGI IMG/M metagenome (GOLD analysis project Ga0180009, IMG submission 123537) | Groundwater microbial communities from the Aspo Hard Rock Laboratory (HRL) deep subsurface site, Sweden - OS_PC_MetaG | ecosystem: Environmental > Aquatic > Deep subsurface > Groundwater... | reverse complement strand
GGACCTGAGCTGGTCCTGTGCGACACCACCCGTATTCGCAGGCGTATTGCCGTCCGCCATGTTGCGCCACTCCACTTACTGAAAATTGCCGTGAGGGGCGCGACGATAGAGGCGCGCGCCCGGCCCGGCAATATGCGGGGGCCAAGAAAGCTGTGGATAGAGATGTGGATGAACGGTGGACGGTTTCCGTTCAGCCGTGGCTTTTCTTTTGCGCCGCCTCGAAAGCCGCCATCTGTTCCGGCGTTGCTTCCGCCTGGTGCTTCTTCTTCCACTCGGCGAAAGGTTCGCCATAAATGTGAGCTCGCGCGTCGTCCTTCGAGACCTCGATGCCTTTTTCCTCCGCCGCTTCCCGGTACCAGTCCGCGAGGCAGTTGCGGCAGAAGCCCGCAAGGATCATGAGGTCGATGTTCTGAACGTCGGGGCGGGCGCGCAAATGGCCGGTGAGACGGCGGAAGGCGGCGGCCTCGAGTTCGGTCTGCGTGGTCTTGTTCATCTGAACCTCCTTCAATTTTCCGGCGATATGGGGAGCGAGGGATCGGCATGCGAGCCGAAGAAGCGGATGCCGCGAAGCCCCGGCGCGGAAGCGGCGGCGAGAAGATGCCGCGCATAACGCGCCGCCCATTCGGCCTGACCTTCCTCGCTTTCGATCAGATCCTGCCGGATCTCGATGAGCACATGCGGAAGCCCGTGAACGGTTGCGTGGGCATACATGCAATCGTTTTTGAGGCGGCCCGTATAGGGCTCGTTGTCGCCAACGGTGAGGCCGTCCGCGCGCAAGGCGGCAAGCAGCGGCCGGACGAGGCGGTCGTCGCGGTCCCACAGCAGCCCCGTTTCCCATGGCCGCACGAAGGAACGCCAGCGCGGCGTGAAACTGTGAACCGAGACGATGACAGGCACGATGCCTTGTTCCCGCGCGCGGGCGATCAATCTTTCGATCTCCGCATGGTAAGGCGCGTGGAAGCGGGCGATGCGGCGCGCGAACGCCTGCGGGTTCCGGCGGGCATCGACGTCCCGGTTGCCGGGAACGATGGCGCCGTCCGAGAGTTTCATGACGATGGTCGGGTCGTCCTCACCCCGGTTGAGGTCGATCAGCAGCCGCGAGAAGCGCCCGAGCACGGCAGGCGCGGCAAGCGCCGCGGCGAGACGGCGGGCGACGCCGGCGGCCCCGATGTCCCATGCGATGTGGCGCTCGAACTCCCGCGCGGGCAGACCGAGCGTCCCGTATTCGGCCGGCAAGGCGTTCGAGGCATGGTCGCAAACGACGATGAAATCCGCCCGCGCTTGCGGCGCGACAAGCTCGAAAGGCGCTGGATCGCCGGAGACGGGGTTTGGCATATCGTGCATCGGCGCACTATACCTGAGCCATGGCAGGGAACGACCCCGAAACAAGCGCGATACTGAAGCACCTCTACGAGGCGGCGGTGCGCGCCGCCATGCCCGAGCATTGCCTGCCGCCCCACCTGCCCGTGCCGCCCGCGCCGGAACATGGGCGGCTCGTCATTTTCGCCATCGGCAAGGCGGCGGCCTCCATGGCGGCGGCGGCGGAAGACTGGTACGACCGCCACCATCCGGGCACGCATATCGAGGGACTGGCGCTGACGCGCTATGGCCATGGCCGCCCGACGCGTCATGTGGAGGTGCTGGAGGCAGGCCACCCGGTTCCCGACGCAGCGGGCGAGGCGGCGTCGAAGCGGCTGCTGCGGCTTGCCGAATGGGTCGGACGGGAAGACCTCGCGCTGGTGCTCCTGTCGGGCGGCGGTTCGTCGCTTTCCGTGCAGCCGATGCTGGGGCTGACGCTCGACGACGAGATCCGCCTCACCCGCGCGCTGCTCGCCTCCGGCAAGCCCATCGGCGACATCAATTGCGTGCGCAAGCACATCTCGCGCATCAAGGGCGGCCGGCTCGCCGAGATGATCCATCCCGCCCGCTCGGTGACGCTGGCGATTTCCGATGTGGCGGGCGACAATCCGAGCACCATCGCGTCGGGCCCGACCGTGCCCGACACGACCTCGAAGGCGCGCGTGATGGCGGTGCTCGACAGCCTGCGGCCGCCGATCCCGGCGGGCTTGCGCGCGCGGATCGCCGCCCTTCCCGAAACGCCGAAGCCCGGCGCCGAAATATTCGCCCATGCGACCTACAAGCTCGTCGCAAGCGGTACGGGATCGCTCGGCGCGGCGGCGGCGATCGCGCGCGAGGAAGGGTACGAACCTCTTCCACTCGGTTGCGCGATTGAGGGCGAGGCGCGCGACCTCGCGCAGACGCATGCGAGCCTCGCGCTCGCCGCGCGCGCCGAGGGACGGAAGGTTGCCATCATTTCGGGCGGTGAAGCGGCCGTGACCTTCGGCGAGGGTGAGCCCGGAAAAGGCGGCCCGAACCAGGAATATGCGCTGGCGCTTGCCATCGCACTCAAGGGCGCGGCGGACATCTTCGCGCTCGCCGCCGACACGGACGGCATCGACGGCGGCGCGGGCGCGGCGGACGATCCGGCGGCGCCATCGTCACGCCCTCGACACTTGCCCGTGCGACAGAGAAAGGCCTCGAGGCGCAAGCCTTTCTCGACCGCCACGATTCCGGCACCTTCTTCGCCGGGCTTGGCGACCTGGTGAGAACCGGCCCGAGTTACACGAATGTGAACGATTTCCGGGTCATACTCGTCGACGGACCCAACGCCCCGGACGATACTGATATCGAAGAAGACAGGAGCTCCCCCCTTTGACCCGCAGCCGTAACGTCAAGATCATCGCCACGCTGGGCCCCGCTTCCGACAACCCCGACATGATCCGCAAGCTCTTCGAGGCAGGGGCGGACGTCTTCCGGCTCAACATGAGCCATCTCGACCACAAGAACCTGAAGCGCGTGCATGCCGCCGTGCGGCAGGTGGAGCGCGAGGTGGAGCGGCCGATCGGCATTCTCGCCGACCTGCAGGGACCGAAGCTCCGGATCGGCGAGATGATGGACGGCAGCGCGATGCTCGACAAGGGCGCGCGCTTCCGCCTCGACACGTCGAAAGCGGCGGGCGACGCGACGCGCGCCTATCTGCCCCATCCGGCGATCTTCGATGCGGTGAGCGCGGGCCAGGCGCTTCTCCTCGACGACGGCAAGATCCGCCTCGCCGTGAAGGGCAAGGGCCACGATCACATCGACACCGAAGTCGTGGTGGGCGGCAAGCTTTCGAGCCGCAAGGGCGTGAGCCTTCCCGACACCCTGCTGCCCCTGACGGCGCTGACGGAGAAGGACCGCAACGACCTCGACGCCGCGCTGGAACTCGGCGTCGACTGGGTGGCGCTTTCCTTCGTGCAGCGCCCGGACGACGTCGCCGAAGTGCGCAAGATCGCGCGCGGCCGCGCCGCCGTCCTCGCCAAGATAGAGAAGCCCCAGGCGCTCGAACATCTGGAAGAAATTCTCGAAATATCCGACGCGATCATGGTGGCCCGCGGCGATCTCGGCGTTGAGCTTCCGCTCGAACAGGTGCCCGGCTGGCAAAAGCGGCTGACGCGGGCGGCGCGCCGGACGGGCAAGCCCGTGGTCGTCGCCACGCAGATGCTCGAAAGCATGATCTCCTCGCCGACGCCGACGCGCGCCGAAGTGTCCGACGTCGCGACCGCCGTCTTCGAGGGCGCCGATGCGGTCATGCTCTCGGCCGAATCGGCAGCGGGAGAATTTCCGATCGAAGCCGTGGCGATGATGGACCGTGTGGCGCAATCGGTCGAAAGCGACCCGACCTATCCCGGCATCATCTATTCGCAACGCACGGAACCGGAAGCGACGGGCGCCGACGCGATTGCGGCGGCCGCCCATTCCGTCGCCGACACGCTGAACGCGGCCGCGATCGTCTGCTGGACGAATTCCGGCTCGACGGGCCTGCGCGTCGCCCGCGAGCGCCCGCTCTTTCCGATCATCGTGCTGACCCCCATCGAGGCGACGGCGCGGCGCCTTGCCCTTGTCTGGGGCCTGCATTGCGTGCTGACCGAGGATGCGACCGATCTCGAGGATCTGGCGGAGCGCGCCTGCCGCATCGCCTACCGCGAAGGTTTCGCCCAGCCGGGCAAGCGCATCGTGGTGACGGCGGGCGTGCCGCTCGGCACGCCGGGCGCGACGAACATGCTGCGCGTGGCATTCGTCGGCAGGCACGAGGAATAGGCTTACGCCGCCGCTTCCGGCATCTCCACACGCCCGTCTTCGTGGATCGTCGTCTCACCCGCGCGCGGGCGTTCGCCGCGCGCGAGGCGCAGTACGGCATCCACCACCGCCTCGCGCCGCGCATAATGCGGCATGTGGCCGGTGCCCCTGAGCTTGACGAGTTCGGAGCCCGCAACCGCTTGGTGAAACGCATAAGAGTGGAGCTTCGGCGACACCGTGTAGTCCGCATTGCCGGTGACGACGATGGTCGGCACGGAAATCTCGCCATAGCGGCCGCTCTGCCGGGCGAGATGTCCCTTGAGGTTCGCCGTGTCCTCGCTATTGGCGCGAAACTCGGACGGACGGAAGAGGAGCGGCAGCGCGATCGCTTCCGCATATCCTTCCGGCGCCTTGTCGGGATGGAAATTCGCCCCCACACCCTTCGGCATCAGCACCCTGCCGCCCGGAACGATCATGGTACGGAGGAAAACCGCGCCGATGAGAGGCGTGCGCACGACCGAATGATACCAGGCGATGCCGCCGGGCCAGGGATAGAGCGCGCCGGAAAGCGGCAGCAGGCCGGAAATGCCTTGCGGGTCGGCAAGGGCCCATGCGGCGGCGACCGACGCCCCCCAGCTATGCCCGACGACGACCGGCTTTTCGATGCCGAGCTTTGCCGCGGCCTGCGCGATGGCGCGCGCCTGCACGGCAGGATCGGCGATGTCGGGACGGTTTCCGCGTTCGCTCCAGCCATGTCCCGGCCTGTCGAAGGCAACGGCGAGCGTCTCGCGCGCAAGCGATCCGGCGAGGCCTTCCGCCATGTCGCGCAAATTGCCGCTCGCCCCGTGAATGAGGACGACGGGCGCAATGCCCTCGCGCCTCTCGCCGCGGATGAGGTAGTGGAGCCGGAGCCCATCGAATTCCCCATCGAGTTCGACGAACTCGCCCGACGGCGGCCATGTCGCGCGCGCCCGCGCCGCCGCTCGCGCCGAATAGACGAAGAGCGAACCGAAGAAGAGGACAAGAAGAATGAGGACGGTCAGATGCCCCTCCCTTCCACGTCGAGTTCGAGCGGCGCGATGCGTTCCTTGCCGTTCAGGAGCTGCGGGTTGATCGCGAGCGCCTTGCGATAGGCCTCAAGCGCGCCCTTCTTGTCGTCAAGTTCTTCCAGGATGACGCCGAGCCCCGCCAGCGCCGCGAAATGACGCGGCTCGAGGCGCAGCACATATTCGATGTCGCGCAGGGCGCGCGCATAATCCTCGCGGAGGTAATGGATGGTGGCGCGTTTGTTCCAGCCTTCCGCGAAGCCCGGCGCGAGCGTCACCACTTCGTCGAAATAGAAATAGGCCCGGTCGAAATTATCCTCGCGCAGCGCATCGAGGCCGCGGCTCATCAGGAGATCGATGCTCGGGCTGCCGCTTTCGAGCCAGACGCTCTGGATCGCGCTTTCGAGCGCGCGGGCGGCCACTTCGTCCTGCGCCCGGGCGAGTTCGCCGTAGAGTTTGTCCAGAACGGCCCGGCGTGCCTCCGCCTGCTCTCCGGACGAGAGTGGCGCATCGGGCGACGGTTGTTCGGCGGCGGGCGTCGCGGCATGAACCGCCGTCGGCAGCACCGGCGCCATGAGAGTGAGACAAAGAAGGGTTCGCAGGATCATGCGCGAATGATAAAGGCGGGCAGGCCGGGAACCAAATGACGGCACATTCTTATCCGTTCAAATCCTGGTAGGAACAGCCCTCGAACGTCGCGATGAAATCGGGCCCGAAAACGGAGGACGGCGTCTGGTAACCGGGCTTCGCCTCGCCGGCGAGCACGCGCCCCACGATTTCAAGGCTCGTCATGGCGGTCAGCGTATAGCCCTCGGGCGTCGACAGGCGCGACTGCACGCGCTCGCCCTGAGCATTGATTGCCTCGCCATAGAGGACCGAATAGCCCAGACGGCGCTCCGCATCGCTCGGGCCCTCGGGTTGCTGCTCGACGCGCTTCTTGAGCGCGCGCTGCGCCGGGCCGAGGCTCAGCAGCCAACGCATGACACCGCCCATTTTCGCCATCTGCTCGAGCTGGGGGCTGGCCTCGAAATAGACCGTGATGTCGGGAATATGCGTCGAATGCCAGGCGGTCGAAACATCGCCCCAGCCGATTGCGATGGCGGACTTCGCACCCTGGCCGAAATCGATCTCGCGTTGCGGCGTCTTGCGCGCCGAAACGATGCGCCCGCCGCGCCTTATGCGCGTGCCCTTGCCGATGCTCTCGATGCCGGTCTTCGCCGTGCCATGCGACATCTGCCCGAGGCCCGAAATGCCGAGCGTCAGTCCGCTCGCGTCCGGCATGCGCGCCTTCATATGGGCGGCAAGACAATCGCTCGGCACCACATCGAAGCCGACGCCCGGCATGAGCATCACGCCCGCCTTCTTCGCCTCTTCGTCGCGCGCGGCACAGGCCTCGAAGACGTCGATCTCGCCGGTGATGTCGAGGTAATGCGTGCCGGTACGCAGACAGGCATCGACCATCGGTTTCGAGGTCTGCGAGAAGGGCCCGGCGATGTGGAGCACCGCATCGACCTGCGCAAGGCCCGCATCGAGCGCGTCGGGATCGTCGAGCGAAATCGCCTGATATTCGAAACCGTGCTGGGCGGCAATCGATTTGAGCCGTGCCTCATTGCGCCCCGCCAGCAGCGGATTCAGCCCCTGCGCCTTCGCCGTGCGGGCGACGAGCTTGCCCGTATAACCCGTGGCCCCGTAAATCATGAAGCGGTCGCTCATGGCCTGCCTTTCGCTGAGATCGGTCGGTCCGGCACCCCTCTCCATGAAAGGCGGCGGGTGGAACGCATATTAACCCCGGGAGCAAGGGCGAAGGCAAATGCCCTGGACGTCAGAGGAGGCCGTGGCGGCCGAGTTCCCTGCCGAGCGTCTCGGCATCCACGAAGCGATGTGCCTCGAAGCCGAGCCGCGCTGCCGCCTCCACATTGTGTGGCGAATCGTCGATGAAGAGCGTCCGGGCCGGATCGAGCGAAGCCCGCGCAATCAGAATTTCGAAGATAAGCGGGTCCGGCTTGATGACACCTTCATCTCCCGAGACGACGACCTCTTCGAGGAGGCCAAGCTCGGGATAGCGCGCCCGGAGTGCCGGAAAAATAGGGGATGGCATGTTGGTGAGGCCATGAACGGGCACACCCGCCTCCTTGAGGCGCCCGAGAAGCGCCGCCGTGCCGGGAACGGGCCCAGCGTTCATTTCGAGCTGCCGGGCGCCCCAGAGGTCGATCATTTCCGCATGGCCGGGATGGCGCGCTTTCAGAAGCGCGGCATTGCTCTCGAAGGACATGCCCCGGTCGTGTTCGACATGCCATTCCATGGTGCAGACCTCGGCGAGGAAGGCCTCCATCTCGGCTTCATCCGCGAAGACCTTGCGGTAGAGGTGGCGCGGGTTCCAGTCGACCAGCACATTGCCAATATCGAAGACGACGGCGTCGATAGATCGGTTCATGGCGTGCTCTGGCACAAAAAAGGCCGCCACCCGGAGGTAGCGGCCTGAATTTTCTCAACCTGACGCACACAAGGTGCCGGCGCGTTCAGCCCTGGCGGGCCTTGAAGCGCGGATTGGTCTTGTTGATGATGTAGATGCGGCCCTTGCGGCGGACGAGACGGTTATCCCGATGCCGGCCACGCAGCGATTTCAATGAGTTACGGATCTTCATGGTTCAACCTCGGCCCGGGCTCCCGCGGATCGGCGCAAAGCATGCACCCCGCCCCCGGCCCGATGCCGGAACGCCCTTGAATGTTGGCGCGGAACCTAAGCGGCGGCTCCTCCCCTGTCAACCGGGAAAGCCCCTCCAAACCGGGGATTCCGGCCCTTGCCGGATGGCACGCCCCTATCGGCAGTGGGCATTTTCCATCACTTTGGTACGCTCCCCGAAAAGCGGATTTTACGTAACCGGGCAAACGTCGCGGCCAGCTTTCGGGATTCCACAGAGCGATGCGTCCTTTCGGGCCCCACAAAACCGATAGAACGAGCATGCGCCGGACAAATACGCTGCTCGTGGCAATCGCTTTCGCCATGCTCATGGGCGCGGGCATCGCCTCGCTCGTTCTCGCCTCGCGTGCCAAACAAAATGCCGCCGATGTGGCGGACACCATCGGCATTCGCGTGGAGTTCCACACGATCTTCAGCCTGATTCAGGACACGGAGACAGGCCAGCGCGGCTTTCTGCTGACCCGCGATCCCGCCTATCTCGATCCCCACTACTCGGCCCGGCTCGAGATCGAACGCAAGCTGGCCGCGCTCGAACGGCACCTCGCCGACAGGCCGGTCCAACTGCAGAACGTGAAGGCGCTCCACGATGTCGCCCGCAAACGGATCGAAATCCTGGACCGCACAATCGCTCTCGCGGGAACCGGCGATTTCGACGGCGCCATCGCGGAAGTGGCCAATAATCGCGGCCAGGTGCTCATGGACGAGGGCCGCAGCATCGTCGAGCGCGCCCTTGACGGGGAAGCAGCGGTTCTGGTCGGGCGCGAGCGCACGATGGCAAATTCATACACGCTGCTCTCCATCTCTCTCATCGGCGCGATTGCGGCGGCTCTCGTGCTGGCTACTATTTCGATCAGGCTGACGCGCCGCGCCTTCGCCACCATGGCCTCGCGCAAGGAAGAGCTGGCCCGGCTGAACGAGGAACTGGAAGCGCGCGTCCAGGAGCGCACACGCGAACTCGAAGCGGCTCGCGAAATGGCCGAAGCCGAGGCAGGCCGGGCGGAATACGAGCGCGGCCGCGTGGAACTGTTGCTGCGCGAGGTAACGCATCGCGTGGGCAACAATCTCGCCATGGTGTCGTCGCTCCTCCGGATGCAGCAGACGAAGCTCGACGACGAGGGCGCGCGCTCCGCGCTCGAAACCGCACGGGGACGCATCCAGACTATTGGCACTGCGCAGCGCCGCCTGCGCCTCGGCGACGATCTGCAGTCGACGCGGGCCGACATCCTGCTCGACGCCGTGGTCTCGGATCTCGCCGATGCCGGGCTCGATGACAGCACCATCACTCTCTCGAGCAACTTCGATCCGCTGGTCGTTTCGTCCCGCGATGCCACCACCCTCGCGGTCGTGCTGGGAGAACTCGTATCCAACGCCATCAAGCACGCCTTCGAGGGACGGGACGGCGGCACGATCTCGGTCTCCTTCACCATGACCGGCGGCGTGCCCGTGATGGCCGTGGAGGACGACGGCATCGGCTTCGACGAAACGGACAATCCCTCCGCGCGCCGGTCCGGGCTCGGGTCGATGATCATCGAGAATCTCTCCCGGCAATATGGCGGCGAGATGAGACGGTGGAAGAACGAGGCCGGCGGCACGTCGATCCATATTCTGTTGCCGCGGCTGAAGATCGGTGGCGGCGAGAACGCGCCTCTTTTCCAGAGACCGAAATCGGGTTAGACCATGCGCCGGAGCAAAAATGGCGCAGGCGTCATCTTTGCTCCCGATTCCGCAGAAAACCTGCCGTTTCCGGCAAGGCCCGGCCAGGCAAAACCCGATGGCGTGCGACATGGCGTATGAGAAGCCCACAGAGAACTACCTGACCGAACCGGCCGTGCGGACCATCCCCGACGAAGATGTGATCCGCCACCCCCCGCAATGGTTCCGCGAGGCGCTGGCGGCGCCCCATGAGAGCCGCCGCCTGACGGTGGACGGCGCAAGCATTCACTATCTTTATTGGGGTGCGAGGAACCGGGCGCACGATCCGAACCGTCCGGGGCTTCTTTTCGTCCATGGCAACGGCGCGCATGCGCATTGGTTCTCCTTCATCGCGCCGCTGCTCACCCAGCATTTCAACGTCGCTTCGATGGATCTCGGCGGCATGGGCGACAGCGACTGGCGCATGGAGTATTCGCGCGACACTTTTGCGCGCGAGATCGGCGAGGTGGCGCTGGCGGCGGGGCTTGGCCCCAAACCCGTCATCGTCGGGCATTCCTTCGGCGGTTTCGTGTCCCTGATGGCCGCGAAGCATTACGGCAAGAAGCTCGGCGGGCTCATTCTCTGCGACTTCACCGTGCGCCCGGCCAGCGACGCGCATGAGTGGTTCCTGAACGGCCCGGAACGGCGCGCAACGAAAATCTACACGAACTTCGACGAGGCAAAATCGCGTTTCCGCCTCGCGCCGCTGCAGCCCTGCGCCAACGGCTTCATCCTCGATTATATCGGCCCCTTGAGCCTGCGCGAGGTCACGGCCGGCGAGACGCGCGGCAAGCGGACTTTCGAGGAAAGCGGCTGGACCTGGAAATTCGACCATTCGATTTTCAATGGCCTGCGCATGGGCAGCGACCACGCCGATATCTATGCGAACCTTGCCTGCAAGGGGGCGACGATGTTCGGCCTCGAAAGCAAGGATTACGAACCGGAGAAACTCGACTTCCTGCGCCGCCTTGCGCCGGAAAAACCTGCCTTCACGATACCCGGCGCGCAGCACCACATCATGCTCGACCAGCCGCATGCCTTCGCGGCGGCTGTGGGCGCGATCATGGCGCAGTGGTCCGCCGAGGGAGCGCTCGGGTGAGCTTCGCCGCCACGCTGACCTTGCTGGCGGCAAGTCTGGCGGCGGCGGGATTTTTCATCTGGTTCGAACGGCGCCCTGCCGAACCCGGGAAAGTGCGCCTGCTGCCGACGACGCCCCTCATCTTCCTGTCGATCCTCGTCGCGGTCGTCATGCTCGTTCATCTGGTGAACCTGATGGGCGTCCACACGGGCAACCGCTCCTTTTGAACCCGACGGGGTCCAGCTAAGATCTTCGTCAGGCCACGGATAGACGGAACCCTGCCGATGAGCATGCCGCAACCGCGCTCCCTGCTGCCCTTCTTCGGGCTGGTCTTCGCCCTGTCGGTTCCGCTCTGGCTGCTCGGCTATTTCGCCGCCAGCCTTTCCGATCTGATCCCGATCGACCTGCCGGTGAGCGCGCTGATGGCCTTCCTGCCGGCGGTGGCCGCGCTCTGGCTGGTCTGGCGGGAAGGCGGGAAGGCCGCCGCGCGCGAATTCCTCAAGCGGTCATTCGATTATCGCCGCATTCCCGGCGCGGGCTGGTATGCGGTGGCGCTGCTGTTCATGCCGGGTACGCTTTTTCTCGCCTGGCTTGCGATGAGGCTTGCGGGCGCGCCGCTTCCCGAACCGCATTTGCCGCTTCTCGCCCTCCCCGTCTTCCTTGCGATGTTCTTCGCGGCAGGCCTCGGCGAAGAGCTGGGCTGGCAAGGCTTTGCCTTCGACCGCATGCCCGCGCACTGGAGTGCGCTGACAGGCGCCCTCGTCATCGGCATCGTCTGGGTCGTGTGGCACCTCATTCCCTACTTTCAGCTCGACCGAAGCGTGGGCTGGATCGCGTGGCATTGCGGGGTCACGCTGCTGCTGCGGATCGTTACCGTCTGGCTCTATGTAAATGGCGGGCGCAGCGTCTTCATCGCGGCGCTTTTCCACGCGATGAGCAACGTCGCCTTCTTCATGTTCCCCAACTACGGCTCGCATTACGACCCGGCTTATTTCTTCTGGATCGTCGCGGCGGCGGTGGGCGCCATTCTCCTGCTCGGGGGACCGTCGCTGACGCGCGCGCGCCGGTAGAAGGGCGGCGGGGTGCTTAATGCAGCCCGATCTCTTCTTCATCGTCCTCGATCAGGCCGGCATCGGCGCCGCGCAGCGTCTTCAATACAGGGTGGAAGATCGCGAAGGCGAGGATCAGTACCATGAGCGCGATGCCGAGCATGAACGGCGCGGCATGCAGCACATAAAAGAGCGGAATGCCGATCGCCGGGTTGAGGATATGGCCCGTCGCCGCCGTGGAGCCGATGAGCCCGGCGACCGCGCCCTGATCCTTCAGCGAGACCGAGAGCGAGGCGCCCGCCGAAAGGCCCGAGCGCAGGAAGCCGAAGCCGAGGCCCGCCAGCGCCAGCGCCGAGACGAGAACGCCGTAGGATCCGCCGAAGACCAGCATGGCAAAGGAGACGATCATCGTGGCCGCCCCCCAGCGCAGCAGGAACTGCACCGGCAGGTCGAAGCGCTGGATGAGGCCGAGCTGCGCGACAAGCGTCGCCATCGCCATCGCCATCATGCCGACGCTGACAAGCTGCGTCGCCTCCGAACCCTGCATGCCGAGCTCCGCCATCAGGTAGAAGGCGAAGAGCTGCATCATGATCGACTGGCTGAGACTGAGCACCACGCCGATGACGAGCCAGGGCAAAACGTTCGGCGCGCGCCAGTTGAGGGCGGCGCGCTGCTCCTGCTTTTCACTGAGAAGCTTCTTCGGCCGCGTGCGCTCGGGCAGCAATACCCAGATCGCCACGCCGCTGACGAAAGCGAGAAGCCCCACCGCAAAGAACGGCGCAAGGATGTGGATTTCCGCAAAGGCGGCGGCAACGCCCGGCCCCACCACCGTGCCGAGACCGAAGGCCGCGCCGATCTGCGCGATCGAGCCCGCGCGCTCGGCCCTTGTCGTCCGGTCGGCGACATAGGCCTGCGAGGCGGGCATGGAGCCCGAGCCGAAAATGCCGAAGATCGCGCGCGCGCCCATGACGAGCGGAAACATGAGCGCGATCGAAATCCACTGCTGGTATCCGGCGAGCAGCACCACGCCGACCAGCGAGGTCGAAATCGCGAAGCCGAAAATCCCTATGAGAATGACGGGCTTGCGTCCCATCACATCGCTGCGCCGTCCCCAGAAGGTGCTGGTGAGCACCCAGAGCGCGGCGGAGAGCGAGAAGATCATCGTTGTCTCGAACTCGCTCATGCCGAGATCGGCGGCAATGGGCGGCAGCACGGCGAAAACGAGCGTCTGGCCCATGCCGACCGACAGGAGACAGACGAAGAGAATGAGAAAGGCGCGTTTACGCTCCTGCGGTGTGGTCCGGCGCGGACCATCCTCCGGTGCGGGCGGCGGAGCCTGCACCGGCGCAGCGTTTGCCGCTGTGCGTGTTTCGTCGTCGGCGGGCATGGAATGAGGCGCCTTCCCGGAATCGGTCCCTCTTGCGGGAACTGCCCCT
>Ga0180009_10005798_pt1 | contig 13124 bp, 11 predicted proteins | sample OS_PC_MetaG_FD_123537 | JGI IMG/M metagenome (GOLD analysis project Ga0180009, IMG submission 123537) | Groundwater microbial communities from the Aspo Hard Rock Laboratory (HRL) deep subsurface site, Sweden - OS_PC_MetaG | ecosystem: Environmental > Aquatic > Deep subsurface > Groundwater... | reverse complement strand
TCCGAGTGGCAGAAGATCCTGTTCGCCAATACCTACGGCAACATGGACGAGGGGCGGTACCGCCGGCTCAACAACATGCTCGACGACATGCGGCGGAAGATGAAGCGGGTGCGGGAGCGCTAGAGCGGGCCTGGCTGTCCCGGTTGAACTGGCCTGTCCTTGCTGCTATATCTGCGGCGCCATCACGATGGACAGGGACTTTTTCACCGCCCGGCTGGTCGAGACTCGCGCGATGGGCTCCGGATACGCCCTGCTGCGGTTGCAGGGGTGCGGTCCCTTGTCCGGGGCCCGCGCCGGGCAGTTCGTGATGCTGCGGGGCGACTGGGGTCGGGACCCGATCCTGCCCCGGGCCTACAGCATCCTGTCGTGCGGGGGCGACGAGGCCCGCTTCCTGGTGCAGCAGGTGGGGCGGGGCAGCGGGCTGCTGGCGCGGGCCACGCCCGGGGCGCCGCTGACCGTGCTCGGTCCGCTGGGCAACGGCTTCCCCGAGCCCGGGCCGGGGCAATCCGACCTGCTGGTGGCGGGCGGGTGCGGGCTCCCGCCGCTGCACCTCGCGGCCTCGCAGGCCGCCGAGGCTGGCCGGGCATCGCGGGTCGAGCTGCTGCTTGGAGCGCGCACCGCGGATCAGCTGCTCCCGTCGCTGCTGGACGAGCTCCGCGAGCCCGAGATCGCGATCCAGCTCGCCACCGAGGACGGCAGCGCAGGCCAGCGTGGGCTGGTCACCGACCTGCTGGAGCGTCGACTGGGCGAGACGGACACAGCGCGCGAGGCGGGGGGCCTCCCCGGGAGTGCGGGGCGAGCGCGCGAGACGAGCACCACACGTCGCATCCTGGCCTGCGGTCCGCCGGCGATGCTGCGGGCGGTGAGGGAGGTCGCCCGGCGACACGATACGCGCTGCTTCCTCTCCCTCGAGGCGGAGATGGCCTGCGGCCTGGGCGCCTGCCTCGGCTGCGCGGTCCAGGCGCGCCGGGGCTCGCAGTACCTGCACGTCTGCGCCGATGGTCCGGTGTTCGATGGGGAGGACGTCTGGCCATGAGCGTTCTGTCGATGGAGATCAGCGCCATGGGCCTGACCTTCACCAACCCGGTGCTCTGCGCCTCCGGGACCTTCGGCTACGGCCGCGAGTTCTCCGGGCTGTGCGACCTGTCGCGTTTGGGCGGCCTGGTGACCAAGGGAGTCTCGCTGGAGCCACGGGCTGGCAACCCGCCGCCCCGTGTCTGCGAGACCGCGTCGGGGATGCTCAACAGCATCGGCCTGGAGAACGTCGGGCTGCGGGCATTCGTGGCCGACAAGCTCCCCTTCCTGCGGGACTGTGGCACGCGCGTGCTGGTCAACTTCTTCGGTGAGACGGCCGATGACTACGTGCGGTGCGCGGAGGGGCTGAGCGGGCACCGGGGGGTGGATGGCCTGGAGGCCAACATCTCCTGCCCCAACGTCGAGGCGGGCGGGATCGAGTTCGGCGTCGAGCCACAGATGGCGGGCGCGCTGGTGCAGCGGGTCTGCGGCGCCACCGACCTGCCGGTCGTGGTCAAGCTGACGCCCAACGTGACCGACATCGTGCCGATCGCGCGGGCCTGCGTGCAGGCCGGGGCAGCGGGGCTTTCGTTGATCAACACGCTGAAGGGGATGGCGGTGGACGCCCGGGCCGGTCGACCGAGGCTGGGCCGGCGGTTCGGCGGGCTGTCCGGTCCGGCGATCAAGCCGGTCGCGTTGCGGCTGGTGTGGCAGGTGGCGCAGGCCGGGCTCGGCGTGCCGATCCTCGGCATCGGCGGCATCTGCAGCGGAGAGGACGTGGCGGAGCTGATGCTGGCAGGCGCCACTCTGGTCCAGGTGGGCACGGCAAACTTCCTGCGCCCCGACGCCGGGCAGCAGGTCGCCGAAGAGCTGGAGCGCTTCTGCCAGCGGTACCACCCTGCCTTGCGGTCGGTTGGAGAGCTGACCGGAGGCCTGGCCTGATGGCGTTTGCAGGAAAGTGAGGAGAGCCCGTGAAAAAGGTTGAGGCCATCATCAGACCTTTCAAGCTCGACGAGGTGAAGGAGAGCCTGGCCGACATCGGAGTGCAGGGGATGACGGTGACGGAGGTGAAGGGATTCGGCCGGACGGGGGGCAAGAAGGAGGTCTACCGCGGGTCGGCCTATGTGGTCGACTTCGTGCCAAAGGTGAAGGTGGAGGTGGTGGTAACTGACGAGCTCGTACGGCAGGTCGTGGACGCCGTCCAGGCGGCGGCCCAGACCGGTCGGATTGGCGACGGGAAGATATTCGTTTGCCCCGTGGACGAGGTCATTCGAATTCGAACTGGCGACACGGGCGACAACGCACTTTGAGCAACTCGCACCCAACAAGGGGAGAAGAGATGAAACCTGCTGACGTGATCGCGCTGGCTGAGAAAAACGGCGCCAAGATGGTGGACGTGAAGTTCCTGGATTTTCCAGGGCTCTGGCAGCATTTCGGTGTGCCGATCCACCACCTGGAGGAGAGCCTGTTCGACGACGGGCTGGGTTTCGATGGATCGTCGATCCGGGGCTGGCAGCCGATCCACGCCTCGGACATGCTCGTGATCCCGGATCCCTCCACCGCCTGCATGGACCCCTTCACCAAGGTCCCCACCCTCAGCCTGATCTGCAACATCGTCGACCCGATCACCAAGGAGCCCTACACGCGCGACCCGCGCAACATAGCCCAGAAGGCGACGAAGTACCTCACATCGACGGGCGTGGCCGAGACGGCCTTCTTCGGCCCCGAGGCCGAGTTCTTCATCTTCGACAACGTCCAGTACGACCAGACCGCGAACCGCGGTTTCTACGTTATCGACTCCATCGAGGGGCAGTGGAACACGGGCCGGGACGAGCAGCCCAACCTGGGCTACAAGCCGCGCTACAAGGAGGGCTATTTCCCGGTGCCCCCGACCGACAGCCTCAACGACCTGCGCAACGAGATGGTGCAGGAGCTGGAGCAGATGGGCATCCGCATCGAGGCCCAGCACCATGAGGTCGCCACCGCCGGGCAGTGCGAGATCGACATGAAGTTCACTCCGCTGATGCAGGCGGGCGACAATCTGATGTGGTTCAAGTACATCGTGAAGAACGTCGCGCGGCGCAACAACCGCACCGTGACCTTCATGCCCAAGCCGGTGTTCGGTGACAACGGTTCCGGCATGCACGTCCACATCAGCCTGTGGAAGGGCGAGAGGCCGCTCTTCGCCGGAGACCGCTATGCGGGCATGAGCGAGATGGCGCTCCATTTCGTCGGCGGGATCCTCAAGCATGCCCGCGCCATCTGCGCCTTCTCCAACGCCAGCACCAACAGCTACCGCCGGCTGGTCCCGGGCTACGAGGCGCCGATCAACCTGGCCTACTCCAGCCGCAATCGCTCGGCGGCCATCCGGATTCCGATGTACTCCGTCTCGCCCAAGGCCAAGCGGATCGAGTTCCGCACGCCTGATCCCTCCTGCAACCCCTACCTGGCGTTCTCCGCCCTGCTCATGGCCGGCCTCGACGGCGTCGAGAACCGCATCGATCCGGGCGATCCCCTGGACAAGGACATCTACGCGCTCTCCCCGGAAGAACTCAAAGATGTGCCCAAGACCCCGTTTTCGCTCAATGAGGCCCTGGACGCCCTGGGCCAGGATCACGAGTTCCTGCTCAGGGGCGACGTCTTCACGCAGGACGTGATCTCGGAGTGGATCAGCTACAAGATGGAGCGCGAGGTCAAGGCCATGCTCCTGCGGCCCGTGCCGTACGAGTTCGCCCTGTACTACGACTGTTGACCGTGGCCGCGGGAGGGGAGATGAGAAGAGGGCGGAGCTTCGTTGCTGTAGTTGTGGCTATGGGTATCTGGAGCTGTAGCACTGCGAGGGTAAGGTATGGCGTGATAGACGCGCAAGCGGACGCGGGCAAGCCCGACGGCCCGTCGGTGCAGCTGGACACGCATGTGCAGGTGGACACGCAGGGAGACGTGGGCCAGCAGGGAGACGTGGGCCAGCCCGACGGTCCCGGGGCGGATGCGAGCGGCTCCTGCGTGCACCCGGCAGTGGTGAAGAGCTGCACGGGGGGCTGGTGTCAGATTCCTGCCGGGTGCTATCTGATGGGCTCGCCCGCGAGCGAGCCTTGTCGATCCTCGAACGAGGACCAGCACCAGGTGACGCTGACCCACGACTTCGAGATCCAGACGACAGGGGTGACACAGGCGGAGTTCCAGGCGCTGATGGGGTACAACCCGTCCAGCTTCAAGTCATGCGGGAGCACCTGCCCGGTGGAGATGTTGAGCTGGTACGAGGCAGCGGCGTACTGCAATGCCCTCTCGGTGCAGAAAGGGCTGACGGCCTGCTACACCTGCAGCGGGAGCGGGGCATCCGTGACGTGTCAGGAGGCCGCGGCGTACGGCGGGGCGGGCATCTATTCCTGCCCTGGCTACCGGCTTCCGACGGAGGCGGAGTGGGAGTATGCCTACCGGGCCGGGACGACGACGGCCTACCACAACGGGCCGAACGACCCGACGAAGTGTGGAAGCTCATGCGGCTGTGACACGAACGCCGATTCCATCGGATGGTACTGCTACAACTCCGGAAGCACGACGCAGCCGGCGAAGCAGAAGCTCCCCAACGCGTGGGGCCTGTGTGACATGGCGGGCAACGTCTGGGACTGGTGCCACGACTGGTATCAGAGCAGCCTTGGATCAACGGCGGCCACGGATCCCGTTGGATCCGGCTCCGGCTCCTCCCGGGTGGCTCGGGGTGGCTCGTGGAACTACTACGCGGACCACATGCGTGCCGCCTACCGCAACGACTTCAACCCGACGCAACAGTTCAGCATCGGGTTCCGGTGCTGCAGGACAAAATAACCCCACACCTGCGACGACGACGCTCGAAGACGACGCCAGCTCGACGGGCCCACCTCCGGCTGGTCTCTGGGTAAACTGGGTACATACCCAGGCCCAACCTACCCGTCTAAGTAGCTTGAAATCTAAACTGGATCTGACCGTGGGTATCCGCCTATAATATCCCCACTTTTTGGGAGAGGCAGACCTTGCCGCAGACTGCCCTGTCTGGTTGGGCCGTGCGGGCGTGGAGTGGCCTGGTTCGGGTCGCGCCCCTCAGGACCTACACCCGCCTGATCCGCGTGGCATCGGGGATCCCGTTGCCACGGCAGCTTCGTGCGCCGATCTTCGGCGCCATCGCACAGGGGATGGGTATCGACCTGTCCGAAACGGCGGGCGAGCTGGCGCAGTATCGGTGCTTTGGAGAGCTGTTTGCCCGCTCCCTGCGGCCCGGCGTGAGGCCGATCGCGCAGGCGGGCGGGGCCGTTGTGAGCCCGGTGGATGGCTCGGTCAGCGGGATGGGGCAGGCCCGCCAGGCGAGCCTGATCCAGGCCAAGGGCATCGAGTACCCGATGGCCGAGCTGGTGGCCAGCGACGATCTGGCCCGCGCGCTGGATGGCGGGACCTACCTCACGCTCTACCTCAGACCACGTGACTATCACCGGATCCACACCCCGCTGTCGGGTCGGGTCGTGCGGATGAGCCGCCTTGGCCGCAGCCTGTTTCCAGTCAAGCCCTACATGGTAAGGACGCTCGACGGCCTGTACGTACGCAACGAGCGCGTCGTGTTCGAGTTGCTGACCGAAGTGGGACGGGTGGCCCTGGTATGCGTCGCTGCGGCTGGCGTGGGCAACATCAGCACTGCGTTCGATGACGTGGTGCTGCGTCCGTCGAACGGGGAAAACGGTACAGCGGTCCGGACCGCCCGCCTCGATCTGCAGGTCGACAAGGGCCAGGAGGTGGCCCGGTTCAACCTTGGATCGACAGTCATCATGGTGTTTCCCCAAGGGAAGGTGGAGCTCGCCGCGCTGAGACCGGGTGAGACTGTCCGCATGGGCCAGGAAGTGGCGACCATGCTTGCGTCCGGCTCGGCGGCCGGAAGAGGCGTATTTGGGCACTGAAGACAAGAACGACCTGGAGTTCTCGGACGAGGAGCTCTCGGACCTGGAGCAGAGCCGGAGCAATCGCAGCAGCCTCTCTGCCAGCGGCCGGCCAAGGCGCAAGTCGCATCACAAGGGCCTGCGGATCCCCGCTGACGTTGTGCCGCGACAGCGCCGGGAGTCCGAGCCAGAGGGACGACCCCACGAGTTGCCTCCCCGCAAGGCGTCAAGTCGCACGCTTCCGCTGGGTGTGCCCAGCCACCCGACAGGGCAGCAGCTCGATGCGAACCCGACAGGGCAGCAGCTCGATGCGAGCCCCCTGTGTCCCCCAACAGGGATCGAGGACACCGAGCGGATTTCGGTCAGCGAGGTGGAGCAGACCCGGGCCGAGCCGGAGGAGGCGCTGACCGAGCCGTTTCTGAGTGCACTGCCACTGGAGCAGCTCAGCAGCGCGGAGGTTCCCATCTCGGTGGAAGAGCCGGCGGAGCCAGCTGCTCCAACCGATCCACCAGAACCCTCACCCGATCCCGTGGAGGACATTGGGGCCACGATACGGCTGAAGCCGTTCAAGCTGCCCCTGCCCGCGGAGCCGCCCGTGGAGCCGCCGCCCGCGGAGGCCGATGTCTCCCCCGCTCCAGAGCAGCGCGAGGTCGTCCACGCCGCCGAAGATGTCACGTCGGCGAAGACGGCCGAGGCGCTGGAACCTGGACCCCCACAGCCCACCGATGAGCTGGCGATGGACCAGGCCGTGGAGGAGGAAGGTTCGACGCCGTCCGCCAGTGACGATGACGAGGACGGCGACACGATCGAGATCCCGCCGCCGGTGGTGCAGAAGGCGGTACAGGAGGCGCTCAAGGCCGCAACCGAGGCGGTCACCACCTCGGGTCGCGGTGAGGTCAGCGACACCTCCTTTGACATCGAGGACATCGCCATGCCAGGCGCCGCGGCGGCGATGGAGGAGCTGTCTGCCCGCCAGACCCCCTCGTCGGACGGCGAGGAACCGGAGGAGGAGGAGGGGGAGCGGGCCAACCGGGTCGCGATCCTGCTGGGCGCTCTGCAGAGCCCCGCGAAGAGGCGTCGTCCGACCGGTCCTGCCGTCGAGCCGGACGAGACCCCGACGCTGCGCCTCACGCCGCTCAGGCCGGTCGAGCCCCAGAGCGAGGAGGCAGAGGCGGCCCCGCCGTTTCCGATCTCGCCGTTTCCACTGGCGGAGGATCTGGTCAGTCCCCCGGTCGAGCCCGCCGGCACCGATCTGGAGGAGCTCTCGGGAGAGGATCTGGAGGAGGTCTCGACCGAGCCGACCGATGGAGCCGAGCTGCCCTCACCGCCGCCACCGCCGATTCCGGATCCGCCGCCACTGTCCCCCTTCGTCGACTCGGAGGCCGAGGCGGGCGGGGAGGTCCGTGTGCCGGTGCGCGAGCCGGAGCGTGGCGGTGATGACATCATGACATCGGCGATGCCCGACGAGGGATCCGGGGCTGACTCTCCGGCAGCCTCGGCACCGAGCGCGGCGACGGAGGGCGTGCCGGCCGTGTCGCCCACGCCGGTGGCTGCCCAGGCGCCCGCCGTGGCGCAGGCCACGGCGCCCGCCCAGGTCCCCGCCAAGCCCGCCGTGGCGCAGGCCACGGCGCCCGCCCAGGTCCCCGCCAAGCCCGCCGTGCCTCCGCCCGCACCCGTCCCGGCCGCCGCCGTGGAGGGGGCCCGCGTTGCCCTGGCTCGCGGACGCAAGCGCAAGAAGGCATGGTTCGAGGAGATCTTCGACGAGGACTGGCTGCGCACGCTCAAGCCCGTCGATCGGAAGCGAACAGCCAAGGAGGTCGACTTTCTCGAGGAAAGCCTCCAGCCTTCGCCGGACTCGGAGATCCTCGACCTGGGTTGCGGGGTGGGACGGCAAACGATCGAGCTGGCGAGCAGGGGGTACAAGGTCACCGGCTTCGACCTCTCTCTGCCCCTGCTCATCCGTGCCGCCGACGAGGCCCAGCGTCGCAACCTGCAGGTGAACTTCGTCCATGGCGACTTCCGAGAGCTCTCGATCAAGGAGCAGTTCGACGCGGTCTACTGCCTGGCGACCACTTTCGGGTACTTCGACGATGACTCCAACCGAAAGATGATCCATGCGATCAACCAGACACTGAGGGTGGGCGGGCGGTTCCTCCTCGACGTGGTGAACCGCGACTACGCAATACGCGACGTGCCGGCGCGGATCTGGTGGGAGGGACAGGGCAGTGTCGTGCTGGAGGAGGTTGATTTCAACTACTTCACCAGCCGCATCATCAGCAAGCGTTCTGTGGTGTTCGAGGATGGGCGCCACCTGGAGCAGGAGTTCTCCGTCCGCGCCTACAGCCTCCACGAGCTGGGCAAGATCCTGCACCACGCGGGCTTCAGGGTGCTGGAGGTCTCGGGCGACATCGCTCATCGTGCCCGTTTCTTTGGCAACAACTCCCGCACCCTGGTGCTCCTCGCGGAGAAGAGGGCCCAGTAGCTCCGGAAGCGTACAAGATGCCTGTCCCATGGGCTCTGGTGGTCTATGACCTCGCCGCCCGCGCTCTCGTCCCTCTGGTAACTCCAATGTTGGCGCTGCACCCTCGACTCCGCGGGGACCTGGCCCAGCGATTCGGGCGCTGGCGGCTGCAGGGACCGATCGACCATCCGATCTGGCTGCACGGATCCAGTGCCGGCGATGTCGCGGCCCTGGTCCCCCTGGCGCGCCGGCTGGGGGCACAGGGGTTCCCCCTGGTGCTGTCGGCGTGGACCAGGTCGGGGCATCAGATGGCCCGGCAGCGCCTCGAGTCGAGCGTGCAGGTCTTCCGCGCCCCCCTGGATCTGGCTCCAACGGTCAGGCGCGTCCTGGACCGTCTACAGCCCCGTTTGCTGGTGCTCGAGTGCCTGGAGCTGTGGCCGAGCCTGGTCGCCGCCTGTGCCCGCCGGGGCATACCGGTCGCGGTGGTGAACGGCCGGCTCTCCGTCCGGAGCCTGCGAAACTACCGCCGAGTCGATCGCCTGTTCCGTCCCTGCTTCGCCTCACTCTCGCTAGTGACGGCGCTGACCCCCGAGGATGCGGGCAGGTTCGCGGAGGCCGGGGTGGACCCACGATGGATCGTGGTGGCGAGCAGCAGCAAGCATGATCGTCTCGACGATCCACCCGCCCGCCCCACGGTCGATCGCGGCCGAGCCAGGGGCTGCAAGTTGGTGCTGGGCAGCATCCACAGGGAGGAGGAATCGATGCTCCTCGACTGGCTCCCGCGGCTGCTCCAGCGCTTCTCGGACCTGGAGCTTGTGGTCGCGCCCCGATACCCTCACCGCGCGGGTGCGGTTCGGCGCAGGCTCCAGCGCCTCGGGGCACCGTGCCGTCCGTCCCCGGGGGCGAGGGTCACGGTGGTGGACACGATCGGGACCCTCGCGGACCAGTATCGGGAGGCGACAGTCGCCTTCGTGGGCGGGAGCCTGGTGGCGAAGGGGGGCCACAACCTGGTCGAGCCGGCATCGGCCGGTGCGGCGGTGTTGACTGGCCCCCATACCGAACACTGCCGCGGCGAGGCTCGCATGCTGGTGCAGGCGGGTGGGGCGAAGGTCGTGGGGCCCGGGAGCGTCCAGCGGGAGACGGAAGCGTTGTTGCAGAGCCCCCGCGAAGCCGGGCGGATGGGACAGCGGGCTCGTCGGGTCGCCGGCGAGCTCGCCGGCGCGTGCGAGAAGATCGCGGGTCACCTCACGGTGCTGGCCCGACGCGAGGCAGACCTGTGAGCCTGGTGAGCGCCGCTGCATCGACGTTGGCGACGGTCAGGCGGTGGGCCTATGACCAGGGCTTGCTGGCGGTCTCACGGGCTCCGATTCCGGTGGTGTCGGTGGGGTCGGTCACGATGGGGGGCGCAGGCAAGACGCCCGTGGCGGGTCTGCTGGCCCGACGACTGCAGAGGGCGGGGATGACGGTCGGCCTGGTGTGCGGTGCATACCCCGGCAGCGTCCGGCGCGGCCCGCCTGCCGTCGTACCCCCCGGAGGCCGGGATGCCGTTGCCCGCTATGGTGACGAGGCGGTGATGCTGGCCCGTTGGCTCGAAGGATGGGGGGCCGTGATGGGAGGCCGCGACAAGCTGGGTGCCGCTCGTCTGGCCGCGTCCACGGGGGCGAACGTCGTCGTGGTCGACGACGGATTCCAGCATCGACGGCTCGCGCGCGACCTCGACATCCTGGTCCATGACGGGCAGCTCGGGGCGTCCGGGCCGGGCGCGGATGCCGATCTGCTGTGGCAGCACCTGCGCGATGGCACGACACACCGCGCGCCGGGAAGGGCGCCGGACGTGGTCAGTCGCTACGTGCCGCTCGGGCTGCTGGACGGGGCAGCCGGCGGCGTGACAACCGGCGGCCCCCGGCAGCTGTCCGGGCGACGAGTCTGCCTGATGGCTGCCATCGCCGCACCGGAGGGGTTCCGGTCGATGGTGCAGGATCTGGGCGCCCGGGTGGTGGGGCAGGTCTTCATCAGAGACCACTGCCTGTTCGGTCGTCGCCACTTCCGCAGGGCGGAGGCCACCGGAGCCGAGCTGCTGCTGTGCACCGAGAAGGACCTGGTGCGGATGACCGGCCGCCCCGGCGTGGAACGACTGGTGGCCCTCTCGTGCGGAGTCGAGATCCTTTGCGGGGAGCAACGCCTGGAGCAGGCGCTTCGGCGGGTGATCGAGCTGGCTGCTCCGTCCCCCCGGCAATCATCGGAGCCGCGATGCGCCTGCTGAGTCGGCTGGTCGGGCTGCTGCCGGCGCGCTGGCTGTCTGGCCTGGGCGCGGCCCTGGGTTGGCTGGCCTTCTCAGTGCTCCGAGTTCGACGGCGAGTCACGCTGGACAACCTCCACCGGGCGCTGGGGCTGCCCCCCGGGGAGTGTGTCGAGGTTGCCGCCAGGGTCTACCGTCACCTGTGCACCGGCGCCCTCGAGCTCTTGCGCGTGCATCGCATGTCGCGGTTGCAGGCCGAGGAGGTGCTGGGCGCCGAGGGCGCCGGCCGTCTGCGAGCCCACCTCGCGGCGGGGAGGGGCGTACTGGTCCTCGGCGCACATCTCGGGCAGTGGGATCTGCTGGCCTGCGCCGCGGCTCGTTGCGGGTTCACGGTCAATGTGGTCACCCGAGACATCAAGGCCACCTGGCTCAACCGATACTGGATGGAGCAAAGGCAGGCGTGCGGCGTGCGGCTGCTGCCGGCGAGCGGGAGTGCCCGCGCGATCGTGGCAGCGCTGAGGCGCAACGAGATGGTGGCGCTGGTGCTCGACCAGCACGAGCCTGGCGGGGCGATTATCCCCTTTTTCGAACGCCCCGCGGCGACAGCAACCGGCCTCGCCCGGCTGGCTCTCGGCACCAAAGCGCCCGTCGTCCCGGTGTTCCTGCTGCGCGAGGGTGCCGGGTTTCGCCTGCTGGTGGAGGAACCGGTCCAGCTGCGGCCCACCGGCGACAGGCAGCGCGACGTCCTGGACGGTACCGCGCGCCTGGCACAGGTCGTCGAGGCCCAGGTCCGTGCCTGCCCCGATCAATGGCTCTGGCTCCATCGCAGGTGGAAGGTCCATCCGCCCGCCCGGCCCACCGAGCTGCAGTCATAGTCCGGGTGGGTGAAATACCCTCTGCCTCTGGACCGTATTAGTACTGAAGGGCAAACGATATCTCTGGAATAGGACACCAACTCTACGGGGTTGTTTATTCAGGAGGACAAGTTCGTTCGTCAGCGCGGTCTACTAGGCAACCTATCTTAATCAGAAGCTTTTTGGAGATGTAAATGGCAAGAAAGGCCATCCAATCACAGCATGTTGGACCCTCGCACAGAGGTAGGCGCAGACGTGACTACATGTCGGACCGCGGCGATCGCGAGTCAGCGTTCGACGATGAGACGGAGGAATCGTCCTCCAAGGAGGAGTCGAGCGAGAATTTCTTGGCGCTCTACTTCAAGGAGATGGCCGCGCTCTCCATGCTGGCGCCGGAGGAGGAGTTCGAGACCGCGCGGAACATCGAGGGGCTCGAGCTGAGGCTCTGGGCTCACCTGCTCGGGCATCCGGGTCTGGTCGAGCCGATCCTGTCCTATATCGAGCGGGGCATCGAAAACAGCGTCGTCGACTTCCACCACCTGCGACGCTGCGGGCGGGCCATTCGCAGAAGGCCGACCGCCGAGGGGCGCCGGGAGTACGCAAGGCAGTGTGAGCGCGTCGCCAGGGCGATCTATGCGCTGGATGTTGATCGCAGGTTTCTCCTCGCGATCCTGGGCGAGCTGCGACGAGTGGCACGACGCGAGCAGAACCACATCTACCGACATCGTCTCAACATCCATGTGGGCAGCAGGGCCTTTCGCGAGCACTTCCGCCAGGTGGGCACGTTGTTCAATGCGGCGCAGCGGCGTCGCAACGAGTTCATCAAGGCCAACCTGAGATTGGTGGTGAGCATCGCCAAGCGGTTCAACCATGGACGGATGCCGCTGAGCGACCTGATCCAGGAGGGGAACATCGGGTTGATCAAGGCGGTGGAGCGCTATGACTACAAACGCGGCTATCGCTTCAGCACCTATGCCAGCTGGTGGATCCGACACGCCATCAGCCGCGCGCTGGCGGACAAGGGCAGGGCGGTCCGGTTGCCCGTGCACATGCTGGATGCGCACCACAAGGTGGCCCGTGCCAAACGCGAGCTGAGCACCCGCCTCGGGCGTGGGCCCACGACCGACGAGCTGAGCGCGGCCACCGGGCTCACCGTGGAGAAGGTGGAGAAGCTGCAGGGCTACCTGTCCGACCCGTCGCTGTCCCTGGATCGCGCCGTGTCACTGGAAGACGACCGACGCTTCGTCGAGATGCTGCATGACCCGGCCTCGGAGATCGCCTCCGACCGCGTCGTGCAGGAGTCGGTGAACCGTCAGGTGCTGGAGATGATGAAGCAGCTGAAGCCGATCGAGGCCGACGTGCTGCGGAAACGCTTCGGCCTGGAGGGCGAGGGCGAGCTGACGTTGAAGGAGATCGGCGACAACTACCGGCTCTCGCGCGAGCGGATCCGGCAGATCCAGGAACAGGCTCTGCACAAGATCAGACGCGCTCTGGAGCAGATCAGCGTGGTCTGAGGCCTCCAGGCCTCCAGGCCAGTCCCAATTGGTTGATTCAAAGTGAGTAGCCGGGAACGGGCCGATGCCGTGCGTTTGGAGGACGTTGTGGCGGATTGAGAGTCCGTCGTAGCGGCTGCACAAATTCGCAGAAAGCATTCG
>Ga0180009_10005797_pt1 | contig 13125 bp, 9 predicted proteins | sample OS_PC_MetaG_FD_123537 | JGI IMG/M metagenome (GOLD analysis project Ga0180009, IMG submission 123537) | Groundwater microbial communities from the Aspo Hard Rock Laboratory (HRL) deep subsurface site, Sweden - OS_PC_MetaG | ecosystem: Environmental > Aquatic > Deep subsurface > Groundwater... | reverse complement strand
CGTCTGAGGATCGCTGAGGATCGCAGCTTCAATTGTCCCCCGATCGGGTGATGGGGGCGCCATTTGGTAGCGTGGGCGGATCCCGGCCTGCGCCGGGATGACGGCCCTTGGAGGGTGTGGCGCAAGACGGTCTCATGCGTGCTTGGGTTCCCGCCTGCGCGGGAATGACGATGGAGGGGGGGAGCGCGGGCAGCACCCGCGCCGCCCACTCCCGCGCATCGGCACCCGCATCTGTCATCCCCGCGAAGGCGGGGACCCGTCCACGGTTCTAGGAACCGCCAGAGACTGCCATTGTTCGCCGCCCTTGCCGGCTGAGGATGGCTGAGGATCGCTGCTTCACCGCATCTGTCATCCCCGCGAAGGCGGGGACCCGTCCACGGTTTTAGGAACCGCCAGAGACTGCCATTGTTTGCCGCCCTTGCCGGCTGAGGATCGCTGCTTCAATTGTCCCCCGATCGGGTGATCGGGTCGCCATTTGGTAGCGTGGGCGGATCCAGGCCTGCGCCGGGATGACGACCCTTGGAGGGTGTGGCGCAAGACGGCCTCATGCTCCATGACCGTGCTTGGGTTCCCGCCTGCGCGGGAATGACGATGCTGGGTGGACTGGTCGGGGCGGTTGGCTTCGGCTGCTTGGGTTCCCGCCTGCGCGGGAATGCGTGCCACAATCAGCCGGCGACCGCTCTGCGTCTGATTGACGAACCGTTATTTCACGGTCCTTAAAACGTCGCCCGGCGCTCACCCGACCGCACGGCCTCGGCGATCATCAGGGCGTAGATTGCGACGATGAACCCGGTGAAGACGTTGACCGAGACGACGAGGCTGAGGACTTGCGCCCACTCGATCGGCATCAGGTTGGCCAGCAGCGCCGCGATGACGCTGTCGATGTATTGCTTCAGGTTGAAAAGCAGATCGCTGATCTGCTCGATGGAAGGCTTGGCGGGCAGGTCGAAGACCAACTGGCGGCCGATGTCGGACAGCGACGCGGTCTTGACATGGCCAAGGGACGCGGCCAGTGCGACGCCGGTCGAGAACACCAGCCCGAGAGGCAAGGCGAGGCGGAAGAAGCCCCAGCGGGCCTGTTTCGCGCCAAGCGAGATCGACAGCCGGCGCAAAAGGCTGGTGCCGGCGTAGACAGCGACGGCAAAGCAGATGGCAACGATGAAGCGTCGATCGTCATCGGTGCCTGAGAACGTCAAAAGCGCAACGAGTGCCGCGACCATCGCCCCGATGATCGAATCGCCCAGCGCAATCAGCCGCAGGACGAAAAGCAAAGGTGGACGGCTGCCTTCGAAGTAGAAGGGATACTCGTACTTCAAGTGTTCGTAGTGGAGGTAGATGCCGAGGCAGAAGGCGATCACGCCGGTGGCGGCCGCGAAAGCATTGGGGTATTGCCAGCCGACCCAGGCGACGGCGGCCACAGCGGCAAACTCGGCCGCCATGATGAGGGCGTTGACGATAACGCGCAGGACGATCATACCGGCCCTCGTGATGGCGCTGCCCGATTGCGGCCGGTGAGCGCTGTTCCCGTGATTGAAATCGTCCTTAACTCCAGTGCAGCGCATCTGACGGTTGATACCCGGGTGCGGCTAGTGGCCCGTCGCGCCAAAATCGCATCATAGCCGCAACCTCGTCCGATTTTGGCGCGACATCAGGGCCACTAGCAACATCAATGGCTTAGTGAGGCGTTTATCGCGCCTTAGTTGGCTCAAACCTCGCCGCACCATCGGTCAACTAAGGCGCGACGCCTCACTAGCCTCTCAATCAAACGTCAGACGCGTTACAATAATGGAATTTCAGTCCCGTGACCAATCCCGACGACAACAGAAAGACGCTGGGCGATCTGATTTCCGTGATGGCGGCACTGCGAACGCCGGGGTCCGGCTGTCCGTGGGATTTGGAGCAGACCTTCGAGACGATCGCGCCCTACACGATCGAGGAGGCCTATGAGGTGGCCGATGCGATTGTGCGCGGCGATCTCGTCGATCTCAAGGAGGAGTTGGGCGATCTGCTGTTGCAGGTCGTCTATCATGCACGGATAGCCGAGGAGGCCGGCGCATTTTCCTTCGAGGACGTGGCCGACGGCATTACCCGCAAGATGATCCGTCGCCACCCGCATGTTTTCGGCAGCGAAGCGGACCGGGCAGCCGGTGCGCGACCTGGTTTCTGGGCCCGCATCAAGGCGGCAGAGAAAGCCGCAAAGGCAGCCGATCGCGCTGCCGCCGGTCACCTCGGCGAGGCAGAGGCGAACCCGAGCCTGCTCGATGACATACCAGCCGCCATGCCGGCCCTCATGCGCGCCGTCAAGCTGCAGGAGCGCGCGGCGAAAGTGGGTTTCGACTGGCCGTCGCTGGCGCCCGTCTTCGACAAGATGCGCGAGGAACTCTCCGAACTTGAAGAGGTCGCGGTGCGCGCCGTCCGGCGCGGAGACGACGGCGGTACTGAAGCAGACGGTGACCGGGCCAGGATCGAGGAAGAGTTCGGCGACCTGCTGTTCGTGATCGCGAACCTGGCCCGCCACCTCAGGCTCGATCCGGAGCGCGCACTGCGCGGCGCCAACGAAAAATTCCGCCGCCGATTTGGCTACATCGAAGCCCGGCTTGGCGAACACGGCCGCACGCCCGCCGACAGCGATCTGCAAGAGATGGATGCGCTGTGGGATGAGGCGAAGCGCAGCGAGCGGGATTAGATCTGCTCAGTAATGGGTAGCCGGCGGCGCTATTCCACCCTCAACTGGCGGGTCTGCAGCTGGGCGAGCAGGCGGCCGCGTTTTTCAGCGGCAATCCGCACGCGAATGTGTGTGTCACCCTCGTCATCCACGGATCGATGCAGAACTTCCGCGTTTTCGTGCAGCCAAGCGAGCAGCTGACCCTCGTTGGGCGGCAGCACCAGGGACAGATAGGTGTCATCGACGCCGAGGCGTTCGTCGATTGCCGCGAGCAGTTCATCGACCCCTTCGCCTGTCAGCGCCGATACGCAGACGGGGTGCTGATCGTCGAAGCGGGCCGCGCTCAAAGCTTCCTCGCGCGTGACAGGCGACAGCCGGTCGATCTTGTTCCAGACTTCGAGCATGGCGCGATCGGGCGTCTTCACGTCGACATCGAGGCCTTGCAGTACGTTCTCCACATCCCGGCGCTGGGCCTCGGCTTCGGCATGCGAGATGTCGCGCACGTGCAAGATGAGATCGGCCTCCACGACCTCCTCCAGGGTGGCGCGGAAAGCTGCGACCAGCATGGTCGGCAGGTTCGAGATGAACCCGACCGTATCCGACAGGATGATCCTGCGGCCCGAGGGAAGTTTCACTTCGCGCATGGTCGGGTCGAGGGTGGCGAAGACCTGATCCTGGGCCAGCACCTCGGCGCCGGTGACACGGTTGAACAGCGTTGATTTGCCGGCGTTCGTGTAGCCGACGATGGCGACCACGGGGTACGGGATCTTGCGGCGGCCGGCGCGGTGCAGTTCGCGGGTCTTGACGACCTGGGTGAGGTCGCGGCGTATCGCGTCGATCCGGTTCTGGATCATGCGCCGGTCGAGCTCGATCTGGGCTTCGCCGGGGCCGCCGACGAAGCTGGCGCCGCCGCCGCCGCTGCCGCGCTGCCGCTCAAGGTGGGTCCAGGCGCGCACGAGCCGGCCCTTCTGGTAGGACAGATGGGCGAGTTCCACCTGCAGGCGGCCTTCACGCGTGCGGGCGCGCTCTCCGAAAATTTCGAGGATCAGCCCGGTGCGGTCGAGCACCTTGCACTTCCAGGCCATTTCCAGGTTGCGTTGCTGCACCGGGGTGACCGCGTGGTCGATGACGACAAGGTCGGCTTCATTGTCGGTGACGAGGTGGCCGAGTTCCTCCACCTTGCCGGTGCCGAACAATGTTCCGGGCTTGGGGCTGGCGACGTTGACGATCCGCGCATCGCAGATCTCGAGGTCGATGGCGCGCGCCAGGCCGACGGCTTCCTCGAGGCGTTCCTGCGGCGAGTGCGTCGCATGACTGGCGCTTGAGGCATCTCCAGCCCCGGTCCGCGTCAGGATCGGCACGAGAACCAGGGCGCGCGACAAGGTTCCCGAACGCTTCATCTCGATGGACGCGTTCGGGGCGTTGCGGTCGTCTTTGCCGGCGATGGGTTTGTCTATGGCGGTACCTACAGTTTGTGCCGACGAGAGCAACATCCGATCGCGAGAAGCGATCGCGTATGGTCGGATGATGCTTCAGGCGGCCGTGTCGTCGCCCGTTTCGTCCATGAGATTCACGGGAGCACCAGGCATGATCGTTGATATTGCATGCTTGTAGACGAGTTGCGAATGCCCATCGCGGCGCAGGAGGACGCAGAAATTATCAAACCAGGTGACGATCCCCTGCAATTTGACACCGTTGATGAGGAATATTGTCAGCGGCGTTTTCTGTTTTCTTACATGATTGAGGAAGGTGTCTTGAAGACTCTGTGCTTTTTCTGACGGCATGTTGGTTTGTCCGCTCATTATCGTTGTCAGTTCCAGGTCATTGAGCCTGGTGCATTTTGCTCATGCGAAGGACACTCTAAACGAGGTTTTCGGAAATATCAGTACTCTCAGCCGGATTAAAACCCCCCGCGGCAAGAATTCGTGATCGCGACGTAATTGCCGGCCGGCGCCGGCACGGTTGAACCTCCCGTTTCATCGGCAGTCTTGATGCTGGGCGTGGTTGTGGAAAGCTTTGCGCAGCGCCTCGGCAATCGGCCCCGGCTTACCCGATCCGATCGCCTTGCCGTCTAGTTCGACGATCGGCATCACCGTGCCGCTGGCCGATGTCGCGAAAGCTTCACGCGAAAGATAGGCGTCTTTGGCGGTAAAGGGTTGCAGGACGACTTCGAGGCCGATCGCGGCGGCGACGTCGAGCGTCGTGTGACGGGTGACACCGGGAAGCAGGGCCGGGGAAAGGGCCCTCGTCTGGAGTTGCCCGCCGGCGTTGACGATCCAGGCGTTGCTGGAGGCGCCTTCGGTGACGAAGCCGTCCGCATCGACGAGCCAGGCTTCGTCGGCGCCGGCCGCCAGCGCCTGTTCCTTGGCAAGGACCGCTGGCAACAGCATCACCGTCTTGATATCGCAGCGGCCCCAGCGGATGTCGGGCAGCGAGACGATGCGCAGGCCGCGCTGGGCCTTGGCCTGCCTGATACCGGGCGGCACCGGCCGGGCGAGGCACACGAATGTCGGCGTCATGTGCTTGCCGGTAAAGAGGAAATCGCGCGGGGCCGCGCCCCGGCTCACCTGCATGTAGACGAGGCCGTCGGTGACCCGGTTCCGACGGACGATTTCGCCGATGATGTGCAGCATTGCCGGGCGCGACATCGGCTCGCGGATGCGCAGTTCTCCAAGCGAGCGCTGCAACCGGTCGAGGTGCCGGGGAGCATCGACCAGCTGCCGGCCGAGAACTTCGATGACTTCATAGACGGCGTCGGCGAACTGGAAGCCGCGGTCCTCGACATGGACATGAGCCTCGCCATGGCGCCGGTAACTTCCGTTGACGTAGACGACCCGGGCCATCCGTTGCCTCGTTCTTGCCGTGGGTTGAGCGCCGCTCAGAAGTAGTCCGGTCTGACTCGGAACATCTGTTCGACCTCACGGATGAAGTCGTTTTGGACGAACATGATGACGCGGTCCTTGATCTCAAGTTCGGTTTCGCCCGTCGGCCGCAGCACCTTGCCGTTGCGCACCACGGCACCGAAGCGAACGCCCTCGGTGAGCTTCGTTCCGCCCAGCGGCTTCTCGAGGATGGCAGCGGTTTCGAGGACCTCGGCCTCGATGATTTCGCCGACGCCGTTATGGATGGAATGAACGCCGCGGATACGGCCACGGCGGACGTGCTGGAGGACCCGGCTGACGGTGATCGAGCGCGGGTTGATCTGGGCGTCGATGCCAAGCGAGCGGATCATGCCGCCGTAGTTGGCGGAGTTGATGAGGGCAAGGCTTGCGCCGCAACCGAGCTGCTTTGACAGCGCCGCTGTCAATAGGTTGGCCTGCTCGTCGTTGGTGACGGCGACGAGCGTGTCCGCGGATCCGATCTCGGCTTCGCGCAGCATGTCCTCGCTCAACGCCGATCCGTGGAGGACCACGACCCGGTCGAGCTGCTCGGCGATCTCGACGGCGCGATCGCGCGACTGCTCGATGACTTTGACGCGGGCATTGGGTTGCAGTTTCTCCAGCGACTTGGCGAGATAGAGGCCGATGTTGCCGCCGCCGGCGATGACGATGCGGCGCGCCTGGCGCTCTTCGTGGCCGAAGATCTGCAGCGTGCGGGCCACCTGCGAGGTCGGCAGCACGAGATAGGCATCGTCGCCTTCCAGGATCTGGTGTTCGTTCCGCGGCACGATAAGGTTGCCGTCGCGGACGAGCGCGACGACGACGGCCGGGAGGTCGGGAAACAGCTCGGAAAGTTGGCTGAGCGGAGTGTTGAGGACCGGGCAATCTGCACCGCAGTAGATGCCGACCGCCATCACTTCCTGATCGGCGAATGTTGCGGTTTCGAACGCGCCCGGCAGCTCCAGGCGCCGCAGTACGGTGGTGCCGACTTCGATCTCGGGCGAGATGATGTGGTCGATCGCCATGGCATCGCGGGAGAAAAGCTGGCCGTACTTCTTGTCGAGGTAGGCCTGGGCGCGGACACGCGCGATGCGGGTGTGGACGTTGAACAGGGTATGGGCCACCTGGCAGGCGACCATGTTGACTTCGTCGTGCAGGGTGACGGCCACCAGCATGTCGGCATCAGCGGCGCCGGCACGCTCGAGGACGTCGGGATGGGCTGCGTTGCCATGGACGGCGCGGACGTCGAGCACCTCGTTGGCGCGTTCGCACAGCGCTTCGCTGGCATCGATGATCGAGACATCGTTGCCTTCGGCCGAAAGCCTCTCGGCGATGCCGGTTCCGACCTGCCCGGCCCCGCAAATGATGATTTTCATTCTGCCTCGGTTGTCTCGCTTCCATAGGGACTGAGCGTTCCTACGGCAGGGGCACGACAGGTTACAAGGGCATTCGGTAACTAGAGCATTATCCGATCACACGGATACCCATTCGCGTTTTAGTGGTCGGATGAAAATGCTCTACATCCCATGATTCTAGAGCAACTTTATCCGACCTGTGAATCGCTGAAAGCGATTCCGTAAGGTTGGATGTTGCTAGCGATCAGCTTGCCTGGCGGGCATCCGATTGGCGATGTTCGGACGAAACGCCCAGCGCACGTAGTTTGCGATGCAGCGCGGAGCGTTCCATGCCGACGAACTCGGCGGTGCGCGAAATGTTTCCGCCGAAGCGGTTGATCTGCGCCAGGAGATACTCGCGCTCGAAGATCTCGCGGGCCTCGCGCAGCGGCAGCGACATCAGGTGCTCGGCGCCGCCGTTGACGGGCAGCGGCACGCCGGAACCGATCTCGTCAGGAAGCATCTCGGCTGTGATGATGGCGCCCGAATCGCCACCGGCAAGGATCATCAGGCGTTCGATATTGTTGCGCAGCTCGCGGACGTTTCCAGGCCAGTCGTGGGCCTGCAGGACTGCAATCGCGTCCTCGCCGATCTGGCGGGGCGAGAGGCCCGAGGACTGCGCGAGCTGGCTGACGAAGAACTCGATGAGGGCTGGGATATCGTCGCGGCGCTCGGCAAGGCTGGGGACGCGCAGGGGAACGACGTTGAGGCGGTGGAACAGATCCTCGCGGAAGCGGCCTTCGCGCATTTCCATTTCGAGGTCGCGGCTCGTCGAAGAGATGATGCGGACGTCGACGGCGACCTTCTGGGCGCCGCCGATGCGCAGGAATTTCTGCTCGACGAGAACGCGCAGGACCTTGCCCTGCGTCTCCATCGGCATGTCGGCAATCTCGTCGATGTAAAGGGTGCCGCTGTGCGCTTCCTCAAGCGCGCCGACCTTGCGCGGTCCCCCGGTGCGGTCCTCGGTTCCAAACAACTCCTCCTCAACGCGGTCGGGCGCCATGGCGGCGGCATTGAGAACGACGAAGGGCCCCTCGGTGCGGTGCGATTTCTGGTGGATCATGCGGGCGGCAAGTTCCTTGCCCGTACCCGAGGCGCCGCGGATCAGGATGCGGCTGTTGGTCGGCGCGACGCGTTCGACCTGGCTGCGCAGCTGGTTCATGGCGACCGACTTGCCGATCATGTCGACCGAAACGGTGGAGCGTTCGCGCAGTTCGCGGACTTCGCGCTTCAGCTGAGAGGCTTCGAGCGCGCGCAGCGTGACGAGCACAAGGCGGTCGGCCTTGAAGGGCTTTTCGATATAGTCGTAGGCGCCGCGGCGGATGGCGGTGACGGCGGTTTCGATATTGCCGTGACCGGAAATGATCACCACCGGCAACTCGGGATAGGCCTTCTTGATGATGCTGAGAACCTCGAGGCCGTCGAGGCGGCTGCCCTGCAGCCAGATGTCGAGGATGACGAGCTGCGGGCGCCGCTCCTCGATGGCGCGCAGGGCTTCGTCACTGTCACGTGCGAGCCGGGTTGCATGTCCTTCGTCTTCGAGTATCCCGGAGATCAAATCGCGGATGTCGGCTTCATCGTCGACAATCAGGATATCTGCGGCCATTTCGGTTGCTCCTTGAGCTCGTCGTCAAATCAGGTCGTGGACTGGGTGAATTCCTTGATGGCGGGCGGCTCGCCGGCATCAGGGGGTTGTTCGCCGCCATCGGCGCTTGCCTCGGCAGCCTTGAGCGGCAGCGTAATGCGCACGAGGGCGCCGCGCGGGGCTGCGCCACCTTCCCCCGGGGCGTCTTCAAGGGTCAGCGTGCCGCCGTGCTGTTCCGTTATCTTGAGCACCATGGCCAGCCCCAGGCCGGTTCCCTTGTGGCCTTTGGTGGTGACGTAAGGCTCGAGCAGCCGGGAACGGTGTTGCTTGGGCAGGCCCTGACCGTTGTCGATGACTTCAACGAAAACCCGGTGGCCGTCGGGGCGGATGCGGGTGACGACGCGGCCCTTCCAGTTCTTTGGCAGTCCGCCGGCTTCCGCGGCGCTCTCGACCGATTCGGTGGCGTTCTTGACGAGGTTGGTGACCGCCTGGGTGATGAGACGCCGGTCGATCGATGTCAGCACCTTTTCGGCTGGCATGTCGAGAACGTAGTCGAGTGCTGTGTGGGCCTCGCGGAACAGGACGACGGAATCCTGCACGGCTTCGCGCAGGTCGGTCGTTGCCATTTCCGGCTTCGGTATCCGCGCGAACGCCGCAAACTCATCGACCATGTCCTTGATATGGGAGGCTTGCCGCTCGATCGTCGCGGTTAGCTTTTCAAAGGTTTCGCGGTCGTGTTCGATGGTCTTGGCGTACTTGCGCCGCAGGCGCTCGGCCGACAGCTGGATGGGCGTCAAGGGGTTCTTGATTTCGTGGGCGATGCGGCGGGCGACGTCAGCCCAGGCGGACGTACGCTGGGCGGTCACGAGTTCGGAAATGTCGTCGAAGGTGATGACCGACCCGACATCGTCGTCCCCGGCCTTTTCGAAGGTGACGCGGACGGCAAAGGTGCGTTCGTCTCCGTCGACCGTCATCGCCAGCTGCTCCTGGGGGCGGCTTTTGATGCCCGGCTCGGCGGACTTCTGGTGAATGAGGGCCAGTTCCGGCAGGGCGCTGCCGAGTTTCTTCCCGACCAGTTCGTCGGCCGTGCGGCCCAATAGATCCTCGGCGGCGCGCGATACGAGCGTAATCCGCTCCTGGCCGTCGAGGCCGATGACGCCGGCGGACACGCCCGAGAGCACCGCCGACATGAACCGGCGCCGGTCTTCGAGCTGACCGTTGGCACTGACAAGTGCGTCGCGCTGGAGCTTCAATTCCCGGGTCATGGTATTGAAGGTATGCGACAGGCGTCGCAAGTCGCCTTCGCCGCGGATTTCCGGCAGCGCAACCGAAAGGTTTCCAGCCGAAATCTCCTGGGCGGCGCCGATCAGCCGGCGCACGGGAGCCACGAAGCGGCCGCCGAACCACATGCCCGCCCAGATCGCCGCGAGCAGGCCGGTCATCGAGATCATGAAATACATCAGGCCATGCGCCCACTTGAGGCCGCCTCGGGCACGGCGCAGGGCGGTATACTCGGCGGCGTTCTGTTCGGTTCGCTGCATATGGCGCAGGACCGCGGGGCTGACGGAACGGCTGACGTAGAGAAATTGTCCCGGGTATTCGGCGAGGCTCGAGATGGCGGAGATGCGGTTGTCGCGGGTCGAGAGCGAGAGCGGGATCTGACCGGCGCGGGCCTCGTTCAAGGCGGCCTCCGTCGGGCGGGCGAACGGCATCTGCTCGTCCTCGACCGCGCGCAACAGCAGCTTGCCGCTATTGTCGATCAGATAGGCGGCGGCAAGATCGCGCAGACCGGCCTGCGACATGATCAGGTTCTTCATCATCTTGGCGTCGGCGCTGACGAGGCTTGAGGCAGCGTTGAGGTCGCGGGCCATGTTGACGACGTCGGTGCGGATGACCTGCCCGTGTTCTTCGAGATAGGTACGGGCAACGACGGTCGAATCCTCGATGATGGTACGGACGCGGCCCGAGAACCAGTTGTCGAGCGAGCGCGAGAAGCTGACCGTCGCGCCGATCGCCACCAGCAGCGCCGGCAACGCCGCGATGATCGAGAACAGGGCGACGATACGGATGTGGAAGCGCGCGCCGGGAATCTTTTCGCGCCAGGCCTTGAGGAGACCGGAGACCTGCGTGGCGATGATGGCGATGACGGCAACGATCAGGACGACGTTGAAGAACAGCGCGCCGAGAACGACGCTGTTGGATGGCACGATCGGCGTCAGGCCGGTCAGGATGAGGAAGGTGACGAGCGCGGACAGCAGTGACAGTCCAACCGTCCATAAGCCGACGAAGAACATCCGGTCGCTCGGTTCCAGGAGCGGATGTTCCTGGTCGGGCGGTCCTGTCGGGGCCACGGTGCCGGCGGCGGTGGACATCGGTGTTCTCCGGGCGGTGCGCGGTTGCACCGGTGCGCTTTCACGGAAATCCGGGGCCAACGTGAGTTGTACGATTTTCCGAAGCGCTGGTGCCCACGCCACAGTGGAGCGTGGACACAACACAATTCGCGGCAGTCCGTGGCAAATTCGCGACGTTTTCGCCAACGTTGGCTAGGGTTTCACTCCCCAACTGTGGCAAGCTGGTGGCGGGCGTGACTAAAATGACGCCTTGCTTGTTGGCGCGATAGAGCGACGCGATCGGAAAGAATCTCCAGAGCAGCTGCTCTAGTTTGCCGGCGAGCGGAACACCTGGATGTCAAGCAGCTTGATGCGCGAGCGCAATGTATTGCGGTTGAGGCCGAGAAGTTCGGCAGCGCGGATCTGATTGCCACGGGTGGCCGTCAGCGCGGCTGTCAGCAGCGGCTTTTCGACTTCGCGGATGATGCGCTCATAGATCCCGGACGGCGGCAGTTCGCTGCCGTACTCGGCAAAATACTCGGCGAGATGGCGCTCGACGAGTTCGCCGAGACTGGCCTGGTCGTTGCCGGTATCGTGGCTGTTCTGCGGGGCGGCATCGTGCAGTTCGCGGTCGACGAGTTCCCTGGTGAGGGTCTCTTCGCTGTTGAGGGCGACGAGACGGCGCACGAAGTTTTCAAGTTCGCGCACGTTGCCCGGCCAGCGATACTGGCGCAGGCGTTCGATCGCCGCGGTCTCGATGGCGCGCTGGCCAAGGCCTTCGGCGGCGCAGCGGCGCAGGAAGTGGCGGACGAGATCCCCAACGTCTTCGAGGCGTTCGCGCAGCGGCGGCAACCGTAGAGGCACGACGTTCAGGCGATAGTAGAGGTCTTCGCGGAACAGCCCTTGCTGGATCTGCGAGCGCAGGTCGCGGTGGGTCGCGGCAATGATGCGGACATTCGACTTGATTGGGGTGCGACCGCCGACGGTTGTGTATTCGCCCTGCTGGAGAACGCGCAGCAGGCGGGTCTGGGCTTCGAGCGGCATGTCACCGATCTCGTCGAGAAACAGCGTGCCGCCCTCGGCCTGCTCGAAACGACCCTGGGTCCGGTTCTGGGCTCCGGTGAAGGCGCCTTTTTCGTGCCCGAAGAGTTCGCTTTCGATGAGTTCGCGCGGAATGGCCGCCATGTTGAGTGCGACGAACGAGCCGTTGCGCCGCTTGCCGTGTTCATGCAGCACCTGGGCGACGAGTTCCTTGCCGGTGCCGCTTTCTCCGGTGATGAGAACCGTCAAATCGCTCTGCGTCAGCCGTGCGAGGGTGCGATAAATTTCCTGCATCGCAGGCGAGCGGCCGATGAGGGGAAGGTCTTCGCTCTCCCCTTCGATCATGGCTCGATTCGGTTTGCGCACGGGTTCGCGCAGCGCGCGGCCGACAACTGCGACGACTTCGTTGATGTCGAAGGGCTTCGGCAGATATTCGAAGGCGCCGCGCTCGGCCGCCGTCAGCGCCGTCATCAAGGTGTTCTGGGCGCTCATGACGATGATCGGCAATTCCGGCCGGATCTTCTTCAGGCGCGGGATGAGGTCGAAGGCGTTTTCGTCGGGCATGACGACATCCGTTATGATGACGTCGCCTTCGCCTTCGCTGGCCCAGCGCCAGAGCGTGGCGGCATTGCCTGTAGCGCGCGGTGCGTAGCCGGCGCGTGCGAGCGCCTGGTTGAGCACCGTACGGATGGCGGTGTCGTCGTCGGCGATCAGAACTGTTCCGCGGGCCATGGCCGATCCTTATTCCTCTATCCTGGGATGCTCGGTTGCGGTTTTGGGGGCACGCCTTGCCGGAGCTTCCTGCATCGGCAGAAGGATCCGGAAGATTGTTTTCTGAGGTTCGCTGTCGCACTCGATGGTGCCGCCGTGATCGGCGATAAGCTTGGCGACCAGTGCCAGCCCAAGGCCGGTACCGTTCGTTTTCGAGGTGACGAACGGATCGAACATGTGCTCCTGGATCGCGTCGGGCACGCCGGGTCCGTTATCCTGGATTTCGATCATCAGCGGCAGCGATATGCGCGCTCCCGACCCCGGCACGCAGATGCGCACACCGGGGCGGAAGGAAGTCGTAATGACGATACGCCCGTTGTCGGCTTCAGGGCCGATCGCTTCGGCGGAGTTCTTGACGAGATTGAGGAACGCCTGGACGAGCTTGTCGCGATTGGCTGGAACGGCGGGCAGCGACGGGTCGTAGTCGGCGACGATGGAGATGTTGCGCGCAAACCCGGCG